>Ga0247813_10000068_pt1 | contig 154081 bp, 131 predicted proteins | sample UWRJL169409C1_FD_180719 | JGI IMG/M metagenome (GOLD analysis project Ga0247813, IMG submission 180719) | Plant litter microbial communities from Arlington Agricultural Research Station in Wisconsin, United States - UWRJ-L169-409C-1 | ecosystem: Environmental > Terrestrial > Plant litter >...
TTTTCACCATCCAAAACAAAACCGTCGAACACGAACTAATAGCCATCGAAATAACCCACCACTCCGAAGTAAACGGAAACTACAGCTGCGAATTCAAAGCCATCCCCGCCGATGTCGCCGCACCACATTACACCGACGTAACCTCTTTCGCCACCGCCGAAAGCCAGTCCGCCCTCGTAAAAGACAACAACGACACCGAAGGCATGGGTCGCATCAAAGTCGATTTCTATTGGCCCGGTTGGGGAAATACGAGTGAGTGGATGCGTATGATACAGCCTCACTCTGGCTCAGGAAAAGGATTTTATTTTATTCCTGAAATTGGCGAAGAAGTACTAGTTGGTTTTGAAGGTGGCAATGTAGATTGTCCTTTCGTTATGGGAACACAATATAACGGACAAGCATCTTCTGGTTACAACACTCCCAAAAATGATTTAAAAGTCATACGAACGCGATCCGGAATTATAATAATTCTTAACGATGCTGATGGAAGCGTTTTAATCCAAGACCCAAGCGGAAACAAATATTTCATGGACGGAAATGGAAATATAGAGTTAGAAGCTCCCAAAAATATGACATTCAATGCAGGAGAAGACATCAATATAAATGCAGGACAAAACATGACCACAACAATAGGACTCAATAAAACGGATACTATTGGCGGCAATCATACTGAGAGTATTACTGGCTCTAAAACCATTTCTATCGGTATCAATTTTATGCTAAATGTTATAGGAAACATGGCTGAATGGATAAAAGGAAACAAAGAAACGGAGAGTAAAGATATTAAAGAAATGGCACAGGAAGTTCTCTTAAACAGCGTCGAGAAAAGTATAAATGTAAGAGGTGCTAAAAATGTAAACAACCACAGTGGCGAAACATCTAAAAACGGTTAATTATGAGCATCACAAGAATTATTGGCGGTACACTAACTAAAACTGCCACAACCGGAAATATAGACATACGTGCAACAGAAGGAAATGTAGATTTTATTGCTGCTCAGCATAATATTTGGCATGGAGAACAAGAGGGAATTATCTATAATGATTATGAACCTCTTCATCCATCAGATACATTAGCCACTACAATCGATATTACTTTAAATATATTTTTTGACGGCACACAAAACAATAAAACCAATACGGAAGAAGGTAAAAATTATCAAGCATCAAATCACGAAGATGATAGTTATACTAACGACTACAGTAATGTCGCCCGTGGTTACGATTCCATAGACGCAGCAATTCCTTTTCATGAAAAAATTTATGTAGAAGGAATTGCTACTCAGGATTTAGAAAAAGATGATGTTGTACCTGATGTTGCAATAGGTATGGGAAGTCGTGGTATTGTTGCCAAAGTGACAAAAGCATGTATCATGGCTGGAAAAAAATTTAAACAGAAAAAATATCAAGATAAAAAAATAGATGAAATAAAAGTAAATGTTTTTGGTTTTAGCCGCGGTGCGGCAGCAGCAAGACATTTTTTACATGTTGGAAACAGTCCTGCTAAATTACAATTGATAGACCGTGAATATGCTTATGCTATTCCTCCTTTTGTAAGCGATACAAATCCAGATTATATAAAAATTAAAAGAGATGAACCCCTTGTAAATAAACATGGCTACTTTGCTGCCTGTCTTTTAGATAATGACATAACACCAAAAAAAATCAATTTTAATTTCGTGGGTTTATACGATACAGTAGCCTCACACGGAGTTTATCATGGCAATGATGTGAAAGATTTACATCTTGATGCAGTAGAAAAAGCCTATTTTGTTTTTCAGATTTCGGCAGATGATGAATATCGTGAAAACTTTGACTTAACCGATATTACCAGTGCCGGTATCAATGGGCTAGAATATACACTGCCAGGTGTACATTCAGACATTGGAGGCTCATATAGAGATCGGGCTTTCGAAAGAGCTATTTTATATTATAAAAAAGAATCTCTTTACAATGAGATGATCCACAACGCTAAAGAAGAAGTCTCCAAATTTAAAGAGATTGTTATAAGAGAAGGCTGGTACAAAGATTATCAAATAGACGCGGGGTCGTTTCCAGAATCATTTATTAATCCAAAAAAGAAAAAAGAAAAATTTGAAAATATGGAAGATACCTATTATAGTGTAATAGGCACAAGAAAAATGAGAAATACTTATGATAAAATCCCGCTCAAAAAAATGTTTTTTTATTCTAAGCAGTTTGGGGTGATTTATAATGATAATAAGATGAGTAAACTTCATGAAATTGAAGATCCTTTTTTACAAAAGATATACAATCAACTTTTAAACTACATAGTAGCCTGCAATAATTTGCGCAACAGTTATGTCAAACAAAAATCTTGGGATTCAGAAAAATATTTGACTGAATTAAGACAAATATCGTATCTGGATTATATAGACCCTCAAGATTTAAAAACATTGCGGAATGAATATTTACACTGGTCTGTAAAAGCCAATGAATTTGGTTTAGGATCACGAGAAAGCCAGGCACCATCAAAAGAAGGAGCATTAGAACATCAATACAGAAAAAGAGAGATTCATCATGGCTAAGAACAAATACACACTTATATATTCTATTCTATTAAATATTCTATTTCAACCATTAATAAGCTGCCAAATGAAAAAAGAACTGCCTGAATTTCATGTAGAAATGTCACATCCCGAAAATAGATATATAATTGAACCTTTATATGACCGCATTAAAACACTTGAAGGTGTTAAAGCTGGATTCCCTTATGGAGGCTCTTCTGGTGAATGGGGGGATGCTCATGCCACATGGACTGAACAGCATGGTACTCCTATTGGAGCTGATATTACGTACTATGCCGATTATGAAGATACTTTCTACCATTTAAATGTAGATTTCCCAATTGATACCATAAAAGACTGGACAAAAAGATTTTATCCTAGTTCAGAAGTTGAAGAAAATCATGATGAATTACAAGAATACATTTATGACAGAAAACCATCACAAAGAAGAACTTATATAGAATTTAGAGATCTTGTTTTTGGTTTTGCCCCAAAAGGAATGGTGGTTGTTTGGATACGTTATGGTGGTACACAAAAAGAACTTGGACGTTATCAGGCACAAAGAGTTGAAGATGATCAGGCTTTAGAAGCAAAACTATTTGCTTCATGGTCTATGAAACGACAAGAAGTTAGAAAAATATCGTTACTTCCTGATGCAAGTCCAGAAAAATGGGATAATTACCGTATAAAATACTTTTGGAAACCAACAATCACTTCTAATAATAAAAACTTCAGGCTCTTTTGGGTATTAACAGATTATTTTAATGCTGAATTTGAAAACAAATTACGCCCGATGGTATTACATCCTAAAAAAGAAAAAAGAGCAATTCCAAGTCTTATTACTTTTTTTTGGGAAACCGGTAAGGGAGAAAAGTTCGAAGGCAGGGCATTTTTTAATTGGGAGAAAACAAACGAACAATTTAAAAATGAAGATAATGGGGATAATGAAATTCAAATAAAAATTAATCCTGATAATAGCGATTTTGAAGTACTAATAAATGGCTACCCTTTAGAAACAGTCAATAAAAGAGTTTTTACAACGGATAGGGAATTTAAAGAATCTTACAGGTAGTTGCTATAACAAAAGAAATATACAATGGATAAAATAACTACAGCTTTAATTTTACTAGTAACCACATTAAACGCAAGCTGTCAAATGAAAAATTATGAATGGCAAAGTTATACCTGCCAACCTTTACAAGAATATAAAGGAAATGAGAATATATATTGTGTTGAATTTATAAGAGGTGATATCCTCACCCTCGAAGGAGACCCTGCCAGCTTACCGTTTGGTGGGTCATCTGGAATTTGGGGATATAGTGCTTCAGCATGGACTTCGCAACATGGTACTCCTATAGGTGCTGATATTATTTATTACGCCGGTTACGAAGATAAGTTTTACCATTTAAAAGTGAAATTTCCTGTAGAAAAAATGAAAATAACAATGGATACCACATACAGATACAACGACTATACTTATGAAAAATTTTCAGGGTTGATATTTGGTTTTGCACCACAGGGTATGGTAGTAATCTGGAAAGAATATGGAGTATTCAGAATTGAGCTTGGACGTTATCAGGCTCAAATAATTACTGATGACAAAGAGCTAGAACAAAGTCTTTTTAGAAATTGGTCAATGAATCGTCAACAAGTAGCAGAAAGGGATTTTTTAGCAAATGCTTCTTGTGCTAAATGGGATATGTATCGCAAGCGGTACACTTTTAGGGTAAAAATGGAAAACGAAAACCCGGCTTTGCGTTTGTTCAGGTACTGTTTTACAAATTTTAATGGTGAAAAGGATATTATTTTTATGCCAACACTTCCTACTACCACTGATGATAATCGTGCATTACCGCAAATTTTGGAACTCGATTGGGAAACTGCTCCTGGGGAGAATTTCAGAGGCAATATTTTCTTGAATGAAAAAGTGATCTTCGAAAAATTTAAAGATTTTAAGACAGAGGACAAACAAGAATTTGAGATCAAAATAAGTAAAGACAATCAAGAACTTAAACTGTTTTTAAACCATGAACCAATCGAGGTTGACAGTGTCCGAATTTATAAAGGTTCAGTAAGTTATAAAGGTTCGTATCATTTTAATTGACATTTTTTCGGTAATTCTATTTACGAATCGATCTAATCAAAAAAGTACAATCATGAGTAAATTTTCCGAGCAGGTACACATTGCTATCAGCAGTTTTTCGCAAAACGTTATTTATTACGATTTGCAGCTTTCACAAAAAATGGCTGAGCATCATTATTTCTCTTTTATGTGGCAGTATACCGCCAAAGCCGTAATCGAGCCCGCTGATCAGGCGGCTGCTTTAAGCAAACATATAGGCGCAGAAGTTATTTTTACGTTTAAAGTCAACGGCATTCAATTAATATCAAAAGGTATCATAAACGGTGTTGAATCGGTTGACCGCCACGGAAGTCCGGCGGGAATATTAGTTTCGGGAATCAGCCACACCATTGTCATAGATGATATGAAAAAATCCAGAATCTTTCTGGAAAAGAACCTTCAGGATATTGCGCTGGAAATCTTTTCAGAAGAAAGTTCCGGAGAATTTTATCAGCGCGAAGCCATCTTGCCTACTTTCACAAAACCCTTCAAATACAAACCACAGTACAACGAAACCAGTTTTGAATTCCTGAGACGATTAGCAACACGTTACGGACAATGGTATTATTTCGACGGCATGCGCATGCAATTCGGCCAAACCAAAACCAGCAAAGTAAAACTCATTAACGGTTCTTCGCTACATCACTTTAAGATTCAGGCGCAGTTGGTTTCGCATAAAACTTCTTTTGGCGGATACGACCCCAACAACGCGGCAAACATCAAAAATGCCTCCGAAAAAAGCAACAGCGGAAGTCAGGATCGTTTTGCAAAATCGGTTGGTTTCAATCAGGGATCAATCGCCCGCCAGGGTTTAAGCAATGGCGCGTATACCAACAATGCCCAAAACAAAGACGAAATCGACGAAATGGTCAAACTGCAAACCGCAGGCAGAGATGCCAACAGTATTTTTTACAGCGGTACCTCCTATTTACCAATCGGCGTAGGACAAGTTTTCACCATCCAAAACAAAACCGTCGAACACGAACTAATAGCCATCGAAATAACCCACCACTCCGAAGTAAACGGAAACTACAGCTGCGAATTCAAAGCCATCCCCGCCGATGTCGCCGCACCACACTACACAGATGTCACCTCTTTCGCAACCGCCGAAAGCCAGTCCGCCCTCGTAAAAGACAACAACGACCCCGAAGGCATGGGCCGCATCAAAGTCGATTTCTATTGGCCCGGCTGGGGAAATACGAGTGAGTGGATGCGCGTAGTGCAACCCTACGCAGGCGCAGACAAAGGACTCTACTTCAGATCCGAAATCGGCGAGGAAGTCCGCGTAGCTTTTGAAGGCAACAATGTCGATTGCCCGTATGTATCTGGCACCTATTACAATGGCCAGGCAAAACCTGAATTCTTTGATTGTGGCAACATGATAAAAGGCTGGAAATTAAGATTTGGACAGTTATTTAAATTCATCGAGAAAGTGGGCATCTGGCTTTCGGACCCAAGTGGAAATGAAATTCATTTGGATGAGGAGGGCAAAAATATAAATGCCACCACTCCGGAAACTTTTACGATACGCGCTAAGAATATTGTTTTTGAGGCTACTGAGAGTATTACTTATACGGCGGGAATGAATATTATTCAGGAAGCTGGCAACAATATTAATGTTAGTGCCGGAGGAAATATAACAGAACATGGAGATGAAAAAATAGAATTTATTGAAGAAAAAATAACAATACATTCAGCAGAACACATTGAAATGGCAGAGAAAATAAATATGAATGCAACTCAGGGCAATATGACCCTAAAAGCATCAAAATCAATACTAGCCAACAGTGGCGAGAATAGCAATTTTAATTAATTATGGCAATAATAAAAAGATCTAAAAATAGCTTTTTGAAAGTAAACAAAAGACATGTAATTATAGCTGGAGAAATAGAAAAAACAGCACAAAACATGAAGGTGGTAGCGACTTACGGAAATATAGAATTAAACAGTACACATAAAATTATAAAAAATGGGAACATCAGTTAGTCTTGGTAATTACGAGCCAGAAAAAATACCAGAACCCTGGGAGGAATATCAATATAGAGATTTGTCCAGAGCTTATTATACACAAAGTTTAAATATGAAAATTGAAACAGATTCTGATGGTTTATTACATTGTATTACAGCATTAACCTCTTTAGAATTAAATAAATGTTATACTGATTCTGAAAAACAAGTAACAATAGATAAATCTCCAAGAAATTGTTATTTAAGTGCTTTGACCATTTACATGAATAATAAGGGAGAGATAATAAAAGGAGAAAGGATTCTAACACAATTTAAACTCATTCACAATCCATCAGGTGGCACACACATTCTAGATTCTTCATTTAAAGTAAGAAAACAAAAAGAAAGCTGTATAGAAGCTAAAGATTTGCACGATCATGTGATAGCTAATAAAATGATAACTTTCAGAAATGGCAAAGTTCATTTATTAAAAAAGTTTCATGAATATATTGTAGAGGCTTCTATTTGCAATCGTCGTACAGATGTAAATTACACAAACCTAAAAGTTACAGAAAATCGTGACGAGCTAAATAAAACATTAAGTTTATTGGGTATATCTGCTGCTTCTGTTGGGTTTGTTCCAGGAAAGGCACCAGTAATTGCGGATACTGCAATGAAAATTTTAGGATTAGCTTTAAGTGCAGAACCCCGATTTAGTATTGCAGAATATACTTATCCTATTAAAGGGCCTGTTTATTTGGATGAAAAAACTAAAATTGAAAATTATGAAAGATCAAATTACAATGGTTATGTATCGTCTCAAAAAGTAATGAAGCCCACAAAATATGAGAAAAGAGACATTTTGAAAGAATTAGAAGATTACGGATTAAAAATAGCTGCAAAATGAGAACAACTATATTACTATTAGTATTTCTATTATTTATGTCATGTCAGAAAATAGATAAAATCAATCATTACACAAATAAGATTGTAACTCAAAAAGAATTATTGGACAATGGATTTTATAAATATTCGTATTCAACTTTATATGATAGCAACGGAAATACAATGACAGATACTACGAAATTTCTTGTAAAATATGATATGTATTCAAATGTAAAACCAGAAAAAAATGATGAGGGAGAAATATGTCCAAGCCAAGTGGGAAGTCTTTTCAAATTAGATTCAGTTAGAAAAAAAGAAATGAAAGATTATCTCAAAAATGATTTAAATAATAGAATCATAACTTATCTCTTTAGGAATGATACTTTATTTTACAAAAGTATAATAGTACCTACCTCTAATAAAACACAAAAAGGGATAGCTGATTTGACAACTAAAGCAAAAATTACAAAATATTATGACAGTATTAAAATTCCTATAAAAGTACTTATTAAAGGTCAACTAAGTTCACAAGAACACCCTACATTATTCTTTATTAATAATTATAAAACTAGTATTCAGTATTCTGAAAAGGATAAATCCTATGATTTTTTCACAAATTATTTAGACGATTTCATTTATTATGATATTTTAGATACTTGGTATTATGGTTTGATGCGTAATACTCATTATTTCCTTAGTAACAATAGATAAATCTCCAAGAAATTTTTATTTGAATGCTTTGACCATTTACATGAATAATAGGGGCGAAATAATAAAAGAAGAGCGGGTCCTAACAAAATTTAAACTTATTTACAATCCATCAAGTAGCACACATATTCTGGATTCTTCATTTAAAATAAGAAAACAAAAAGAAAGCTGTATAGAAGCGAAGGATTTACACAATCATGTTATAGCAAATAAAATAATAACTTTCAGAAATGGCAAAGTTCTTTTATTAAAAAAATTCCATGTATATATTGTTCAGGCATCTCTTTGTAACCGTCGCACAGATGTAAATTACACCAACCTAAAAGTTACAGAAAATCGCGACGAACTAAATAAGACATTAAGCCTTTTGGGTATAACTGCAGCTTCTGTTGGCTTTGCTCCCGGAAAGGCATCTGTACTTGCAGATACAACAATGAAAATTTTAGGTTTAGCATTAAGTGTAGAACCTCGATTTAGTCTTGCAGAATATACCTATCCAATAAAAGGCCCCGTTTATTTGGATAATCTTACTACAATAAGAAAATATGAAATAGAAAACTATAATGGTTATACATCTCCCCAAAGATTTAAAAAAGAATATCCCGAAAAAAGAGATATTTTAAAAGAATTAGAAGATTATGGATTAACGATAAAATAAAAACATGAAAACAATAACATGTCTACTACTAACAACATCATTTATATGTTGCAATAAAACAGATAAAATTAACCATTATATCACAAAAAAAATAACTGCTAAAGAACTAATTGAGAATGGTTTTTATAAATATTCATATACAGATACAATTGATGATGAAGATCAAGTTAATGATACTATAAAGCATATAATTAAATATGATATGTACTCCAATGTTAAACCAGAAAAAAATGAAGATGGCGAAATATGCCCAATGCAATTAGTTAAACTTGGTAATTTCGATTCTGCTCAACAAAATAAAAGAATAAATTATCGTAAAAAAGTATTAAATGACAGAATTATAACCTGTGTCTTTAGGAATGATTCATTATTTTATAAAAATATTGTCGTCTATTCTTATAATAAATCACAAAAAAAAATAGCTGATTTTACAAGTAAAGAAAAAATTATTAAATACTATGATAGTCTTAAAATTCCAATAAAGCAGATCATAAATAATAATTCCATAAATGAAGAATATCCTAAACGCTTTTTAATAGATAATTATAAAACTTTTATAGATTATTCTGACAATGGATTTTATGAGATCTCTATCAATTATGTAAATGATTTTACTTATCGAGATATTCTGGAAGACTGGTACGCTGGTCATATAAATAAAGTGCGTTATTTTTTATAAATGAGAAATTTAACGATACTAGTTTTAATACTAGTTTTTATATCCTGTAGTAAAAAAGATAAAATCAATCATTATTTAGTCAAGCCAATTACACAAGAAGAATTATTGGACAATGGATTTTATAAATATTCGTATTCAACTTTATATGATAGCAACGGAAATACAATGACAGATACTACTAAATTTCTTGTAAAATATGATATGTATTCAAATGTAAAACCTATAAAAAATGATGAGAATCAATTATGTCCAACTCAGTTATGGCATTTTTATCATGAAGATTCAATTATAAAAAAAAGAAATAAAAATTATCTTAAAAATAAATTAAATGATAGAATTATAACTTATTTTTTTAGAAACGATACATTACTATACAAAGATATAATTGTAAACTCTATCGACAAATCAAGAAAAGAAATAGCCGATTTTACAAGCCTGGATAAAGTTATTAGATACTATGAAGATCTTAAAATTTCAATTAAACCACAAATTAAAAATAAGGAAACAGGAGAAGTATATTCTAATCGATTTATTATAGATAATTATAAAACTCGATTTTATACAGAAGATAATTTTTATGAAATGTTTGTAGATTATAAAGGTGATAATTATCATGCTGTTCTAGATCATTTATACGGAGGTACTTATTGCCAGTAGATGATAATGCATAATACCTGGCGTTGGATATTTTGACCCCAATCACTTAAAAAAACTGCGTAAAATCTAACAGAATTTTACGCAGTCTTTTTATGCTAACAATTCACCATTAACTACCAACCCTTCACAGCCCCACCTTTAAACTCAAGAACCGCTGCCTGCTCTACTTCTGCAGATTGAAAGGCCTGAAGAAACTGTTTTACCTTTTCTTCATTTTTATTGTCTTCACGGCTAACCACCAGATTTACGTATGGAGAATCTTTATCTTCTACAAACAAGGCATCACGTGCAGGAACCAAACCTGCCTGAGAAGCAAAAGTATTGTTGATAATCGCAATAGAAACATTTTGATCGTCTAAAGCGCGAGGCAATTGAGGTGCTTCTAATTCTAATATTTTAAGGTTTTTAGGATTACTTATAATGTCGGTTACTTTAGGCAACAAACCAACTCCAGAGCGCAATTTCAATAAACCGTTTTTTTCTAAAAGCAATAACGAACGCCCTCCGTTTGTGGGGTCATTTGGAATAATGATCGTGCTTTCGTTTTTCAATTCAGCAAGGCTTTTTATCTTTTTAGAATAAGCCGCAATCGGATACACAAATGTTTTTCCGATAATCGCTAACTTATAACCACGTTGTTTAGACTGCTCATCCAAATAAGGTTTGTGCTGAAAAGCATTGGCATCAATATCGCCCTGACTCAACGCTTCGTTTGGAATTACATAATCGTTAAAAGAAACCAATTCCACTTCAAGGCCGTATTTTTCTTTGGCAACTTTTTTAGCAGCTTCTGCTACTTTCAATTCTGGTCCGGAAGCAACTCCTACTTTAATATGGTGCGGATCGTTCTTTTTGTTTTCGCCACAATTGGATAAAACAAGTGATAAGGCTATAATTCCGGCTGTTTTAAAGAAATTTAATTTAGTATTCATCTTTATATTTTTTAATTTTTAATTCTAAGTTTTTAATTGACCACTATCTGTGGTCAAATCGTTTTGATAAGGTATCACCGGCAAACTGGATAAGAAACACCAGAATCACCAATAAAGCCAATACCGAATTCATAGTTACGGCATCATACCCAATATAACCGTACTGATAACCCACTTGTCCTAAACCGCCCGCTCCTACTGCTCCGCCCATTGCAGAATATCCTACAAGAGTGATTAAAGTAATAGAGGCTGCATTGATCAAAGAAGGCAACGCTTCCGGCAATAATACTTTATATACTATTTGAAAAGGGGTTGCACCTAAAGCTCTTGCAGCTTCAATTAATCCAGATGGCAAACCTAAAAGACTATTCTCAACTAATCGTGCAATAAAGGGTGCTGCCCCTATACTTAACGGAACTAATGCCGCACTAACGCCAATTGATGTTCCAACAATAGCACGCGTAAACGGAATCATCCAGACAATTAAGATAATGAAGGGAATAGAACGGAAAATATTCACTAAAACAGATAACACTCTATTTAAAACAGGCTGTTCTAATATTTGATTTTTTCGGGTAAGGAAAAGCAAAATTCCTGTTGGAAGTCCCAGCAGGAAACCAAAAAAGCCAGACAAAAATGTCATGACGATCGTTTCCCAGGTTCCTTTTAATAATAATTCAATAATGGATTCAGACATAACCTATGATTTCAGTTTTAATATGTTTTGATATAAAATATTCGATTGCAGCTTTGTAGTTTTCGCGTTTACCGGATAACTCGATAAGCATAATTCCGAAATTAACTTCGCCAGCCTGATCCATTTGGGCACTAATAATTTTAAAATTAGTGTCAAATAATCTCGAAACTTCTGAAATTACAGGTTCATTTACTGACTTTCCTGTCATTTCAAGTCGTAATAGCGGATTTAAATTTTCGCCATCTTCCTTCTGCAATCTTTCCAGATAAACAGCAGGAATATCCAGATGCAAAGAAGAAGCTATAAATTCTCTTGTCAGTTCATGCTTTGGATCGGCAAAAATTTCGCCCACACTTCCCTGCTCTATCAGTTTTCCGTGGCTAATTACGGCTACTTCATCACAAATTGACTTTACAACTTCCATCTGGTGTGTAATCAGTAAAATCGTGATGTTAAGTCGGCGATTGATATCTTTCAGTAAATTCAGAATAGATCTTGTGGTTGCAGGATCCAGCGCGCTTGTTGCTTCGTCACACAATAATACTTTTGGATTATTGGCTAACGTTCTGGCAATGGCAACTCTTTGTTTTTGTCCTCCGGAAAGACTTGCCGGATAATCATTTGCTTTTTCGCTTAAACCAACCAATTGAAGCAATTCTAAAACTCTTTCCTTAATTGTTGCTTTTGAAGTTCCAGCTAATTCCAAAGGAAAAGCAACATTCTCAAAGACTGTTCTCGAGGAAAGCAAGTTAAAATGCTGAAAAATCATTCCGATTTGCCTTCTTTCAATAGCCAATTGAGCGTTTGATAATTGTATCAGGGATTTTCCATCCACAATAATTTCTCCCGAAGTTGGCCTTTCCAGTAAATTAACGCATCTGATTAAAGTACTTTTTCCTGCTCCCGAAGTTCCGATTACACCAAAAATTTTCCCTGGCGGAACCTTTAACGAGACATCCGATAGCGCCGAAACAATTCGGTCTTTCTGATGAAAAGTTTTACTAACGTTTTTTAATTCAATCATTCTTTAATTTTAGTTTAAAAACAAAAAAGCCTTTCAAATTACTCATGAAAGGCTTTTCGAAAAAATAGTATTATTTTATATTGAAGCCCATACAATCATTACAGTATCACAGCACATCATTTTGTTGCTGTTATAATAATTCTTCATATTGTGGCTCTTATTTCTCATTGCGGTTGCAAATTTAAAGAGTATTTTTTGATTTCACCTCATAAATCATCAAAACTTTTATTAACCTATCAAAATAGTAGATTAAGTCATTTTATTAGTTATATGTTATCCTTATTCTATATTCCACACTCTATATTCTATATTCTATATTCTATGTTCTATGTTCTACTTTGTAAATTTCTTAAAGCTCCTTCCCTTCTACAAAACCTCTAAACGCAATCATTATAAATTATTTTAATAACACTAAAAAATTATTAATTTGATTAATAAACATACCCGCCATAAATTTGTCTCATCAAAATCAAACAATTGATTTGAAATAATTAAAACAACTTAAAAAAATAGAAATCATGAAATTTACAAGAAGAGCAAACGCAAATTGGAAAGGTACAGGAATGGAAGGAAAAGGAACCATCAGTACACAAAGCACAACTTTAAACGAAGCACAATTATCTTTCAAAACCCGTTTTGAACAAGGAGTTGGAACCAACCCGGAAGAATTAATCGCAGCGGCACATTCAGGCTGTTTCACCATGCAATTAAGCTTTTTATTATCTGAAGCTGGATTTGTTCCGGAAGATTTAGATACAGTAGCAAAAGTTACTTTCGAAGACGGAACCATTACTTTAATTCAACTAGAATTAACTGGAAAAGTACCTGGAATCTCTGCAGAAGACTTTCAACTGGCAGCTCAAAAAGCAAAAGAAATTTGTCCAATCTCTAAGCTTCTTAATACAGAAATAACATTATCAGTAAAATTGAATTAATTAAATATCAACAACTTTAGATAAATTCCAAATTTTTTAAATTCCAAATTCCAATCATGTTGGAATTAAATTTCAATAAAAAAATTCCAAATTCCAACCGCAAAAGATTTGGAATTTGGGATTTAAAAATTGGAATTTCAATTCAATAGTCTAAAATCAACAATCTAAAATTTATAATTATGAAAACACTATCTATAAAAGAACAATTGAAATCTTACTTCTTGTTCACCGCTTTAATCTTAAGTTTAGTATTTACAACTGTAAATGTTAACGCACAATCCAAAACTGCTGCTCCACAAATTAAAAACGTTGTATTGGTGCACGGTGCCTTCGCAGACGGTTCAGGATGGCAGGGATTACACCAAATTTTGACTAAAAAAGGATATAATGTTACTATTGTTCAAAATCCGTTAAGCTCTCTGGCAGATGATGTTGCCGCAACTAATTTAGCTTTAGACAGACAAGACGGACCAACCATTTTAGTTGGACATTCATGGGGCGGAACTGTAATTACTGAAGCCGGAAATCACCCAAAAGTAGCAGCATTAGTTTACGTAGCGGCTTTACAGCCTGATAACGGAGAAAACTCTATTCAATGGTTACAAACTGCGCCTCCTGCTCCTGAAAACGGTGTATTAGCTCCAGATGATAAAGGAATCGCTTATTATGACAAGGCTAAATTCCACGCTGGTTTTGCTGGAGACTTAAGCAAAGAACAAGCTGATTTCATGTACGCTTCTCAAGGTGCTTTCCATGCACAAGGCTTCGGAACGCCTATTACAAAAGCGGCCTGGAGAGATAAACCTTCTTACGGAATCGTAGCAACAGAAGACAAAAGTATCACACCAGATATTCAACGTGCGATGTACAAACGTTCGAACACCAAAATCACAGAAATAAAAGGAAGCCATGTGGTTTTTATTTCACAACCAGCAAAAGTTGCTAATGTGATTATTGAGGCATCGAAAAAATAAATTCCAATCTTTTAAATTCCAAATTCCAATTATGTTGGAATAAAATTCCAAACTCCAATCACAACAGATTTGGAATTTGGAATTTTTTTATTGGAATTTGTTTTTATCTACATAAACTTACTAACTGCCTTTACAAAATAAGGCGAATCGTTCCAGCGGATTTTTCTATAGGCGAAGTCTTTTTTGAGGGAATCCGGAAGGGAATTCCAGATGGCTTCGTTCATTTTCTCTAAGATTAATTTCTTTGAAAAAGAATCGGAAACCACTAAACTGATTTCTCTTACGGGAATGGGTTCTGTGAAAGGTTTAAAAAGCCCTGATGGTGCGTCGTTCAAAATAGAAAGCTGCGGAATAATCGCAAATCCTAAATGCGCTCTGACTAAGTTTTTTAAAGTTTCAATCGAACTGATATCGTAGGTAAACTGTTCTTTTATTTTATCCGAAGATTTTAAACCGCAGATGTCCAGTAATTGTGCATTGTAGCAAAATTCATGATGCAGCAATAATAATTCGGTTTTATCTCCGGGCTGCATTTCATAAAACGCTTCTTTTGCCATGGGATGGGACTCATTTAAATACGCCACAAAAGGTTCTTTAAAAATGGGATGTTCAATTAAATTCGGATTTCCGGTAGGCGTTGCCATAATAGCGACATCAATCGTTCCCGTTTCTACATCTTTCATCAACTGACCGGTATTGGATTCTCTGATAATGAAATGTACTTTTGGAGTCGCTTCTTTCATCGCTTTAATAAACAACGGAATCAAATAAGGCGATAAAGTTGAAATGATACCCACTTTGATCTCCCCTTCCAGCAGGTTTTTTTCATTCACTACAAAATCGCGAATTTCATCGGCTTCACGGAGAATCTTTTTTGCGCGATTGATAATCTCGGTTCCTAAAAGAGTTGGCGTAAGCGGCACTTTATTCCGATCAAAAATCTTGATTCCGATTTCTTCTTCCAGATTCTTTAGTTGAATCGTAAGTCCGGGTTGTGTTACCATACAGACTTCGGCGGCTCTTGCAAAATGGCGTTCTTCGTCTAAGGCTACAATATATTTTAATTGCTGGATCGTCATTGATTATAATTTTATTTTATAAAGATAAGAAAATATCAATTTTGATTATAAAACTGAAAAAATTAACCGCTAAGTCCGCGAAGTTTTTTTAAGTGACGTACGCTATAAAAAAGAAAAGTTCGCAAAGCTTTATGATTATAGCTTAGCGAACTTTGCGTAAGTCTTAGTGTACTTTGCGGTTAAACCTCAAAGTTGCTGCATCAAATAAAGAAATTCATTAAAAAACTTCTTTTCAACAAAAACATAAAAAACCCATAATCAATTACTTAAAACTTATATATAGAAATTTTACAATATTTTTTTAAAATTCTATAAACTTTAATAAAACCAAAATCTCAAATTGTACGTATGTATCAGTATACGATACTCTGGAATGGCGTAAATTCAAATGGAGAAGTTTTTGGAGCATATTGAGTTTAATGGCCTTCCGGGTTATCGTTTTATTTCGTTAATTTTGTAAAAGCCGTAAAAGATTGGAAAGCCTTGAAATTCAGAGATTAAAAAAAAGTTTGCAATATTTGGAAAGCAAACAGAGGGAATTAAGAAAACAGCAGGAAAATGATACCCGTAGTTTGGAATCAATTATCAATTATTTAAAAAAAGATTTGGTACACCAGTTTTCACTAATGGATTTCGATCCTTTAATTAAACAAGAAATTAAAAATACCGACATTTTTATTTCTCGTGTAAAATATATTATTGAAACCAGTTTTTCAAATGTAATTTAAGCAGCTTATTTATTACTTAAAAATGATATAGAAAGTACCTAATCACTATTAGGTACTTTTTTATTTTCCATTAGAGCAATTTTGATTCATTATAAGATTAACTTACATTTTTTTTTGTAACTCTTTTTAAACGAAACGCTAAACGATAGTTAATTAAAAATACAAAAAACAAACTAAACTACTATAAAACAACAGTTTAAACTTAAAAAAGATGTTTCATTTTATAAAATGAAACATATAGAAGATTTAATTTAACGCTCTCCCTATAAAATTTTCTCTTACTTTGTAAAAATTAAAGAATTTTCGTATTCTTTTATTTTCTCTCCTATACGCCTTTATAATTTTAATACACACAAAAAAACTTATAAAGATCCCCTATCTAATTAAAAAAAATCAAAGCCTGATTTCTTTCATTATTTTATTCTGTCAAAGCCAAAGACTTAATTACTTATAGTAAAATCAATTACAAACAATGTTTAATTAAATTCTAATTGATATGAAAAGAATAATACTTTCATTCAGCTTATTATTTCTATCTTTTTTGAACGTGCATGCACAAGTCGGAATAGGAATATCAACTCCCAGTCCTTCCTCACAATTAGATATTGTCGCTACTAATAAAGGGATTTTAATTCCGAGAATAGCTTTAACCAGTACTACAGATGCAACCACAATTTCAGGTGGAAATGTAAACAGTCTTTTGGTCTTTAATACTCAGACTCTGGGAGATGTTGTACCAGGTTACTACTATTGGTATATTAATAAATGGATTCGACTAGGCGCTGTGGGGAACATTACCAATTTAATAGACAATGGCGATGGTACCATTACCTATGTTAATGAATTGAATATTAGAGAAACGGTTAACATTGCCCAAATTGTTAAAGCTTATGAAACATTAACATCTGCGACATTTAATTCCACAACCGGGGTTTTGACTTATATTGACGAGCATAATGTTTCGACAACATTGAATCTCTCTACGATGATTCCAAATTTTGAAACGCTGACTTCGATTTCTCAAGATGTTGCAGCAGGAACTATTACGTATATTGATGAAAAAGGCGTTTCAACTGTTTTGGATATTGCAGCTTTAATCAAGCAGCACGAAACACTTACCTCAGCAGCCTTTGATAGTACAACCGGAGTCTTAACTTATATTGACGAGCACAATGTTTCGACAACTTTGAATCTCTCCACGATGATTCCGAATTTTGAAACATTGACTTCAATTTCTCAAAATGTTGCAGCCGGAACTATTACGTATATTGATGAAAAAGGCGTTTCAACTGTTTTGGATATTGCAGCTTTAATCAAGCAACTTGAAACCCTCACCTCAGCAACCTTTGATAATACCACTGGAGTCTTAACTTATATTGACGAGCATAATGTTTCAACAACATTGAATCTCTCTACGATGATTCCGAATTTTGAAACATTGACTTCGATTTCTCAAGATGTTGCAGCCGGAACAATTACTTATGTGGATGAAAAAGGCGTTTCAACTGTTTTGGACATTCTAGCGGTAATCAAACAGCACGAAACACTTACCTCGGTAACTTTTGATGCCACCACTGGAATTCTGACTTATAATGATGAAGACGGGACAGCAAATGCGTTGAATCTGTCTACCATGATTCCGAATTTTGAGACTTTGACTTCAATTTCGCAAGATACAACTGCCGGAACCATTACTTATGTTGATGAAAATGGAGGGTCAACCGTTTTGGATATTCTAACATTGATCAAGCAGCACGAAACACTTACCTCGGCAACTTTTGATGCTATAACCGGAATTCTAACTTATAATGATGAAGACGGAACAGCAAATGCATTGAATCTGTCTACCATGATTCCGAATTTTGAGACTTTGACTTCGATTTCGCAAGATACAACTGCCGGAACAATTACTTATGTGGATGAAAATGGTGGTTCCACTGTTTTGGATATTCTAACGTTAATCAAGCAGCACGAAACACTTACCTCAGCAACCTTTGATAATACCACTGGAGTCTTAACTTATATTGACGAGCATAATGTTTCGACAACATTGAATCTCTCTACGATGATTCCGAATTTTGAAACGCTGACTTCGATTTCTCAAGATGTTGCAGCTGGAACAATTACTTATGTGGATGAAAAAGGTGTTTCAACTGTTTTGGACATTCTAGCGGTAATCAAACAGCACGAAACACTTACCTCGGCAACTTTTGATGCCACCACTGGAATTCTGACTTATAATGATGAAGACGGGACAGCAAATGCCTTGAATCTGTCTACCATGATTCCGAATTTTGAGACTTTGACTTCTATTTCGCAAGATGTTCCAGCAGGAACAATAACTTATGTGGATGAAAATGGTGGTTCCACTGTTTTGGACATTCTAACGTTAATCAAGCAGCACGAAACACTTACCTCAGCAACTTTTGATGCCACAACTGGAATTCTGACTTATAATGATGAAGACGGGACAGCAAATGCCTTGAATCTGTCTACCATGATTCCGAATTTTGAGACTTTGACTTCGATTTCGCAAAATGTTCCAGCAGGAACAATTACTTATGTGGATGAAAATGGAGGTTCCACTGTTTTGGACATTCTAACATTAATCAAGCAGCATGAAACACTTACCTCAGCAACTTTTGATGCGACAAGCGGAATTCTGACTTATAATGATGAAGACGGAACAGCAAATGCATTGAATCTCTCTACCATGATTCCGAATTTTGAGACTTTGACTTCGATTTCGCAAGATGTTCCAGCAGGAACAATAACTTATGTGGATGAAGATAGTGGTTCAACCGTTTTGGATATTGCAGCTCTAATCAAACAGCATGAAACTATCACAACTTTAGGACTTTCAAACGGTACGTTGTCCTACGCTAATGAAAATGCAACTAATCTTCCTCTAAATTTAGTTTCAACTGATACAAATAATGCCATTGTAGCAGGTACTGATGGGGCTCTTTTTGCCGATAAAACGACATTAATGATTGAGCCTTGGTTTAGTCAAACAACTTTAGATAAAGCTACTTTAAACACTGAAAATATTTATCAAATGGGGCGCGTAGCAATAAATAAGCAAACCGCGGATAAGCAATTGGATGTAAATGGGGATTTCAGATCCTCAATTCTTGGGCCTGATGGAAAAATCCATAGCGTAGAGGTAAATAGCGTAGATCTTGGCCGACCATCTACTCATCTGTCAGTAGCGAATCAGGATCCTACTCTAGACTTGGCAATCGTAGCGGTCGAAGATGGAACTGCAACAATATATTCTAAAGGTATAACTTCCCAAAGTGCATCTATTTCAACAACATCTAATCTGGGAGTACGATTTATATTTAGCACTACAAGTAGTACTTTTGAAGGGGCGTACACTTTTCCTAGAAACAGTGGTCTTCCTAATCAAATACTAATGACCAATGGAAATGGTACAAATACTCAATTGCAATGGGTTAATCCTCAAACATTGTTTAATGTAAATGCGCATAATGGTCTTCAGGGAGGAGGGTCAGATGTTGCATTGGGAGGAACTTTAGAAATACCAACCACTATTACTACAGATAACACTAATACTCTTGCTATTCAAGGTCTGCAACCTTCTACAGCAACCACTGATAAAGTAGTGGTTACCGATGTAAATGGTGTGCTAAAAAATAGTTCGGGAGCCATGCCAAAATTCTTTTATATGCCCGCTATTACATTCGACACTAGTGTAATAACAACAGGATTAACTAAGAATTTATATCAGGAATATGTCAATCAGTTTGCAAACGTAGCGGTAAGAAGTGCAGGAGCTCCAGTTGATATTCCGTATATGCCGGCTAATACAGATCTGTATTATTATGTTACTTATTTTGACCCAACTGTTTTTGCCAATTTAAGTATCGATGCTAACGGTATGCTAACTTATGACATTATAGGTTCAGGCACTCCCACTTCTTATTTGAATATTGTATTTGTATTAAAATAGAACTTTATGAGCGTCAATTCAACTTATCAAAAGAAATATCATTTTAAGCGATTAATTCTCTTTGCTCTATTATTTTTTGTTATTCAGGCAAACGCACAATTTACGTTCAAAGATGATTTTAAAAAGAATACGGCTCCCGATGTCATAATTGGTGGTAGTGGCGGGATTAATGGAACCGCCTATCTTACTGCCGGTATTGATGATCCTCTGGGAGCTGGCTGGCTTCGTCTTACAAACGCCACAATCAATCAGGGTGGTTACGCGTATGTTGGTAAATCATTTCCTTCTACGTTGGGTGTTATTATGGATTTTGAATATAAAATGTGGCGCAACGTTGCCGATCCTACTTATAATGGTGCCGATGGTATAGGTGTGTTTCTATTTGATGCGGCGAATGTAGAAGCAAATGGTTTCAGACTTGGAGCTTATGGCGGTGCTTTAGGATATACCTCAAATACAGATGAAGGAATTACATACGGATTAAGAGGTGGTTATATCGGAATTGGTTTTGATGCTTTAGGAAATTACGCCAATACCGTTTTCGGACCTAAAAATGGTGGCGTTGGTATTCGTCCGAATGCTGTTTCACTTCGTGGCCCAACAAATGATATTGATTTGACACAATCCAATGTTTTTCTAACAGGTGTAACCATTTTAGGCGGACATACTATTGTACCAATCACAACTCAGGGCAATTGGACAGACAATGAACTAGACTATAATACTACCGTAAGCTCGCGACCTGAAGACAATACATTTTACAGAAGAGTTCAAATCGAAATGCAACCTTCAGGTGGTGGTTATCGTATAACAGTGCGTTGGAAAACAGATCTTAACAGTGATTTTGTTCAATTGATAGATTATACCACTCTTATCGTTCCACCGGATTTACTTTCTGTAGGTTTTGCAGCTTCTACGGGCGCGGGAGTTAATATACATGAAGTGCGTAATTTAACTTTGACAACACCGGGAAATCTTAGAATAACAAAACAAGCTGATAAAAGTTATTTAAGAGCCATTACAGGCTCAGGATTAAATCAAATAACATATTACATTGATGTAGTAAACGATACACCTGCAGCTTTGCAAAATGTCGATTTTACAGATGTATTGACTGATGGGAACGGAAATCAAATTTCCCCAACTATGTTTACTATAACTAATATTGCACACACCGGTTTTTTAACTGGCACAAATCTTCCAACAACTTCTGCTACGAATCAATTTACAGGAACGTTAAATATGGCTGCCAATAGTACAGGCCGAATTATAATTTCCGGTGAACTTGCTGCCAACCAAATTCCGGCAGGTAATATTATAACTAATAGAACCGAAGTGTCTCCAACAGATATTACCGACGAAGATCCCGGAAATAATATTGCTGAGGTTACTGTGCCTGTCTTGGCAGAAAATGTTGATTTGGTTCCTATCGAAGAATCAAATAATTTTTGCGTGAGTGGTGCGAATCAATTTAAGCTTCGTGTTGCAAATATAGGGACAACTCCTGCCACTTACAGAAGAATTGGAACTACCGGACCCCGTATTGTTGTTACAAAGGTAGTTCCGTCAACTTATACTTATGACGACAGTGCCACTCCTGGTGGTTTTGATAATACCGCTACATCTGCCACAGCAAGATGGTCAAAATTCGTAACGGTTGATTCTCCTGTTGTTGGACAGACAACTTACAGTTATGTCGCAAGATTTCCTATTGCAGATAGTGATCAGACCTTAGCAGGACTCGGTACCGTTTATGAACCCGATTATCCTATTACTTATTCGATTACACCAGCAGTTGGTACGGTTTCTTATGTAAACTCGGCTACTGTTTCATATACCGATATTTGTGTTGTAGACCCGAATAATTGTTATACCGGAGCCATTCTAGAACCCCTGGTACCTACTAACAATACCGCAAACAATACCATTTCAGAAACCATAAATACTCCTCCTTTAGCTCCTTCAGCCACGACTACGCTTCAATACTGTCAGGATGCACCAGCAGTAGAACTAACAGCCACCGCAGATCCCGGAAATACATTGTTATGGTATACTACTTTAAATGGATCATCTTCTACCGTCGCCCCTATTCCTTTAACTAATCAGCCAGGAACGTTTACTTATTATGTAAGTCAGGAAAATGGTCTTTGTGAAGGCCCAAAAACTACCATTACGGTTACGATCTTAGACTTGCCAACCAGCGGATCAATTTCTCCATCACAAACAGCATGCAATGGTCAATTACCAAACCTGATTAATTCTGCCTCAGCCGGAACGGGAACGAATGTCACTTATAGATGGGAATCATCAACAGACGGAGTAAGCTGGGCCACAATTCCCGGTGAAGCCAATTCATTTTACCAGCCGCCGGCACAAACAGTAACACATCAATTTCGTCGTATATCTCAGTCCAATTATCCAGGCGGTCAAATTTGTGAATCTGTCCCAACCAATGTGGCAATAGTAACCGCAAAAAGATGCGAAGTGGTTTCGAATCCGATGGTTCGTCAACGAGTTAAATGAAAGTGATTAATTCAGAAAAGAAATAAAAATGAAAACAAAGATTCTTATACTGCTGTTTCTGGTTTTGATTAAAACGTCATTTGCACAAAATGCACAGACGGTTAATGAAGGTTTACTGCATGTAAATCCGAATACGCTGGTTAGCGTAGAGTGGAATTTTGACAACAAAAACACCGCTAATTACGAAAATAACGGTGAAGTTATTTTTAAAGGGAATTTCAACAACAACGGCATTACCACTTTTGATCCGCAATTTCAGGGATTTACCCGTTTTGAAGGCGTTCAAAATCAGGATGTCACGGGTGTAAATCCATCTGATTTTTTTGATGTATTATTCAACAATTCAAATCCGCAGCCTGCCTTTCGATTATATAGCGAAATCTATATCAGTGGCGAAGCTGATTTTAATAAAGGCATTGTACAGTCTGATGATTTTGGGGGAGGCATGACTTTTGAACGAAATGCGACCCATACTCATACTTCAAATAATAGTCATGTTGATGGAGAGGTAACCAAAAATGGAAACGAAGTCTTTTTATATCCTATTGGAGATAAGGGCTTTTTCAGGTATGCTTCTATTTCTGCTTCGGGAGATAATAACGGTAGTTTTGATGCCCATTATCTTTTTGAAAATTCAAATGCACTATACCCGCACGATAAAAAAGATGCAGCAATTATTGATATTATAGATGATAAAGAATACTGGACTGTCAATAAAAACACTAATACAACAGATATTTTACTGACACTTAGCTGGGATGAAGCTACTACTCCGCCCGCTATTATTGCCAGTCCGCAAGATGTTATTCATATTGTGCGATGGGATGACACCAAACAATTATGGGTAGACGAAGGTGGCGTCGTAGATTCGGGCCAAAAAACAGTGACAACTATAGCTGATGTTTCTGGCTATGGCACTTTTACATTGGCAAGAGTAAAAACTATTGTTGATGACGATGTTGTAATTTACGATGCAATAAGTCCAAACGACGATGATAAAAATGAATATTTCTACATTAAAAATATCACGAAATATCCGGACAACAGGGTACAAATTTTTAACCGATGGGGTATAAAAGTATTTGAAACTACCAAGTATGATTCGAATGGTAATGTATTTAGAGGTTATTCTGACGGAAGAGCTACCGTTAGTCCTGATAACCCGTTACCAACCGGAACTTATTTTTACATCGTTCAATATACTAAACAAACAAATGGCCAATCTGATACCGTCAAAAAAGCCGGTTATTTGTTTTTAGATCGCGATCCATAAATCTAATTATTCATACGTATACAATTGAACTTTCTGAATTTCATAATCATCAACGGCAATTCTCACATGTCTTCCCTGATGGGTTTGGTCTCCATTGAAATGACGGAAGGTTTTCCATACTTTATTTTCAAAAGTTCCCTGATCTACTTTTAAGATTCCTGCATTCAGTGTTTTATCTTTTGATGGTTTAAACGTGACCACAATTCCCGAACCGGCAATATAGAATTCGTTTGGTTCAAGTTCAATTATAATGGCACTTGTCATGGGCCAGGTTTCTTCTTTCGCACCGTCAGACCAATTCAGCGTGTAATCGTGTTTAAAAGTAAATTCATAATCGCCTAACTGAACAACCTGCAACGGGTTTTCTTTGTCTAATAAAACACCGTCGATTTTTCCTAATCCTTTATTGGCTTCAATAATCGGTGTTAATTGTTTCACCAAATCGTATATTTTTCCGAGTGGTTCTTTTTTGGCTTCAGCAACAGATTCAATAGAAAAGGGCGAAAAACCAATTGCTCCATAATGCCCTATTGCGTAAAGCCCTTTGAATGGCGCTGTCTTATCAAATTTATGTTCCGGAATAAACAAAGGATCACCCTGACGTGTGAATAAATCGTTCCAATGTTTAAACAAAGGATTATAAAAATCAGGAGAAAGAAAATCAACTGAATTTCCTGCGGCTTTCCAAACGTCCATAACATGCGGTAAAGGTCCGGCGCTCGGGTATTCTCCAGGTTTCTTTTCGGGGGCATTTAAAGCGGTATTTACAAACATCGGAATACCGTAACTGTCTTTTCCGGCTTTGGTAACAGCATTAGTAAATTTGGAGAAATACCAGGCCATAAAAATTTCATCTGTCTGAAGGCCTTTTCCAAAAATGGCTTCCCAGTTTCCTTTTATTTTAAAACCGTTTTTCTTCCAGACTTCTAAAAATTCAGGAACCAAATCCTGCTTGTTCTTTTGCATGTATTGCAATAATTCCGCCGGTACTTCTTTATTGAAAGCTTCATTTGCCTGTGGAGAATAGTCTCTCGCCGTTGGCAGCATTCCGATTTCATTTTCAACCTGAATCATGATTACAGTCTGCTCCTTTTTATCAAAATTCTTAACGTGCGCCATTAATTTCTTAAAAGCATTGATATCCGCTTTCAGATTGTTTTCATTAAAAGGTGTTAGTATTTCATGGCTTTTGTTTTTATCATCTTTTACTCTCGGATATTTCTTCTGATTTAACTTAACCCAGGCCGGAGCGTGACTTGACATACTGTTTTTCCAAGAACCAAACCAAAGGAAAATCAGTTTTAAATCTTCTTTTCGGGCTCTCAGAATTAAATCATCAACCAGAGAAAAATCAAATTTACCTTCCTCCTTTTCAATCAGTTCCCAATAAATTGGAGTTAAGACGGTATTGAGATTCATATCCTTTAGTGTAGGCCAAATAGGCTCCATACTTTCCATACTGGTAGCTGAAGAATTTCCTAATTCTCCACCCAAAATAAGAAATGGTTCTTCGTTCACCATCAATTGGGTTTTATTTCCTTTTTTTTGAAGATGAGGTGTTTTTTCCTGGCTAAAGCCGAATTGCATTGCCATAACCAGCAATAGAAAAAATCTCGTTTTTAGAAGATCAAACATAATTTTCATTTTAATATTAAAATCAAATTAATAATCCATTCTATAAAATCCACATTTGGTATTAATAAGATAGATTAATTTAAAAAGGACAGGGTGACAAAATAATAAATGACCAAGAGATTATTCTGAAAACAAATATATATAAATTGCACAACACACAACCGGTTGTTTGGTTTAATTTTTGAATTTAAAAACACCAATCGGTTGCAATAAAACATAAAAAAACTCCTTTCAAATCCAATTGAAAGGAGTATCTAACTTATAAAAATAGCCTATTTAGTCATTTTTTAATTCGAAGTAAAACTTAAAATTTATTCAATAAACCTAAAGTTCTTTTCTTCTGGAAGATTCGCGCACAAGCACTTCCGTATTTAAGAAAGCGATTTCCTGTACATCTTCATTTTTTGCCGATTTCAGGTTTTTTATAATAATGTCAGCTGCCGCTTTTCCCATTTTTTCAGCAGGATGCGTTATTGTCGATAAATTAGGGTCAATAATTTGAGAAATCGGGTCATTATTAAAACCAATAATCGCAATGTCTTCAGGAACCTTTATACCGCGTTTTTTTGCTGTTTGTACCGCACTGACCGCAATTATATCTCCGGAAGCAAAAAGACCGTCGGGAATTGGTTTCAAGTCAAACAGTTTATTACTGGCCTTTACTCCTTCTTCATAAGTAACAGCTTTCAAATCAATAATCAATTCCTCATCAACAGGTAAATTGTGATCTCGTAAGGCTTCAACATAACCTCTTTTTCTTTCGTTATATAAATTACCAAATTCTGAGCCCGCTGTTAAATGGGCAATGCGGAGACAACCTTGTTCTATAAGATGTTTGGTCGCTTTGTAACCTGCAGAATAATTGTCAATAACAACTCTGAAAGTATTGTAATCTTTCGGAACCCTGTCGACAAAAACCAGCGGAATATTATTGTTTGAAAATTGCTGGAAGTGTGAAGTATCTCTGGTTTCCATTGCAAGCGAGCAAATAACACCACTCACGCGATTGCTATATAGGGATTTCGCCATATTTACTTCTTCATGATAAGAGTCATGCGATTGCATAATAATTACCGAATAATCCGATTTTTGAGCTGTAATTTCGATACCACTAATTAAAGAGGATAAAAAGGGCTGTGTTACTGTTGGTATTAGTACACCAATCGTTTTTGTTTTGTTTCCACGCAAACCTGCTGCAAGAGTATTGGGCACAAATCCCATTTCTTTCGCGGCCTTCTTAACTTTTTTGATCGTTTTATCACTTATAGAATGATGATCTTTTAAAGCCCTTGAAATTGTTGAAGTTGCTAAATTTAACTTCTCAGCAATATCATATATAGTTACGTGTTTATTTTCTTCCATGAATTACATTATATAAAGTGTAAATATAAGGTATTTTTGCAACAAGTATATTTCTTCCAAAAACCAATCTGTTTACCATTTATCAAAAAATGAAATTCCAAATTCCAACATTTAAACTATCTAATTTTCTAATTGCCTAATTATCTAATTTTCTTATTCCTCATACATTTCCATCCAAAGTCGTGTTTCTTCAAGATCCAGTTCTTTTTCTATTTTTCTAAAGATTTCTTCATTCACCGATCCTTCTTTATGCATTAACTCCAGTTTTGCACGCTCTACATTTAATAAATCAATTTGAAGTTTAGTAAACTCATTAAAAATCTGGCCACCCATTACATTTCCTTTCCCGAAAAAATTAGCCGGTAGTTCTGTTTTCTGCAAACGATTAAACTTAACTTCATATTTACTTTTAATGTTGTGAAGCAAATCGTCGTTAAGCAATGAAAAGTTATCTTCTATATGCGCAATTGTCTCAGAAACTATAACATTCCTAATCTCGTATTCTTCGGCTATTATCGAATAAGGCTGGACCTTTAATTTTCTGATAAGCCACGGAAGTGTTAATCCCTGAATGACCAATGTAGATAGGATGACGCAAAAAACCAGATAAATAATAAGGTTACGTAACGGAAATGCCTCTTTTTCATTCATCATTAAGGGCAATGCCAAGGCTGCAGCCATGGAAACGACGCCACGCATTCCAGACCATCCAAAAATGATCATGTTTCTATAATCGAATTCTTCTTTCTGTTTATTTTTACTGCTTAAGTATTTCTGCAACAATGTTGACGGAATTACCCAAAGAAAGCGGACTAAAATTACAACCGCACTAATGCTCGCTCCCCATAGAAACAAAGAACTGCCAGAATAATTACTGATACCGATGATAATATGACGAAGTTGTAAACCAATTAATATAAAGATAAGACCATTTAAAATATTAGTCAAAATACTCCAGATTGTTACGGCCATAATACGACTTTCATGGGTAAAAATACTGCCTGATCGCGCCGAAAGATAAAGTCCGGTTGTTACAACAGCGAGTACACCGGAACATTCAAAATGCTCTGCAATTAAATAGGAAGCAAAAGGCGTTAAGAGCGTTAAGGTTGCTTCAATAATATCATCGCACACAAATTTTTTATGCACAATACTCATTACAAAACCCACTACTAAACCAACCGCAATACCAAGCGTCGACATGATAAAGAAATTTAAACCAGCCTCCCAAAGCACAAAATTTCCGGCTAGAATTGCAGCCAGCGCATATTTGTACGCTACTAATCCACTCGCATCATTAAGCAGACTTTCTCCTTCGAGTATCGCAATAAGACGCGGATGAAGACCAAGACCTTTTGTTATTGAAGTGGCTGAAACCGCATCAGGAGGTGAAATAATAGCGCCCAGTAAAAAAGCCAAAGGCCAGGACATATCTTCTATAAGCCAGTGTGCGGCAAGAGCAACTGCTATCGTGGTAAACAAAACTAAACCAACAGCTGCCATCGTAATTGGCCGAATCGTTTTTTTGAATTCAAACCAACTCGTATACCAGGCGGCGTGATATAATAGCGGAGGCAAGAAAATAATAAAAACTACTTCCGGATTTAGGGCAATAACGGGAAGTCCGGGAATAACACTAATAACAACACCGCAAAGTACCAAAACAATTGGTATTGGAAAATTATATCTTTTACTTATTAGGCTAAGAAAAGCAACTCCAAATAGTAACATAATAATTACCGAGATATTTTCCATTTATTGCTGTTTATTGGTTTTTGGATTATACTAAAATCAGAAAACTAATATAATATTTTATTGCAAAAAACAATAAATAATCCGGTATAGAATTAAAAATACTTTTACTTGTTTTACATCAGAATATTTCGATATTTTCTACTAAAGTGTTTTAAAAACAATTAAATTTGAAAACCCTAAATTCATTACTTGCATTATGTCTCAAAAAAGAAATTCTCTTTGTTTATTAGCCTTGCTTCTTGCGTTATTTTATGCGCCACTCTCCTATTCCCAAACTGCTCCTCCCAAAAAAGAAAGCCGTTCAAAATTATTTGAAGAGACCACCACTGACAGCGACTATCTGATGGCTATTGAAAAAGCCGGTGAAGTAATGGAATCTGCGTATAATGATGCCGATTTTGATAGTGCTTCCCGTCACTTATTTGGCGAAATCAAAAGAACCCAAAGCAAACTTGATCTTATTTTGGCAAGCCTGAAAGGTGCCAATCCAAACGTTCGTAACCAACAAATGTATCATACGGTATTGCAGGAAATCCAGACACAACTGGACGAACAGAATACAGCTATCAATTTACGCAACGAAAATCTGGAAAAGATTAAAGGTCGCTTTATTGAGCTTCGTAAGGACAAAACATTGATGGGACTTATAAAAGATACCATTCGTCGTAAGCAGTTTAAAAGAGAGTTTGCCAATCTGAGAAAAAAGTACCGCAGTACAGACAGCCTGATGACTAAAAATCAGAGTGTTCTAAATGCTAAAAAAAGAATTACGGTTCAACGAAAAATTGCCGTTTCTAATGCTTTGATTACAGTTGAAAATAATCTGGAAAAGTCCGGAATCAGCATGCTGCATAAGGAATATCCTTTTTTATGGAATTTCAACGAGTCGATTCCTAAAAAGGCTATAAAACAAAACATAGGCGCCAAAATCGTGATCGAAGAAAGTGTTGCTGCCTATTATTTGAGCTATCGAACGGGTGGATTAATCACCTTGCTCCTTTTTATAGGACTTTTGGCCTGGTACATTTCACGTAATTTAAAATATATTAAAGCAAATGGATATGCGGAAAACCTTTCTGATTTTAATTTTAAATATTTAAACAGAGGCGTTATTATTCCGGCCGCAGTAATCGGACTCAACATTGCCGTTGTGAGCAACTTATATGCGCCTGCTTTATTTTTAGAATTGCTTTACATTTTATTGCTGGGGAGTTTAACCATTCTTTTTAAAAATAAATGGTCCAAAGTTTCTATGAAAAACTGGCTGTTTCTTTTAGGATTATTCTTCACGCTTTGTTTCCTTGATCTTTTTATTGAAATAGGATTTTTTCAACGTTCTGCCTTTATTATTATTAACATTCTTGGAATCCGTTATGGTCTGGTGCAAATCAAAACCCTTAAAGACCAATTGTATATCAAAGGTTTCTTTAAATGGGCCAGCATCATTTTCATCGGATTAAATGGCTTATCGATACTTTATAATCTTTTTGGAAGAGTATCGCTTTCTAATATGCTGAGTTTAACCGCTTTTATTTCGCTTACGCAGATTGTAGCCTTGAGTGTATTACTAAAAATCATTTTAGAAATCATTATTCTGCAAATCTATACGACCCGAATTAAACGTGGTTTCGAAAAGATTTTTGATCACGAAAGTTTATCTGATACACTGAAAAAACCTTTCATCATCGTCATCAGTTATATGTGGCTTGTGGTGATTGCTTCCAATTTAAATATTTGGGAATCACTTCATTCCTCTTTAGGATCAGTATTAACTCATCCAAATACTATTGGAAGCATAACTTTCACTTTGGGGAATATTGTACTGTTCTTTATTATTATTTGGATTGCCCATCTGCTTCAAAAATATGTCGCTTATTTCTTTGGTGAAATTGATGATGAAAACGAAGAAAATGTCAACAAAAGACAACATTCTAAATTACTCATAACAAGGCTAATTGTTTTGATTGGCGGTTATCTTCTGGCCGTTGCTGCATCAGGAATGCCTTTGGATAAATTGAGTATTCTTTTAGGAGCTTTAGGTGTCGGTGTTGGACTTGGACTCCAGAATGTCGTAAATAACTTTGTATCGGGAGTGATTTTGATTTTCGATAAACCGATTCAGATTGGGGATGTAATCGAAATTAGTTCCGAATCTGGGCGTGTAAAATCAATGGGATTGCGTACAACCAAAATCAATGCGCCAAACGGTGCCGAAATCATTATTCCGAATGGAAATTTATTGTCTCAAAATATCACCAACTGGACCTATACAGACAATTTTAAATTGGTTGAAGTTTCAATAGATATTAGTGGCGATACAACTCCAGACGATATCAATGCAACTATAATGGAAGCCCTGGAAAGCCTGTCTTTGGTAAATACAACCAAAGCACCACAAATTTTCTATAATGCTATTTCTGATGGAAAATATAAAGTTCTGGTAAAATTCTGGTGCAGCATTTACCGCACGGAAGAAACCATTAGTTCAGCCCGTCAGACTTTATTCAGTAGTTTTAAAGCTAAAGGATTGACTTTTTCGAGTTAAAATTGACACTCCAAATGATAAAAAAAAGCCTTCAAATATAAAATTGAAGGCTTTTTTATTGGAGAATGAATCTAATAATTTAACTCTGCCTTGTGTTTTTCAATAAAGGCATTCCATCTTGTTGGTTCTTTTCCTGTAATGCTTTTAAAATTATCAAAAGTTTCATCAGCTCCCGGAATTGTACCTGCAGCATATCTTTTCCAATGGTCATAAACACAACCCATATAAGCCATATCTGCTCCAACGGCTATCATATTTTGCAGAAATACATCCGGAGAAAGCGCTTCATAACGAAAAGGTTTCCCAATAATGGAAGTCATTTTTAAAGCCAGTTCATCAAACGAACAGGCGTCATATCCTAATCTGTATGTTTTCCCTGTATGTGCTTCCGGATACTGCAACGCGATTGCTGCCACCTGCGCTACATCGGCAACATCAACCCAGCTCAAACGCGCTCCTTCAACGTATGCGTTTATTACGCCGTTTGTAATGGCTTTTTTACCGCCATAACTGAGTAAATTTTGCATAAAAGTTTCAGGACGCAAATGCGTAAACGTAAAACCAGACCATTCAATATAACGTTCTACCAACTGATGCCAGGCCCAGTGCCCGATAGTAGTGTTATCAGGTCCACATGCCCCCAAATGTACGACGTGCTTTACTCCCGCTTCCCTGGCATTGTCCAATAAAACCTTGCTTTGACGAAGCATATCAACCGTATAACCTGTAACCATCAAAAGTCGGTCAATACCTTCTAATGCTGCTAAATGTGTGTTTTCGTCATCAAAATCAAGCAAAACCGTTTTAATGCCTAATGCTGCAAAAGGTTTTGCTTTTTCTGGTGTTCGCACTGCGGCAATAATTTCAATTTCAGGATTAGATAAAAGAAAATCAATTGTTTTACTACCGACCTGACCTGTAGCGCCGGTAATTAATATTTTTGGAAGTGCTTGTAACATTGCTTTTTTGTATTTGAATTAGAAAAGCAAAATTAAGCTGCCAAAAATGACTGCCCGTTGATCTGGATCAAGTAATTCGTTAAATTCAAAAGAATCAATTATTTCCCCAAAGCAATATTCTTTTTAATACGGCTTAGTGTTTCTGGCGCCAAACCCAGATAAGAGGCAATTAAATTTTGAGGGACGCGCTGTATCATCTGCGGATTACTGTCTGCTAATTGAATGTATTTTTCTTTAGCGGTATAAGAATTAGAACTTACCAATCTTCGTTCTTTTGTGGCCAGGCTATTTTGGAAAAGGATACGAAAATAACGGTCCATTTTAGGAATCTGTAAAGTCATTTCTTCTAAATTTTCTCTGGTAATCAGCAACAATTCAGAATCTTCCAAAGCATCAATATTAAATTGGGCAATTTCATTAAAACTAAAACTGTAAATATCAGAAGACCACCAGCCTTCCCAGGCAAACAAATTCATATGTTCATCTCCTCTTTCATCAATGTGGTAGGAACGCAGCAAGCCTTTTGAAACAAAGGAAAGATAATGGCAGATTTCTCCTTCCTGAAGCAAAAATTCTTTCTTGCGGAGATTTTTAGCATTAAAAAAACTCTTTAAAAGGCTTTTTTCTTCCTCCGTCAGGGAAACTTTTTTGAGAATATGAGAAAAAAGGACATCAAACATTATATTGATTTTGAAAAGTTAAAGCAGCTTACGTACATAACAAATATAAGCGTTTTAAAAGTATAGTATTAAAGACAGAAAACGCCTCAAGTTCTGAGGCGTTTTTCATTATTACTATTTTAATTAACGATGATTATCGTAGGAATGTTTCTTATCATTATTAGAATTTCCTCTGGAGTTTTTCGGATTTTCATATTTCTCTTTGTAATCTGATTTATTTTTATCCTGTTTATTACCTCTGTATTTTTGAGGATTTCCATGATATCCTTTTGGATAATTTTCTCTGTGTTTCTTGTGATACGCATAAGGAGTATTTCCTTTATAATCATTTAAAACTACTTTATAACCTCCATACAAATCATAATTTCTGTATTGTGAAGGAAGTCTCTTATCACGAGTCCATCTACCATTATTATCATAAATATACTGTCTTTGAGCGACATCATAATAAGTATCGATATCTGGCAAATAATAATACCTGCTGTTGTCATTTACTGACGGTCCCCAGCTTGGAGGAGTTCCAATATTTATACTAATTGAAACTTGTGCCTGAGCAAAAAATATACTCATAAAAAGCACTAAGGAAAATACTAATTTTTTCATGATTTCTATTTTTAAATATTAATTCATTTAGTACTAATCGAAAGTAATGCCAGTAATTACGATTATTGTTTCCATTATACGAAAGTGCCAAACCAATCGACGGAGAGCACTTTTTAACCGACATAGAGGCAAAAAAAAACACCTCAATTTCTCGAGGTGCTTTTTACTTAGTCAGTTTTTAATAATTGAGATCATTGTGTGGAACTTCAGATCTTTTTCTTTGACTGGAATTATTAATCTAAAATAATAACAAACTTTAAATCCAGAATTATTCTTTATACCGATCAGCCAATTTTATCGACCAATAATGCTTTTCGGCATAAAGAATCTATTTCCAGCCTCCGCCTAAGGCGCGGTACAAATCAACCAACGCTTGTAATTTTTGTAAATTATCATTAACACCACTCAATTGAGCCGCTAAAAGATTTTGTTGCGATGTTAACACATCAGTATAGTTTGTAGCCGAACTGTATTCTAAAAGCTGTTGTGTAAAATCAACTGCTTTTTCTAAGGCTGCAATTTGTTTTTCTCTTGAATCTTCCTTATCAGCAGCCATTTGATAAGCGTACAAAGCATTTGAAACTTCCTGCCCAGCAACCAAAAGGCTTTGTTGGAAATTATTATATGCCTGTACTTGTTGTGATTGCGCCGTTGTCAATCTCATTTTATTTATTCCCTGATTGAATAATGGCTGTGTCAATCCGCCAATTAACGAATAGAAAACAGAATTAGTAAAGAAATCTGTCAATTGCAGATTCGAAAAACCACCACTTGCGGTCAATGTCAAACTTGGGTAAAAATAAGTTTTGGCCATATTGGTCATTTCGAAAGCAGTTCTCAAATTAAATTCCGCCTGACGGACATCCGGGCGATTTTCTAATAATTGAGAAGGCAATCCTATCGCCAGATTTTCAGGAATAACCTGAGTTCCTAAAACCCCTCTGTCAATTGGCCCCGGAGCTTCTCCTAATAAAATATGAATTGCATTTTCTATCTCGCGAATATTACGTTTCAAATCCGGAATCAATACTTCTGCTGCATGTTGGTTGGCTTCACTCTGTACAACCGCTGCACCGGTAACAATCGCACCTTCTTTTAAATCTTTTATGGTTTGCACATTTTTGATTCGGCTTTCTAAGGTTTCCTCTGTGATTTCCAATTGTTTATCATAAGCTAATAATAAAAAATAATTATTGGCAATATCAGCTATCAGTTGGGTTTGAACCGCTTGTCTTGCAGCATCAGTACTTAAATAAGTAGCCAAAGCTGCTCTTTTAGAACTGCTTAATTTTCCCCAGATATCCGCTTCCCAAGACGTACTCAAACCTAATTTATAAGTCGTTGTCAAGGTATTGATGTTTATTCCGGGAGGAAAATTCAATCCCGCTTGTGACTGTTTGTTACGAGTTACATTAGCATCTACATTCAGCGTTGGATAATAAGCTAATTTACTTTGAACTAAAGAAGCATTGGCCTGTACAATATTTTCAATCGCATTTTTCAGATTTAAATTCTGATCTAATCCTTTTTGAATTAAGGCATTCAGTTTTTCATCTTTAAAAACAGTTTGCCATGGCATATTCGCAATCGTAGTCGAATCGGCGGAAGCCTGATCACGATACAGTTTATCTGTCGAAATAGTTTCCGGACGTTCGTACTTTTTGGTGACTGAGCACGCACTTATAAGTGCGGCTGTCAGTACCAGTAGTATATATTTATTTGAACTATGAGTCATTTCTTTTGAATTAAATTATTTACTCTTTATGAGCTTCTATCAATTGTACTTCTTCATCGTCATCTTCATCATCATAACCATCTTTAGCAGGACCGCTTACTTTTTCCTGTAACGTCTGGAAAATGATAAACAATACCGGAATAACAAATACTCCCAAAATGGTTCCAATTAACATACCTCCAACCGCTCCGGTTCCGATCGATTTATTTCCGACGGCTCCTGCTCCGGTAGCAAACATCAACGGAACAAGTCCGAGAATAAAAGCAAACGACGTCATCAAAATTGGTCGTAAACGTGCTACAGCTCCTTCAATTGCCGATTGTACAATAGGCATTCCTTTTCGCCTTCTGTCTAATGCAAACTCAACAATCAAAATACCATTCTTCGCCAGCAATCCAATCAACATGATTAAGGAAATCTGCAAATAAATATTACTATTTAATTTGAAAATAATCGAGAATAAATAAGCTCCTGCCAATCCAAACGGAATGGAGAACAACACCGCAAATGGCAATATATAACTCTCGTATTGTGCACTTAATAAAAAGTAAACAAACACCAAACAAAGAATAAAGATGAAAATAGTTTCACTTCCTGAAGCTAATTCTTCACGTGTTAAACCTGAGAATTCATATCCATAACCTGCAGGAAGATTTTCTGCAGCTACTTCCTGAATGGCCTTAATAGCATCTCCTGAACTAAAGCCCGGGTTTGGTGCTCCTGTAATCGAAATAGAAGTAAACAAGTTAAATCTTGAAATAGATTCCGGTCCAAAAACTCTCGTCATCTTTATAAACTCCGTAATAGGCGCCATGGTTCCTGCATTGTTGCGGACAAATATTTTATTCAATCCTTCTGTATTGGCACGGAATTCTGGAGAAGCCTGAATCATAACACGGTATTGTTTTCCGAATTTGTTGAAATTCGAAGCATACAATCCTCCATAATAACCCTGCATCGTCGACAAAATCGAGTTTACGGCAACACCTGCATCTTTGGCTTTAGCCAGATTAATTTCCATCATATATTGTGGAAAACCAGGATTAAATGGTGTTGTCGCATATTGTATTTCCGGACGTTTGGATAGTTTCTCTAAAAAGTCAGTATTCACTTTATAGAATTCTGCCGTAGTATGACCTCCTTTATCCTGCAATTGAAATTCGAATCCACCACTTTGTCCAAATCCCTGAATCGTTGGTGGTGAAATAAAGAAGATATTAGCTTCGCGAATTCCGCTTGTTTTGGCAAAAAGCTGACCAATTACATCATTAACGCTTAACTCACGTTGATCCCACGGTACTAATTTTACAATAACCATACTGTAAGCACTACCGGCTCCGGCTGTAAAGTTTTGCCCCACAATACGAAGCGTGTTTTTAACTCCCGGAATCGTTTTGGCAATACTGTCAACTCGTTTCGCTATTACATCAGAACGCTCCATAGAAGCCGATGGCGGTAAACTAATATTGGCAAAAACAGTTCCCTGATCTTCCGAAGGAACGAAAGCAGATGGAGTAGTTTTCATCATATAAAACAATGCGGCACTGGCAATAAGAATGGAAGCCAATACAATCCATTTTTTAACAGAAAGGAAACTAACCGAACGTTTGTACCTGTTTGTTACATTATCAAATGCAACGTTAAACGAGGTATAAAATCTTTGAATAAAACTTTTATGTTTATGATCATCAGCATGTGGTTTTAAAAGCAAAGCACACAATGCCGGACTCAAAGTCAAGGCGTTAATAGCCGAAAGGATAATCGCAACCGCTAATGTAATACCAAATTGTTTATAGAAAACCCCTGTAGATCCGTTAATAAACGTTACCGGAATAAATACCGCGGCCATTACAAGCGTAATCGAAATGATCGCTCCGGAAATTTCATCCATCGCATCAATGGTTGCTTTTTTAGACGATTTATATCCGTGATCCAATTTGGCGTGCACGGCCTCGACGACGACAATCGCATCATCGACCACAATACCAATCGCAAGTACCATCGCAAAAAGTGTCAATAAGTTAATCGTAAATCCGAATAAACTCAGGAAGAAAAACGTTCCTACAATCGCAACCGGAACTGCAATCGCCGGAATTAATGTCGATCTAAAATCCTGAAGGAAGATAAATACAACGATAAAAACCAATATAAAAGCTTCAATTAAAGTGTGAATTACCTTTTCGATAGAAGCATCTAAATTTTCATTAACGTCAACAAGTATGGTATATTTTACTCCTTTCGGGAAGTTTTTAGCCGCTTCTTCAATCAGTTTTTTAGAATTGTTAATTACGTCACGAGCATTTGATCCAGGAGTCTGGCTAATGGCCATCGCCGCAGATTCTACACCATTTGTTTTAATTGTTGAAGAATAACTTAAAGATCCTAATTCTACTTTGGCAACATCTTTTAATCGTAACATTTGTCCGTTTCCGACAGATTTTACAATGATTTCTCCAAATTCCTTTTGGCTCGTTAAACGTCCTTTGTATTTAATTACATATTGAAAAGCCTGATCGCCATTTTCACCAAATTTACCCGGAGCAGCTTCGATATTCTGTTCTGCCAAAGCAGCCGAAATATCACTCGGAATCAATTTATATTGTTGCATGATATCCGGTCTTAACCAGATTCTCATAGAATAATCTTTTGCACCAAAAACCGTTACATCTCCTACTCCAACGACACGCTGAATTTGAGGAACAAGGTTAATCTTAGCATAGTTTTGAAGGAAAGTCTGATCGTACGCTTTATCGTCGCTATACAAAGAGAATATCAACAAGTTACTACTCTGACTCTTTGTTACTGTTACCCCTGCCTGAGTTACCTCTACCGGTAATAAACTCGTAGCTCTCGAAACCCTGTTTTGCACGTTTACCGCTGCTAAATCAGGATTGGTTCCTACTTTAAAGAAAATTTTGATTGACGCATTTCCATCGTTTGTTGCTGAAGAGGTCATGTAAGTCATGTTCTCTACACCATTAATTTGTTCTTCCAACGGAATTACGATACTTTTTAATACCACATCCGCATTCGCACCCGTATAACTGGCAGAAACGTTAACGGTTGGCGGAGCGATATCTGGATATTGAGAAATAGGCAGCTCAACCAGACCTAAAACACCCAGAATTACGATGATGACCGATATTACTGTAGAAAGTACTGGTCTTTGTATGAATATTTTAAACATTTTTATTTTATTTTAAGTCGGCGTATACCGTTTCTGGATTCTGCTTTTGAGGTTTAATTTGGCTTCCGTCTTTTAAAGAAGCAACTCCTTCTAATACAATTTCATCTCCTGTTTTTAAACCACTTGTAACCACATAATAATTACCTGCTGTATTTTCTAAAACTGTGATATTGACATTTTTAGTTTTTCCATCTTTTCCAACTATAACAGCAAAAATCTTATCTTGAAGTTCGAAGGTTGCACTTTGCGGAATTATTATTTTTTCTACAACTTCATTTGGAATTCTAACCGTAGTACTGCTTCCGCTTCTGATGATGCTTTTTGGGTTTCCGAAACGCGCTCTAAAAGTTACCGAACCCGTTTCGGTATTGATTAATCCATTCACGGTTTCAACTCTTCCTTTCTCCGGATATGTCGTGCCATCTGAAAGAAGCAAGGAAACCTCAGGCATGTTTTTTATTTTTTGAGCCAGCGTAGTTCCTGGAGATGCTGTACTTTGAGTAAAATCCAAAAGCTTTTTTTCATTTAAAGCAAAATAGGCGTAAACGTTACCAATGCTTGAAACGGTTGTTAATGGATCTGCTGTATTGGAACTTACTAAACTTCCTAAACGAAACGGAATAGAACCCACTACGCCATTAACAGGACTTGTTACGGTTGTATATCCTAAATTGGTTTTAGCATTTACCAAAGCAGCATTTGCTTGCGCTAACGTAGCCATAGCCGATTCGTAATTATATTGTGCCGATTCTAAATCGTATTTACTGATTATTCCTTTATCAACCAAAGGTTTCACTTTATTCACAGCCAATTTTGCAGCACTTACAGAAGCCTGTGCGCTTTTAATACTTGCCGAAGCCGTTCTAACTTCCTGCTCATATTCGGGAGCACTGATTTTGAATAAAGGCTGTCCTGTTTTTACAACAGCACCTTCATCCACAAAAATTTTATCGATGTACCCTTCAACCCTAGGGCGGATTTCTATATTTTGTTGTCCTTGGATAGTTGCCGGGAAATCAGCATATAAGGTCGCTGTTTTAGGTTCTAACGTTAACGTTTTATATTCCTTAATTTCTGGCGCACCGCCAGCCTGAGCTGATTTATCATTTTTATTTCCGCAAGAAGCGATGATAACTGAAGCAGCAAGAATGCTTAAAAAAGATTGCTTATTCATTTTGATGAATTATGAGATTGTCTATTTACTAAGATACAAAAGAACTAAAACTATTCACACAAAATTTTCCCAATAGACGAAGCGCCAGATACAATCGATAAATATAGAGTGAGAACCGATAAAAGTTGTTTGAGTAAAAAACCGTAATTTTGATAAAGGCTCGTCGGCTGTAAAATGGTTTTTATGGATTGTGATTCCATTTTGAGCGATTGGTTTTCTGTTATATTGCAATAAAAAGTAATATTGTCCTTAAAATCAGAAAGTATAATGACATTTAATTTTTTCAAACCTTATATGTTCCCCGTAATACATATCCTGACCTGGATATTGTTAGGATACATTCAGCTGTTTTATATACCGCTTACCTGGAATATCAATCTTCCGGACATTTTTTGGTTTTGGCAATCCCTTGTCTTATTTCTGCTGATCGTGGTTTTTTATTACAATGCCTTAATCATAGTTCCAAAAACAATCATTAAAGACAAAGTAACACCGTTTTTACTTTGGGCACTCTGGATCGTTTTTGCCATGCAGCTTGTCTCTTATTTATATAATTACAATACGGATCTTCATAATAAATTGGCAGCTTTACTGGGCTTCAAAAAATATAGAAATGATTATTTTGACAATTATGTTTTCAGTTTAACCTTATTGGTTTTAGGAATCAGTACCAGTTTTGCCATGTTGCAACATTGGCAGAAAGCCGCTCAGCACAAACAAAAATTAGAACAGGACAAAACCATGGCCGAGTTAGCAATGCTGAAAGCACAGATTAATCCGCACTTTTTTTTCAATTCGCTTAATAGTATTTATTCGCTTACCTACACAGACATTGAAGATTCCAGAAATGCGCTACACACTTTAAGCCGAATGATGCGCTACTTGCTTTACAGTACAGAAGAAAGAACCACATTACTAAAAGAAGCCGATTTTATGAAGGATTTTATTGCCCTGATGAAACTTCGTGCCAATAGCAAACTAACGATTACCACAAACATTCCTGAAAAAATACACGACTATCCAATTGTTCCCATGTTGTTGTTACCTTTGGTAGAAAATGCTTTTAAACATGGTGTTCACGCCACTGATAAAAGTGAAATACATATTTCACTTGTGCAAAATGGAAGTGATCTTACTTTTGAAGTAGAAAACACTTATTTCGAGAAATCTTCTACAACAAATGAAGGCGGTATCGGGCTAACCAATACAAAACGCAGACTACATTTAATCTACCCAAACAAGCATTCGCTAAAAGCTGGAATTGGCGAAAATGGAAAGTATAATGTAAAACTGCAAATAACTTTAGTATAATGACAACATTAAAATGTATAGCAGTAGATGATGAGCCTCTCGCTTTAAAATTGGTCGAAACTTTTATCGAGCAGACACCTTTTCTGGAATTAATTTCCAGTTGTGACAATGCTGTTGAAGCTATGGGTGTGATTCGCGAAAAACAGCCTGATGTCGTTTTCTTAGATATCAATATGCCTAATTTAACCGGAATGGAATTGGCGAGACTTTTACAGGAACAGCCGGGACCGCTGCCGAAAATTGTTTTTACGACTGCCTATAATCATTACGCCATCGAAGGTTACAGAGTGAATGCAGTTGATTATCTTTTAAAGCCTTTTAGCTATGAAGAGTTTTTGCGTGCTGCCAATAAAGTTTTGCAATTGACCGAAGAAACTTCGATTGAAAATCCGCAAGCCAGTGCCGAAGATGATTTTATCTTTTTAAAAGTAGAATATCAATGGGTAAAAGTGAATTTAAAAGACATTTTATACATCGAAAGTTTAAAAGATTATGTCAAAGTGCATTTGGAAAATTCAGATAAAGCATTGATGTCCTTGATTTCATTGAAAGCTTTGGAAGAAAAATTGCCCTCTTCAAAATTTATGCGAATGAATCGTTCGTTTATCGTTTCACTAGAAAAAATAAGCGCAATCAGCAAGAATTCAATCTTCATCAATAAAATAGAAATTACCGTCGGCGAACAATACAAAGAGACATTTAAAGTAATCGTTGACAAATGGATTAAATAGGAATATCTAAACATTTACGCATCCATAGTCCCAGCGGGACGCCATATTTATAGAATTTTATGCGGTTTGAGAATAGAGCCTCAGCGAGGCGAAATATCACGCAATACATATCACTCCGCTGGAGCTTTGGAATCGGAATACATTTATTAGCTATAAACATTATGCTCCGATGGAGCTGCTTTAAAATTGAATAAATATCTTTAAAAATATATATGCCCCACCTACTTTCAATTACCTAATAAATTTAAATATCATGGAAAAAAGATCAAATAAATATTACTTAACTCTAAGTCTAAAAGAATACGCAAACGGCGAAACACAGCCAGCAAAAGAACTCGGAATAGAATTTGGCAATCATGATGAAATTTTTGATATCATCGAAAGAATAAAAGCTAAAAACTTATTTGACAATGAATCTGAAGCTATACAATTTGCATTGGGACTGAAATTATTTGGAGAGATAAAATTGAAGCATCGCAAAAATCCTTTATTTGATGAATTGAATGAGGTGTTTCCTGTTTTTATGAAGAAGTTGAAGAGTTTGTAATGCTGTTTTTTCAACACAATATTGTCATTCCGATTTCTATGATAAAACCAAATCTTTTTGATAAGGGATTTGGTTTTATCATAGAAATCGGAATGACAAAAAAATGAAACAATAAAAAAAACGCTCCAGATATCTGGAGCGTTTTTGTATCTAATTGAAAGAGAAAATTAAGCCTTCGCTTTTCTCTTAACCGTGCAGCCAATTTCTTTTGTCTGTGTAATAGCTGGTTTTTGATTACTTTTTAATGCAGCAATTACATCTTCAGCATATTTCGTTTTTTGGGCATTGTTTCCTTCCGGATCATTATCAATAGCACCTACATATTCTACGACATTTCCTTTAGGCGTTTTTGATACGATGAAAAGATGCGGAGTACGTTTTGCTCCATATTGATCGGTTACTTTTTGTCCTGCATCAAATAAATATGGGAAAGGATATTTTTTGTTTTTAGCCAATTCCTGCATTTTGTCAAAAGTATCTGCTGTAGAAGCTTCAGGATCATTTGGGTTGATAGCAATTACCGGATAACCTTGTGGTCTGAATTTGTTATCCAAATCAATAATTCTTTGCTCATAACCAACAGCGTATGGACAAGTATTGCAGGTAAAAACTACAATATAACCTTTCGCCTTTGGAAAGCTGTTAAAAGAAACTTCTTTGCCGTCTACATTTTTCAATTTAAAATCTGGTGCAGTATCACCAGCTTTAAGGGTTGCATTTTGTGCCTGAGAAAGAAAGGCAGAAAACGCCAGCATAACTAAAAGGATTATTTTTTTCATGGTTAAATAGTTTACAGTTTTTTATATTCAGTTAATAATTGTTCATAGGTAAATTCGCTCTCAACAAATTTTCGTTTATCGCCTTTGATGAAAAGCGTTGCCGGAATACTGCCTGACCAGGATGGATCAATGCGATCGATATATTCCTGTGGGCTGCTTTCATTCAATAAAAAAACTTCATTTTTTAAATTCTTTCTTTTTACAAAGGGTACAACAGCCGAGCTCAATTTTGATTTAAAATCAACGCTAACCAGCAATACTTTCACTTTATCCGATTTATAATCGGCCTGAAGCTTTTCAAAATGAGGTAATTCTTTAATGCATGGCGCACACCAGGTCGCCCAAAAGTTCACTACATAAGTGCTGTCTTTTCCGTTTTTTACTCTTTCATTAAGTTGGTCAATACTGAGCAGCTTAACATTTTGGCTGTATGCCGAAAACGAAAAAGCCACAAATAAAAAGGCTAAAATGCTGAATTTTTGAATTTTCATCATACAATTGAATGGTTTGTTTTTGAATTGAGCCTTACAAATATAAACGATAAGTTTTTTCGTAGTTGTTAATAAAAGTTTAATGCAGGAATTTATTCTGTTAGAAAATATTTCGCTGATAAAACGTTTTCGCTTTTTTAAGGACTTTTTAAGCGCGTAAACATTTCTTCACCAAATTTCTATTCGTAAATTAGCAAAAACAAAATTTATCCGAATGACAGTACTTACGTTTACCCTGATTATGATTCTTGGCGCTTTTTTAGCAGGTTTTATTGGTTCATTATCAGGATTGGGAGGCGGTATCATTATTATTCCACTTTTAACTGTCATTTTAGGTGTTGACATTCATTATGCTATTGGTGCAGCTTTGGTTTCTGTAATTGCAACTTCATCGGGTTCTGCCGCGGCTTATGTTCGGGAAGGAATTACCAATATGCGTTTGGGAATTTTTCTTGAAATTGCCACCACAATTGGTGCTGTTTGCGGTGCTTTACTTTCTACTATCGCTCCTACTTCTTTCATAGCCGTTTTATTCGGGATGACTTTGATCTTTTCTGCCATTAATTCCCTTCGAAAAAAAGAAGAACATATTGTATTAGAATCAAGTCCTTTAGCAAAAAAACTAAGACTTCAGGGCACTTATCCTTCACATGATGGTGAAGTCATAAGTTACGGAACAAAAAATGTAATTGGCGGTTTCAGTATGATGGGAATTGCCGGAATGATGTCGGGATTACTCGGAATTGGTTCCGGTGCTTTTAAAGTAATTGCGATGGATAATATTATGAAAATTCCGTTTAAAGTTTCGACCACAACTAGCAATTTTATGATGGGCGTTACGGCGATGGCGAGTTCAGTAATTTATATTCAGAAAGGTTATATCGAGCCCGGAATTTGTATGCCTGTTGTTATTGGCGTTTTATTTGGTGCTATGGCCGGAGCTAAAGTATTAGTAAAAACAAACCCTAAAAAACTGAGAATCTTTTTTGCCTGCCTGATTTTTGTTTTGGCTGTGAATATGATTTATAACGGATTAAATGGAAAAATCTAAGATTATGCAAAAAGAAAAATTCGGAGAAAAAGATTTTCAAACCATCATCGGGAATTTACTGCGTTATGGCGTATGGACTTCATTATCTGTCGCTTTTATTGGCGGAATTGTTTATTTAATTGGACATTCCTCAGATATAGAAAATTACTCAGTATTTCATGAAAATGACAGAAACATATTTGAAGTAATTAGAGATATATACAAGGGAGTTATTCAGGGAAAAGGCGAATCGCTGATCTTCTTCGGAATCATTTTACTTTTTCTGACGCCTGTATTTCGTGTTTTGCTTTCTTTATTTTCTTTCCTTCTGGAGAAAGATTATCTTTATGTTGTGATTACACTAATTGTGATTCTGATAATTTTGATCAGTGTTTCATTTGGGTTCTCTCATTAATTAGGCTGTAGGCTATAAGCTTTAAGCTATAGGCTTTCCAAAAAGCTTAAAGCATATTGCCTGATGCCTAAGGCAAAAAAACTTTGTGACTTCGTGCCTTCGTGGCAAAAACCTAAAATTATGGAAATAGGAATAGATAGTTTTGCTTCGGCAATGTACGGCAGCAACAATTTAAGTAGTGTTGATGCAATGGAACAATTACTTCAAAGAATCGAACTGGCAGATCAGGTTGGTCTGGATGTTTTTGGAATTGGAGAACACCATAAAAAAGAGTTTTTAGATTCGGCTACCGTTGTAATCTTAAGTGCTGCGGCCGCGAGAACAAAAAATATCCGATTAGCGAGTGCTGTTTCAGTGCTTAGTGCTGCCGATCCTGTAAGAGTATACCAAAGTTTTGCTACTTTGGATTTGATTTCAAAAGGTCGCGCCGAAATTGTAGTGGGCAGAGGTTCTTCTATTGAAGCTTATCCCCTTTTCGGATTTAATCTGAATGACTATGATGCGCTTTTTAAAGAAAAATTAGAATTATTTCTACAAATTCGGGACAATGAATTTGTAACCTGGTCAGGGAAATTCCGTCCTGCCATAAATAACCTTCCAATTTATCCGAGAACATTACAGGAAAAGTTACCTGTTTGGCTGGGTGTTGGCGGAACTCCGGAATCTTTTGTACGAGCAGGAAGCTTAGGATTACCTTTAATGGTAGCTATTATTGGAGGTCAGACACATCGTTTTCGCCCTTTAATCGATTTATACCGTGAAGCAGGAAAAGCTGCTGGTTTTAAACCCGAAGAGTTAAAAGTTGGAATACATTCACCAGGTTTTGTTGGAAGTACAACGGAGAAAGCCATAGAGGAATACTATCCTGGTTATGCCGAACTTTGGACAAAATTAGGATTAGAGCGTGGATGGCCGCCGGTTACCAAAGCCAAATTTGATGGTTTAATTGATGATGATGGTGTTTTAATTGTGGGAAGTCCGGAACGTGTGGTTGACAAATTATTAAGACACAGCGAATCCCTTGGCGGCGTAGACCGATTTACTTTCCAAATGGATAATGCGGGATTAACACACAAACAATTAATGAATGCGATAGAACTCATCGGTACAAAAGTGATTCCACTAATTAAAAAAGGTTAATTTTTGGCACAGATTGCACTGATTAAAAGGATTTTAGAAACTAAAAACCAGACTCTAAATCCTTTGAACCTTTGTCACTCTGCCCCTCTGAACCTATTAAAAACAAAAACATCCGCTATTTGCGGATGTTTTTGTTTTTAATCTTTTCTAAAAATTAGAATTTGTAAGTTACCCCAACTCTGAAGTTTCTTGGTGCTTCTGTCTGCCAGTAATAAGCAGAAAGCCACTCATAATAAGAACCACTGTAAAGGTATTTATCCAAAATATTGAAAACATTCGCAGTAACTTTTACTTTTCCTGTTTCATAAGATAAACCTCCGTCTAATTTAAAGTAAGATGGTAATTTTTGAAGTCCTTCACTCCATGTATCAGTTTGGCGTCCGTCCTGGAAAGTTCCTCCAAGAGAAACTCCAAATCCTTTTATTTTACCATTTTGAACCGTGTAATTTAACCATGCATTTGCTACATGTTTTGCATAACCCGGTACAATATCTCCAACCATAATTCCTGTCGCTGCAGAAACCGCCGGATCAACTTTATTTACAATAGACTCTGTAAAAGCATAATTCGCAATTAAATTAAGTCCGTCGAATAATTTTCCTCTTAAATCAAACTCAATTCCCTGTGCTCTTTTCTCCCCTAAAACTACACTGTATTGTTCACCTGGTGTATTAGCAGGATCAGAAGTAAGTTCGTTTTTCTTTAAGATACTATATGCCGCTAAAGTAGTGCTCCATGAACCGTCGAACCAGTCTTTTTTGATACCAACTTCAACATTGTTACCTGTTAATGGTTTTACACTTTCTCCGCTTTTAATAATTCCTGATTGAGGTGTAAAAGCCTGATCATATAATCCGTAAACTGCAAGACTTTCGGTAACCGAATAACTAATTCCCACACGTGGTGTAATGTGGTTGTCTGCAATTGGAGCTCCACCCCAGCTTGCCTGACTAATCCATGTATATCTTGCTGCAAGTGTTAATCTTAATTTATTTTGAAAGAAACCAAGTTCATCCTGAATATATCCTGCAGCATATTCTGAACTCATCAAGCCTCCGGCATTTTTAGCTCTGATTGAAAGTGGCGTTGTATGATCAAAAGCAGGGAAACCATTAGACGGTGGACCATAATTTGGACTGTTAACATTGAATGGGCTATCAACAGTATCAAGATCGTGTGATTGTCCCCAATCTGCTGCATAATCTTTGCTTCCTAAATCGACACCACCCAAAATTTTATGGCTAACCGCTCCAGTATTGAATTTTCCGTTTACAAAAACTTGTCCTAAATACATATTACTTTCTGCATCCCAGATACCTACATTTCTTATAATTTCACCAGCTGCAAGCGTTCCTTCCGGCACACCATCAAAATCTCTATCTACAGGACCTGGACCAACAACACCTGGCCAAGAACTATATCCTTGTTGAATGTATTTAAAATAAGAAGTTTGTGCAGTTAATTTCCAATTGTCATCAAACTTATGTTCGAACATCAAATAACCACTATGATCTTGTATGTTAGTATCAGGCAATCCTGGTTGTGTCATTGTAAATCCAACAGGCAATGTTCCATATCCACCTGATTCAGGTCCAAATACGTAGTAAGAACCTACCTCTGTCATATTTGCGTACTGAAAATTATATTCAGCCGTAATTTTTGTTTTATCATCAAACTGGTACGAAATTACCGGAGCAATTACGTAACGGTTATTGTGCTCATAATCACGATGAGAACCTTTATTCTGTGCAGTTCCATTGAATCTGTACAATAATTTTCCTTTTTTATCTAATTTACCGTCAAGATCAATACTAACTCTGTAAAAGTCATAACTTCCACCAAGTACAGAAACTTCGCCTTTGGTAATTCCGGTTGGTTTTTTCGTCACTACATTATAAAGTCCGCTTGGATCTCCGCTTGAAAGCATGAATCCTGCTGGCCCTTTTACGAATTCGATATGATCTACAAAACTCATGTCTTCTGTTAATGGTCCCCAGAAAGAAGAAACTACATTAAATCCGTTACGAAAAGCCTGAATTTGAGAACCACGCATGGTAATATTAGTATACAAATCACCCCAGTGCTCCAAACGTACAGCACCACTTACGTTACGAATTACTCCGTCGCTCATACTTGTAATTTGCTGATCTTTTAAAGTCTGACCACTAACAATTTGAATGTTTTGTGGAATCTCTAAAACCGGTGTTTGTAAACGCAATGACAAAGAAGGTTTATCTTGTTTGTATTTGTTTTTTGTAATAACTACTTCATCAAGATCCTCCTGACTTTCAGAAAGTGAAAAGTTTTTTGTTGTAGTTTGATTCGCCTTTACAAGAATATTATCTTCAATAGAATGAATTCCGACAGCACGAATATTAATAACATAACTGCCCGGTTTTACGCTTTTGATTTCGTATTGTCCATTTGAATTCGTAACAGCATTATATTTTGTTCCTGTAAGCGTAACAGAAATATTTTCTGCAGGGATATTTCCACTTAGAGAAACTTTTCCCGTTACTTTCCCTAGCTCCTGACTCATCATGTTTAATGATGTTAAAAGCAGTGTAAAAAAGAAAACTTTTTTGGTAATATTTATGTTCATTTTAGTAAGGTGTTAAATTTCGTTGGCAAAAGTAATTCGTAATATCTTGTTTTCCAAATTATTTTTAATCATTCTAAATAAAAATAGTTATATTTCTCAAACTATATTTATAATTAACTGAACATCAATAGAAAAAACCTGTATCAATTAATACAGGTTTTTTTAAGCATTTTCACTTCTGAATAACGATATACTTATTTGACTAATAAAGGATAAATAGTTTCTTTTATTATTTTAAGAAGGTAAACTATCGGGATTTTTCTCTAATACTTTTTTATGTCACCTTCAGATTATATTGCGATGAATAAGTAAATGTGTCAATGTGCCAATTAGATAATGAGATAATTGTGATGCTAATAATTATCTAATTGACTAATTTTCTAATTATCTCATTATCTAATTGCCACATTTTCTAATTATCTTTAGACTGGAAAATTAAATTTCTGTTGAAACAAAATCTAAAGATGAATAATAGCAATACAATCAGAAAAGTCGCCATTGTGGGTTATAACCGAATTCCGTTTGCACGTGCCAATACAGCCTACGCCAATGTTGGAAATCAGGAAATGATGACAGCAGCCTTAAACGGTCTTATTGATAAATACAATTTAAAAGGACAATTATTAGGTGAAGTAGTTGGTGGTGCTGTAATCAAGCATGTTTACGACAGTAATCTGATTCGGGAATGTGTTATGAAAACATCTCTTGATCCTGCAACTCCGGCCTGTGATCTACAGCAAGCCTGTGATACCGGAATAGAAAGTGCTATTTATGTTGCTAATAAAATTGCTTTAGGACAAATTGAATCCGGAATTGCCGGAGGGGTTGATTCCATCAGCGATATGCCGATTGCCGTTAGTGAAAAACTGAGAAAAATTCTGCTTAATGCAAGACAGGCAAAATCATTGGGAGAAAAAATCAAAACGTTTTTGAAACTTCGTCCAGCCGATTTAACGCCTTTGGTTCCTCGAAACGAAGAATCACAAACCGGACTTTCAATGGGCGGACATACTGAAATCACAGCCAAACATTATAAAATAGCAAGAGAAGATCAGGATAATTTGGCGCTTAAAAGTCATTTGAATATGGCAAAAGCGTATGATGAAGGCTTTTTTGATGATATGATTACGCCTTTCAACGGATTGGATAAAGACAATAATCTGAGAAAAGACAGCTCAATTGAAAAATTAGCTTCGTTAAAACCTGCCTTTGATAAAGTAAACGGAACATTAACCGCTGGAAATTCAACACCGCTGACAGATGGCGCTTCGTGTGTACTTTTAGCCAGTGAAGAATGGGCTAAAGAGCGTGGACTTCCAATTTTGGCTTACATCACTTTTGCTGAAGTTGCTGCCATTGAATATGTCAAAAATCAGCAGAATCTTTTACTAGCGCCTTTATTCGCTGCAAGCAGAATGTTGGAAAAAGCGGGATTAAATCTCCAGGATTTTGATTATTATGAAATTCATGAAGCTTTTGCGGCTCAGGTTTTGGCTACTTTAAAAATTTGGGAAAGCCCTGAATTAAGTGCACAGATTGGTTTAAAGAAACCACTTGGTGCAATTGACCGAGAAAAACTGAATGTAAAAGGAAGCAGTTTGGCAGCCGCACATCCATTCGCTGCAACCGGTGGAAGAATTATCGGTGTTATGGCCAAATTATTAAACGAAAAAGGTTCAGGAAGAGGATTTGTTTCGATTTGTGCCGCTGGCGGACAAGGAATTACAATGATTATTGAGAAGTAATAATATAGTCAACCTAACAGATTTTTAAAACCTGTTAGGTTTTTATTTTGAATTTAAAAAGCAAATTCTTCTACACTTGCCAAAGCCTTCGGCAAAGCATTTTCAGCAAAATCAGGAATTGCAGTTCCCTCAACTCTGAAAGTTGTAATATCCGTTATTCCTAAAAAGCCTAATACCGTACGTAAATACGATTCTGAAAAGTCATAACTTTTATAAGGTCCTTCTGAAAATATGGCTCCCGAAGCAATAGATAAAAATACTTTTTTATCAGTTAATAATCCTTTTGGTCCGTTTTCATCATAACTAAAAGTTTTCCCTGCTCTTGCCACCTGATCGATCCAGCCTTTTAAAACTGCCGGAATTCCGAAGTTATAAAGCGGTACACCAATAACAATAATATCAGCATCAAAAAGCTCTTTTACAGCATGATCAGAGTATTTAAGCGTTTCTTTTTGTGCTTCTGTATGAAATTCTGTAGGAGTGTAAAATGCACTAATATCCAATTCACTTAAATAAGGTAAGGGCGTTTTGGAAAGATCAAGGGTTTGTACCTGAATTTCATTATGTTCTACTTTCAATTTCTCCAGAATGGCATTGGATAATTTATTACTAAATGAAGCATCTCCTTTGATACTCGTTACTATATTCAGAATTCTTTTGCTCATGATTGTATTTATTTTGTTTATGATACAAACTTATCTACATTTGCTATCTCTTTTATAGTACTATCCTCAAGGATAGCGCTATCCTTGAGGATAGTAACAGGATAAATATGAAAACAAGCGGCGAAATAAAAAAAGAAAAGTGCGGAGAACCAGAAGAGTGCCTTGCAGCATTATTACCGGTAAGAGATGCATTAGAAGTTTTAAGCGGCAGATGGAAATTGCCCATTTTGATTGCATTATCAAACAGACCGAAACGATTTAAGGAAATCTCTAAAGACGTAAACGGTATTACAGACAAAATGCTTTCCAAAGAACTCAAAGATCTTGAAATTAACAAATTGGTTACCAGAACAGTTTATGATACTTTTCCGCCAACTGTTGAATACGCACGAACAGAACACAGTCACACCTTATATGATGTTATTGGAGCATTACATGAATGGGGAAATTTGCATCGAAAGGAAATTATTGGAAAATAGTTTCTTTTATTTCTAAAAAGATATAAATCAACAATCGTTTCTATTTATTTCTTTAAAAATCAATATTTTATATTAAATTAGTGTACCCGAAAACTGATATAGTTTTTAAGACTTTTGTAAGAATTCATTTTAAACCAATTAAAAATGATTGACTCAAAAATACCCGAAGGTCCACTAGCTGAAAAATGGAGCCATTACAAGGCAAAAGCAAAACTTGTAAATCCAGCCAACAGAAAAAAACTAAATATTATCGTAGTCGGAACCGGACTTGCCGGAGCTTCCTGTGCCGCTTCTTTGGCTGAACAAGGTTACAATATCAAATCTTTTTGTTTTCAGGATTCTGCCAGAAGAGCCCATTCTGTCGCTGCACAAGGTGGTGTAAATGCCGCCAAAAACTACAAAAATGACGGTGACAGCACTTTCCGAATGTTTTATGACACCATAAAAGGCGGTGATTTCAGATCTCGTGAAGCAAATGTTTACCGTCTGGCAGAATGTTCCGCACATCTTATCGATCATGCCGTAGCCCAAGGCGTTCCCTTTGCCAGAGAATATGCAGGTTATTTGAATAACAGGTCTTTTGGAGGTGTTCAGGTTTCCAGAACCTTTTATGCCCGTGGACAAACAGGGCAACAACTTTTGTTGGGTGCCTATCAGGCGTTGCTGCGTCAGGTTTCACTAGGAAAAGTCGATTTGAATACCCGTCATGAAATGCTTGAATTAGTGGTTATTGACGGAAAAGCAAAAGGAATAATCGCCAGAAATCTCGAAACCGGAGCGATTGAACGCCATGCAGCAGATGCCGTTGTTTTGGCTTCTGGAGGTTATGGAAAAGTATATTATCTTTCAACATTGGCAATGGGCTGCAATAGTTCGGCTATTTGGAGAGCACATAAAAAAGGCGCTTTTATGGCGGGTGTAAGCTGGATTCAGTTCCACCCTACTTCACTTCCCCAACATGGAGAAAATCAGTCGAAACTGACTTTAATGTCGGAATCTTTAAGAAATGACGGCCGAATTTGGGTTCCAAAAACAGCCGCGGACGACCGAAATCCGAATATAATTCCGGAAGAGGAGCGTGATTATTACCTGGAACGCAAATATCCATCCTTTGGAAATCTAGCACCAAGAGACATTTCATCAAGAGCTGCAAAAGAGCAAATCGATGCCGGACATGGCGTTGGACCAATGAAAAATGCCATTTATCTTGATTTTTCGGATGCCATAAAAGCGCAAGGAAAAGATAAAATCGAAGCCAAATACAGCAATCTTTTTGCGATGTATGAGAAAATTACCGGAATCAACGCTTACAAAGAACCAATGTTGATTTCACCATCGGCACATTTTACGATGGGCGGACTTTGGGTTGATTACGAATTAATGACTACTATTCCTGGATTATTTGCTTTGGGTGAAGCTAATTTTGCAGATCATGGCGCTAATCGTCTTGGGGCAAATTCCTTACTTCAGGCTTGTGTTGATGGCTATTTTATAGCACCTTACACGATTCCGAATTATTTATCAGGAGAATTAAACGCTCCAAAAATTGATACTTCTCATCCCGCTTTTGAAGAAGCTGAAAAAACAGTACAATCGCAATTAAATCGGTTTCTCAGTAGCAAAGGAACACTTTCTACCGATTATTTTCATAAAAAAATTGGACGCTTATTATACGAAAAATGTGGACTCTCAAGAAGCAAAGAAAAACTAGAACAAGCACTTGAAGAAATCAAAATACTGAAAGCTTCTTTTGAAAAAGACTTACTAATTACCGGTGACAATAAACTCAACAGCGAATTAGAAAAAGCAGGAAGAATTGCCGATTATATTGAATTAGCCGAATTGATGTGCCACGATGCCTTACAACGCGAGGAATCCTGCGGAGCACATTTTAGGGAAGAATACCAGACCCCAGACGGAGAAGCTGTTCGTAATGACGCCGATTTCTGTTATGTTTCGGCCTGGGAATGGAAAGGAAAAGAACAGCCACCTGAACTTCATAAAGAGCCTCTTGTATTTGAATCCGTTGAACTTGCAGTACGAAGCTATAAATAATTGTGAATTGTTAATTGTAAATTATTAATTAACAATCCATAAAACTCAATTTTACAAGTTACAAGCAAATTCATAATTAACAATTAATAATTAGCTATGAAATTATACCTTAAAATATGGCGTCAATTTGATACTTCTTCCAAAGGAGAAATGGTAGATTATGAAATAGACAACGTTTCAGAGCATATGTCTTTTCTTGAAATGCTGGATCTTTTGAACGAATCTCTTATTCATAAAAAAGAACGCGTTATCGAATTTGATCATGACTGTCGTGAAGGAATTTGTGGCCAATGTGGCGTTATGATTGACGGACGAGCACACGGACCACTTAAAAACACTACAACTTGCCAGCTTCATATGCGAAGTTTTAAAGATGGCGATACCATATATATTGAACCCTTTCGTGCAAAAGCTTTTCCTGTTTTAAGAGATTTAAAAATCGACAGAAGCGCTTTTGATAAAATCATTACAGCTGGTGGATTTATTGGCGCTTCAACTGGCCAGGCACCGGAAGCCAATAGTATTCCAATCTCCTATGAAACTGCCGAAGCTTCTTTTGATGCTGCTGCCTGCATTGGCTGCGGGGCCTGTGTCGCAACTTGTAAAAATGCCAGCGCCGCTTTGTTTACAGGTGCTAAAATCACCCATTTAGCTTTGCTTCCGCAAGGAAAAATTGAAGCTTCTAAAAGGGTTTTGACCATGGTACAGCAAATGGATGCTGAGGGTTTTGGAAATTGTTCTGACACCAGAGCCTGCGAAATCGAATGCCCTCAGGGAATTTCTATTCTTTCAATCGCAAAAATGAATGCTGAATATACTAAAGCTTTGATTTTTAGGAAATGAGTTCTTCTAAGGTTCTAAGGTTCTAAGGTTCTAAGGTTCTAAGGTTCTAAGGTTCTAAGGTTCTAAGGTTCTAAGGTGAAAATTAATAAACTTTGCGACTTCGCGCCTTTGCTGATTATTTCTGCAGTTTTTTTATTCGCTTCCAAATTTCACGCAAAGGCGCAAAGTTGCCAAGTCAAAAACTTAAAAAACTTTGCTTTTCCAATTGCACAAACTGTATGACTTAATCTTTTTTATACAACCTTTCTTGTCCGTCCTGATAAATTCTTTTAATTGCTGTTATTTCTTTTTTTTCCGAAACAATTTTAATGCGAAAACTGTCTATACCATCAATACTAAATAATTCATTTTCAATAGGAACCAATAAAAAACTTGCAATATTATTCCATTTATAGTATAAATTATCATTTTCGTACAGTAACTCAGATTTCCCGTATTTGCCTTGGTATGACTTTAAAGTTGTACCATCAGCAACGAACGGTTTTTGTCTATTTTTAACAATCGGAATATACCAATCCAAATTATTTAGTGAATCTTTATTTTTTAACGATAACTTTTGCAAAGCCAACAAATGAGACGCATTGACAGCTTCTTCACTTTTGCATAAAACATCCGGTGTAACACCTTTTCCTTCAAAATCTCCATTTGTTATAGGATCTCTGACTTCTCCAAAAGGTATATTTACAGAAAAACCATTTGGCAATACTTTTCGATCAATTGGATGTGCGCCTCCTGCTGTTTTTTCACCAACGATAGTTACGCGTTTTAAATTCTGAAGCGAATAACTCATCCATTCGGCAGCAGAAAAAGTAATGGCACTCGTTAAAATATAGATATCAATATCAGCAAGACGTTTGCCCGGAACAGAAGGCAAAAGCCACATTTCCCGCTCTATTTTTTTTCTGTTTTTCTCATAAGTGTAATATTTATAAAGAGGCAATTCTGCACCAGAATAAAAATAGCTGCTAATAAATTGCCCCATTTCCATAACACCTCCATTATTTTCGCGCAGATCTATAATCAAAGCATCAGTATTCTCAAAAAAATGCATGGCAGCTGCAGCGGTTTCACTTGCTATAGCAGGATCTTCAAAATAATCAAACTCTAAATAACCAATATTTCCTTCTAGAATTCGCGTTTGCTGAAAGCCGAAATTTTTCTTTCTTGCGTCAGTTAATTCCTGAGCTTTAATTTTTTGCTGTACCACTTTATCTTCTTTATTTTTTTGATTTTCCGTCCATTCCGGATCATATACAACTCTAAAATGTAAGTCTTTACTAAAATCTACAAGGTCTGTCGTGATTTTATTAGCAAAATCATTTGAATTTAAGATGTCTTTGTAGATTCCCTTTTTATAATTCTCATTTAATTTTTTCTTTATATCGGCAATTGCGTTTGGTCTTATATAAAATTCTTCAAGCTCTTGGGTTAGCGAATCAATAATTTGCTTTTTACTTAATTCAGTAAGTTTAAGTTCTTCTTTTACAATCGACTCTTTTTGTGAATAAGCCACAATTGAGATTGAAAATAAAATTAAGGCTAAAAGGTGTTTCATATTTATGAAGTTTTACAATTTGAAATTATTTTATGAAGCAGTTTGTCAAGCAATACGATTTCATCAAGAGATAATCCTTCTAAGGCGGTTTTTCGATTGAGTTTAAAAACAGGAGTCAATAGAAGAATCGTTATTTGACCTTTCTCAGTTAATAAAAGTTTAGATTTTCTTTTGTCTGATGCATCCACTTCTCTGGTCAAATAATCTTTTTGAACCATCAGCTCTATTATTCTTGTAATTGAAGCATTGTCCTTAAAGATTAATTTTGCTATTTCTATTTGAGGTATTCCTGCATTATCATTTAAGATAATTAGAACTAAGCATTGATCAACTGTAATATCGCTTACAACCTTTTGTATGTTTTTTTGACAGATTTTTCGATATTCCTTAATCGCCTGCTCTATGGAATAAAGTACTGTTCCCGTTGGACTTTTTTCTTTCATGTTAATTCACTTAGCTATAATCTATTTGATATGTCAAATATAATCACTTATTTGATATATCAAATAGATTTCAATTAATTATGATTCTCATCGAATTGGCGCATACATAAAAAACCCGACAGGTATTATAACCGTGTCGGGTTTTAGCATTACAGAAAATAAACTTTGCGACTCTGCGCCTTTGCGAGATTAAAAAAAAAACTTATAAAACTTCGTGTAATTAAGTGGCGATATCTATTATTTGCTTTCCTAAATAAATTATTCGCAATTTAGACTGATGAAAAAGCACTTAATTTTTCATTGTCCTATTTCTAAAAAGCAACAGTAAAAAAAAGATTTAGAAAATATACAACTAAACATATTTTCAGTAGTTTTATGGTCTGATTGTCCCAAACAAATTCAGTCCCTATGACCTACAACAATAACGAATTAATGCGTTTTTTAGACGCGCAGAATAAATTATACCTTTCAGCGCTTTCTGAAATTAAAAAAGGTAAAAAAGAATCTCCGTGGATGTGGTTTGTTTTTCCTCAGATAAAAGGAATGGCCTCTTGTGATACCTCAAAATTCTACGAAATTAAAAATGCCGATGAAGCAATAGCCTTTCTGGAGCATCCAATTCTGGGAAAACATTTGATTGAAATTACTGAAGAATTAATCAAAAACGAAGAAAAAACAGCAACGGATATATTCGGTAATCCTGATGATGAAAAATTACAATCTTGTTTGACTTTATTCGCCAGCATTCAAAACTCAGAACCTATATTTCAGGAGGCGTTACATAAATATTTTGACGGATCATCTGACTTTCATACGCTGCAATTATTGTACAGCAATCTGTAAAAGCCTTTCGACTCTTAACGTAGATAGTTCAAAAAGATAAAGCGATTTACTTTCATTTCTAAATAAGATAACTATATTTGCAACACTGTTGCGTTTGTTGTAATTCGCATAGTTCTCCGAAAAAGAATGAAGAAGAAAGTTATTATTATTAATTTTTTAATGTCTCTAATAGTATTGTCCGCAATGCTGTTTCAGACGGTCCATTCTTATGAACATCTTTTAACACAGTTAACAGAAAAGCATTGTGAGCATCATACCAGTGCTAATCAAAAGGAAATAACACACAGCCATTCCGTTGATACTAAATGTCATATTTGTCATTTTTCGTTCAGCACTTTTATTCCGAATTCTTTTCAGTCCTTATCTTTTGAAAAAGTACAAATTGAAACTTCTGAAGTATTTTTATATACAAAATCAATTTCAACTTTCTTCAAAGGCAGTCTATTTGCATTAAGAGCACCTCCTGCTCTTTAAGCATTACCTTCAACATTTTATAAAAGCCATACTTGTTTGTCCATTTTCTACATCTGGACGAAAGAAAACTGTATTTATACCCCTTATCCAAATTATCGATAAGCTATAAAACGGCATTTTTTAAATGTTGAAATAAAGCTATTGTATTAGCTTCATACATCATCCTTCTTTTTCCGAAAAACACGATAAAGCACTGTTTACGAACAGAATGCTTCTATCGTTTTACGGATTATATTCAATCAAATCCATAATTTAAACAATAAACTATGCTTACAGCTGAGAATCTGACTAAAAAATATGGCGATCAAATCGCGCTTAACAAATTGAATCTAACAATCAAAGAAGGAGAAATATTCGCTCTTTTAGGACAAAACGGAGCTGGAAAAACGACCACTATCAATCTGTTTCTGGGCTTCATTGAACCTACGAGTGGAGAACTGGAAATAAATGGTGTTTCGGTAGCTGAAAATGCTCAGCAAACAAAAAAATTCGTTGCTTACATTCCCGAAACAGTAATGCTTTATCCGAATCTTACCGGTATGGAAAACCTGAAGTTTTTCTCGTCTTTGGCCGGATTTAAATATTCTAATGGAGAATTAACTTATTTCCTAAGCAAAGCCGGACTGCAAGCATCGGCGCATCAGCAGCCTCTTGGTGGTTATTCAAAAGGAATGCGTCAGAAAGTGGGTATTGCCATTGCTATTGCAAAAAAAGCGAAGGTTCTTTTGTTAGATGAGCCAACCAGTGGTTTAGATCCAAAAGCTTCTAACGAATTTTCACAGATCCTAAAAGAACTTTCAGCCGACGGAACTGCCATTTTAATGGCTACACATGACATTTTCAGGGCACGTGAGGTTGCCACCCATATTGGAATTATGAAACAAGGCAATCTCGTCACCATTATTGAGGCTGAGAAAATATCGGCAAATGAACTTGAAGCACTTTATTTACAAACTGTTTAAAAGGAAAAGTAGTTTCCATCAACCAAAAATGAAAAATTTACTTTCCTTTTTATTCTTATTTATAAGTGCACAATACCTTCATTCACAAGCCATCAGCAAAAAAGTTAAAGACAGCATTGCTCAGGATTCCATTCAAATGGAAAAAAATGAATTACAAACAGTCGAAATCATTGGCCGTTCGACACGAAAATACAACAGCGACTATTCTTTTTCAGCCACAAAAACAGCGGCATTAAACAAGGATATTCCACAGTCTATTTCGACCATTACCAAAGAATTAATTGCAGATAAAGGTGCTTTTTATTTGGCAGATGCCGTAAAAATGGCCAGTGGTGTTATTCCCGCCAGTTACTACAATCAATACACCATTCGCGGTATCAGTCAAAATGAAGAAGGCCAAATTATTAATGGAATGCGAACCAGACAATATTATTTTCTACAGCCTTTGACCACTAATATCGAACGTATAGAAGTTATAAAAGGGCCTTCGAGCGCCACATTTTCCTCTGTAGATCCGGGTGGAAGCATTAATATGGTAACCAAAAAACCTTTGGCGACAGACCGAAAAGAAGTGAGTCTAAGCGTTGGCAGTTTCAGCACACTTCGCGGTACATTAGATTTTACAGGGCCGTTAAACGAATCCAAAACACTTTTGTATCGCGTAAATGGGGCTTATCAGGAAGCTAAATCGTTTCGGGATCTGGTCAACAACAAATCGTTTTTACTATCACCCTCTTTCAGTTATATCCCGAATGAAAAAACAGGTATTAATACAGAATTAATTTTAAGCAGTATGAACGGCAATCTGGATCGGGGTCAGCCTATTTTTGGTGCCGTGGCGGGAAAAACCGATTTAAACAAGACGCCAATCAGTTTAAATTTAGGCGCTCCAAGTGATTTTTTCAAATCAAAAGAAATGATTTTGATGACCAATTTTGCACATAAATTCAATTCTAAGATTGGTTTTAATGCTTCCTACATGAAACAAACCTGGACAGAAGACCTTCAGGAACACAGAACCACAAATGCTTTTGCAGTTGATATGAATAATAAGCCGGTAACAAGTCTGGCCATGATGCAGTTTGTTCAGCGCGAGCAAAATTGGGATATTGATAACTTAAGTGCTTATTTAAATTTTGATTTCAAAACGGGAAAACTGAACCATAAACTATTGACAGGATATGATTTAAGCAGTTGGAACAAAAATAAAGGCGGCGGGCAAAATGCAGCGCGTGGCTATCTATTAAAAGACGGAACTGTAGCCGGTTCATTTATTCCAGTGAATGCGGATAACTACCAGACTACCACTATTGATGGCGTTGTAATGCCGAAACCCAATGTAGATTATTTTAATTTAAATAATCCGTCTTATAAAATTACAAGTGCTGACGATTATACTTTAAATGTTCGAACTGCTTTGCCATCGGCTTTAACCACAACAAATGCCCTTTATATTCAGGATCAGATTCAATGGCAAAGAATTACCTTTTTACTAGGCCTAAGACAGGAATGGTTTGAAGATATCACCAACTACGAATCAAATAATGAATTGACCGTAAAGAAATCGGCTTTACTGCCGAGAGTTGGAATCACTTACGCCATAAACAAAGCCATAAACGTCTACACTACTTATCTTGAAGGTTATCAGCCCCAATCGAATACGGTTACTTTGATGCCCCAAACTGGTAGTTTACCAGCCGGAAGTTTGTTTGATCCTCTGGAAAGCAACTTAAAAGAAGTAGGCTTAAAAGCGGTCTTTCTTAATAATACGATGAGTTTCAATGCAGCATTATACGAAATCAATCAACGTAATATTTTGATGAATGCTAATGATCCCGCTAATCCTGATTTACTGGTTACAAGAGGCGCTGAACGCAGCCGTGGTTTTGAATGTGATTTCGCTGGATATATTACACCGCAGTGGCAAATTAACGCTTCTTACAGTTTCATTGACGCCGAAATAATCAATGATCAGAATCCTGCACTTATTGGTGCAAGAAAGCAAAATACACCAAAAAACAGCGCCAACTTATGGACACGCTACAACTTTGCTGCAGAGACTGTTTTAAAAGGTTTTGGCGTTGGTTTCGGTATGCAATATCAAAGCAGCAAAATACCTTGGTTTACAAGAGATTTCACACTTCCAGATTTTACGATTTTTGATGCTGCTTTGTATTATAAACCAAATAATAGCAATATTCAGATTGCGGTCAATGCAGGCAATTTATTTAATAAAACGTATTGGTTAGGCGCTCAAAACTATTTGAGATTGTTTCCCGGAAGTCCGCGAAACGCAAACCTGATTGTAACTTATAAATTTTAATTGGCATGAAATCCATACATATAGAACTTTTAATAGCAAAACATCTAAGAAATACGGTTTTTAAAAATTCAGCCGTATTTATTATTTCATTATTTATTGGTGCTCTCTTATTATTTGCAGCGCTATCGGGTTGGGAAAACTACAACAGCCAGAATGAAACCAGTGAAAAGTACCAGCACCAGTCACGGGAAGACTGGCTGAGCAATCCGGATAAAAATCCCCATCGTATGGCGCATTATGGAAATTTCGCCTTTCGTAAAAGCACGTCTTTAAGTGTTTTTGAATTTGGAATGGAGTCTTTCTTTGGAAATGCCATATTTCTTGAAGCGCACAAACAAAACACAGCCAATTTTTCTGAAGCCGGATTCTCCAACAGCATGATGCGTTTTGGAGAAATTAGTATTGCAATGGTTTTTCAGGTTTTATTGCCTTTGTTGATTTTTTTCCTCGGATTTAATTCGGTTGCAGCCGAAAGGGAAAACGGAACATTGAAACTTCTTTTAAGCCAGGGAATCAGTTGGAAACAGCTTTTATATGGCAAAATACTTGGGGTTGCGAGCGTTATTATGATACTTTTTATACCTGCCGTTTTAGTACTTATTTTTGTTTGGATGCTTCTTCAAAACTTTATCATTTCAACGGATGAAACGATAAAATTGCTATTGTTCATTCTCTTTCATTTTCTTTACCTGTTGTTTTTCTGCGCCATTGCCGTTCTAATTTCTGCTTTAAGCAAAACATCAAAAAAAGCACTGATTTCCTTAATTGGAATTTGGCTGCTCTTTACTATTATTTTGCCGAGAACAACACAGGCCGTTGGCGCTTATATTTTTGAAGCACCTTCGAAAGTGCAATTCAACAGTAATATTGAAAAAGATATTCTGAAACAGGGCGACAGCCATAACCCAAATGATCCGCATTATAAAGCAATCAAAGATTCCTTATTTCGTGCTTATAAAGTAGATTCGGTACAGAAACTTCCGTTTAATTATTCCGGTTTTATTATGACCGAAGGAGAAAAAATCAGTTCAAAAATTTACAATCAGCACCTGGAAGATTTACTTCAAATTTATGAAAGGCAAAATAGTTTTTCGAAAGCCGTTTCGTTCCTAAACCCTTATATCGCCATGAAAAATTTATCAATGGGATTATCCAACACGGATTACGATTCTTACATCGATTTTCAAAAACAAGCCGAAAATTACCGTTACAATATGGCGCAAAAGATGAATGCCTTGCAAATTAAATACATCAGTAATAAAAAGCCAGCAGCAACAGATAAACCACTCACAATTGACAAAGACCATTGGGCCGAAATTGCTTCTTTTCATTATGAGCCAAAAGGAATTCTGGCCGTTTTAAAAACTGAAATTCTTTCTATTATCTCACTCATTCTCTGGATTATCCTGCTTTTTATCTTCCTTAAAATAGCAGCTAAAAAACTAAAAGCCATTTAATATGTTAGCATTATTATTTAAAAATTTCATACGTTCCAAAGGAACCAAAATTGGTTTGCTTTTTTTACTGCTCATTGGTTTTATAAGCCTTTTAATTGGTCGTCAATTCCAACAAAAACAGCAGCAGAATATAGCAGAAACAGCGCTTTATCAAAAAGAAAATATTGCACGAAATGCGGCTTTTCATAAAGATGAAATGGGTCTTTTGCTGTATTACGTAAAATTTTCGCTGGTCAATAAGACATTGCCTATAAACAGTCTCGCCATCGGACAGCGTGATGTAAATCCGTCGATACAAAGTGTCACGATTCGTGGTTTGGAAGCACAGAAATATGATTCGGAGTTAAATAATCCAAATAATCTGTTGGCGGGAAATCTCGATTTTGGGTTTGTGCTTATCTATCTTTTTCCGCTTTTGATTATCGCCTTTTCGTATAATATCGTTTCCGAAGAAAAAGAAAGCGGTACCTGGAAAATTGTTGCAACACAGAGTTCCAATATAAATTTCTATATCCTGAAATTGTTTTACATCCGAATAGTAAGCCTAATTGCGGTACTTACCATTGTACTTATAATTGCGGCGTTTTTTCTGAACATTCCATTAGATCAATCTTTCTTCGCCTTTTATGGACTGGGTATTTTATATATTCTTTTTTGGTTTTCGGTCTGTTTCTTTATTGTTTCACTGCAAAAAAATTCAAACTTCAATGCTGTAATTTTATTGACTATCTGGCTTTTTATGATCATCATATTACCGGCTGTCATCAACTCGTACATTGTCAATAAATACCCTGTTCCGGAGGCTTTAGAATTAACTTTAAAACAGCGAAATGCCTATCATGAAAAATGGGATATGGATAAAAAAATTACACTTGACAAATTCTACACGCATTATCCACAATTTAAACACTATCCTTTAACAAACACCGAATTCAGCTGGCTTTGGTATTACGCGATGCAGCAAATGGGCGACGACGAATCGGCAATTCAATCCAGAGAATTGGAGTTGAAACTAAAACAGCGCAATCAGGCCAGCAAACTTATAGCGCAGTTTGTACCAACGCTTCATACGCAAATACAACTGAACGAAATTGCCAAATCTGACCTCGGAAATCAGCTTTTGTTTTTAAAGGAAACCAAGAAATTTCATGAAAAATTGCGATTGCATTTTTATCCTAAAATATTCGATAATGCTCCCGTAAATCAAGAAAAATGGAAGAAATTTAAGATTAAAACTTTTGAAGATAACTCAAAATTAGATTTTGCAAAAGCGTTGCTTCCTTTGCTCTTGTTCAATTTAATTTTAGTGGGTTTTGGTTGGGTAAATTTCACGAGAAAACAACAAACTTTCTAGGTTTTCAGTTTCTAACACTTGCTATAAAGCCCAATTCATAAACCTGAATTGGGCTTTTCTTTTTATTATTTTGAAGTGTTCTTAAAACTTCATCTTCTGAATTCTGACGGCATTTAAAATCGCTAACAGCGCTACGCCAACATCAGCAAAAACAGCTTCCCACATTGTGGCAAGTCCGCCGGCACCTAAAATCAGCACAAAGGCTTTTACAACAAAGGCCAAAGTAATATTTTGCCAAACAATCTTTTTGGTTTGTTTTCCGATGTTGATGGCCATGGGAATTTTACTAGGTTTATCATCCTGAATAACAATATCTGCGGTTTCAATTGTGGCATCGCTTCCTAAGCCGCCCATTGCAATTCCAACTGTACTCAAAGCAATAACCGGAGCATCATTTACGCCATCGCCTACAAAAGCTACGGTTTGATTTTTGGCTTTAATTTCGTTTAATTTACTCACTTTATCTTCAGGAAGTAAATCACCGAAGGCATTTGTAATTCCGAGTTTTCGGGCCACAAATTGCACCACATTAGTTTTATCTCCACTAAGCATGGTGACTTTAACTCCCAATGCTTTTAATTTACTGACTGCTTCCTGAGCATCCTCTTTAATTTCGTCTGCAATAGTTAAATAACCCGCGAACTTTTTATTATAAGCGATAGCAATCGTAGTGTAAACCACTTCATTGGGATCTAAATCGTATTTAATACCGAATTTATCCATCAATTTGAAATTTCCAACATGAAGTTCTTTTCCGTTAATCTCGGCTTTTAAACCATGTCCAGCAATTTCTTCTACATTTTCCAATTCTATTGAAGCATCAATTTTTCCCACGTGATTGTGAATTGCCGTGGCTACCGGATGTGTACTTTGACTTTCTAAAACATTCACTAATTTGAGTATTTCTGTTTTATCAAAATCATGGTGTATAATAACTTCCTGCACCTTAAAAACACCTTCTGTCATGGTACCGGTTTTGTCCATGACCACATTCTGAATCGATGAGATACTGTCCAGAAAATTACTTCCTTTAAAAAGGATTCCATTTTTACTTGCAGCTCCAATTCCACCAAAATAGCCCAGCGGAATACTAATTACCAAAGCACATGGACAGGAAATTACCAGGAAAACCAAAGCTCTGTAAAGCCAATCGCTAAAAACATAATTATCCACAAATAGCATTGGCAGCAAACAAATCGCAATCGCCAGATACACCACAATTGGCGTATATATTTTAGCAAATTTTCGGATAAACAATTCAGCCGGTGCTTTTTTAGTTGTCGCATTCTGAACCATTTCAAGGATTCTGGACAATTTACTGTCTTTATAATCAGTCGTAACTTTTACCTGCGCAATTGTATTTCCGTTGATCATTCCAGCCAAAACAGTTTCACCTTTTGTTTTTGTTGAAGGCTTGCTTTCGCCAGTAAGCGCTGCGGTATTAAAAGAAGCGATATCGGACAATAATTCTCCGTCTAAACCTAATTTTTCTCCCGCTCTGAGCTGAATAAGCGCTCCTATTTTAACATCAGCCGCTTTGACCTTTGTCGCTACATTATTTTCTAAAATAGTGACTTCATCAGGACGCTGATCTAGTAAACTTTTAATATTCGATTTAGCTCGTGCGACTGCCAGTCCCTGAAAGTTTTCTCCAATAGTATAAAACAGCATAACCGCAACACCTTCAGGATATTCTCCAATGGCAAAAGCACCGATTGTAGCAATGCACATCAGGAAAAATTCTGAAAAGACATCCCCTTTCATAATACTTTCGTAAGCTTCTTTCAAAACCGGAAGTCCAACCGGCAAATAAGCGATGATATACCAGCCAATTCTAACATAACCGGAAAACCAGTTTTGCGGAAAGTAGTTGTCAAGCCCAATTCCGATTAATAATAAAATAAAAGAAATTATGGCTGGCAGAAACATTTGAAATATACCACCTTCAGTATTATGTTCGTGATCATGATCGTGATCGTGTCCATCATTTTCGACATGATGGTGTTCTTCATGTGCTGAACAGCACCCGGATTGGTTTGTTTTCTTTTTAATTATTTTTTCTTCTGTATGTTCCATAGGGAAGTTTCAAGTTTTTCTGTTTCAAGTTTCAAGTTTTATGTTGATGCCTGGATTGGATCTAAAATCCGCGTCATCCGCGTTCTAAATCAAACACTTTCTAAAGTTACATATTTTACGACAATTGTTTTTATCTAATATTTTTTTATTTAATCGCGCAAAGGCGCTAAGTCGCAAAGTTTCTCAACTTGAAACTTGAAACCTTAAACAAAGAAAACTATTTTAATGTTCATGCTCGCCCCCGCCTTTCATCGCAGACAATAAATAAAAAGCACCTTCCGTAACAATTTTAGCATTCGGCGCAATTTCATCTACAAACTTCACTTCTGTAAAACCTAAATCTGTAGTTCCCGGAATAACTTCTATGGCTTTGAAATGAATTTCTTTCTCGTGATTTTCTTTATTCTCTGATTTCTCCTGATGTTCTCCTTCTTCAACAAAAACAAAATACTTATCGGCATTTCGAACAACAGCGTCTTTTGGCAAGGCCGGAACAGTTGCATTGGTGATGTTGATATTGGCCGAAACATACATTCCCGGAATCAGTCCTTTAGCATCAGCCGATTCGATTTTGGCGTGAACGGCGACCGTTTTGCTTTCATTTGAAAATGATTTATTGATTCCGAAAATCTTTCCTTTAATTGATTTATTGGATTGATTGGTCAACACAAAATCAATTACCTGGCCTACCGAAATAGAACCTAAGTCTTTCTCATAAACATTTAAATCCAAATGCATTTGGGTATTGTCAACCACTTCAAACAACGAAACTCCGGTTTGGGCATATGCGCCTTTTGCAATGCTTATTTTACCAACATAACCGCTTATTGGCGCGACAATGGGTACTAACGAAGTACTGCCTTTTGTGCTGACATGTAAAGCTTCTAATTTATTTTTTGCAGCTTGTGCTCTTGCTCTTTCTGCCGCCAATTTTGCTTTTACTTCCTGAAAAGTTTTCCTCGGATTTACATTTTCGTCACTCAATGTTTTCTGACGATTGTATTCCAATTGCAAATATTCAATATTGGCTGTAGCCGAATGATAATCTTCCTGCATTTCGATTACTTCCAAATTTTGAATCGTAGCCAACACTTTTCCTTTGTTCACAAAAGTGCCTTCCAAAACAAAAATATCTTTCACAGTTCCGCCAATTAAAGTCGAAACTTCTGCTGAATTTTGAGGAGGAACAGTTGTGTATCCGTTGGCTTTGATGACTTTATTAAGATTTCTGTTTTCTACGAAACCGGTTTCAATGCCAATGGTCTTGTATTGAGAAGCGGTTAAAGCAACTTCCGTAGACGATTTTTCTTCTTCGTGTGTTTCTTCCTCTTTCTTTTCATTGCAGCTTGTGAACGTAACCGCAAGGAACGCAAAGAGGAAAAAGCGCAAAGCACGCAAGGAAATTACACGTTGCGACCTTTGCGTAAACTCCCTAGCGTTCTTTGCGGTTAAGCTATTTAATATATTTTTCATTTTTTAATAATTTTTGATAGTTGGAAATTGAAGCTCGATAGCACTTTGATTGTAAGTATGAGTTGCCTCAGCATATTGTTTTTTAATATCAATCGCCTGATTTAAAAAGCTGATGTACGACCAATAACTCATATCGCCATTGGCATAACTTTTTTGAGCTGTACTGATAATCTGATCAGCATATTGCAAACCTTCATTCTGATAATAATCTAAAGCTTTTTTTTGTTTTGCATAATTGTTTTGCAATTCCTGTTGTTGCAGATTCAATGTTAATTTGCTTTTATCCAAAGCCAATTGCGACTGTGAAATACTGATCTCAGAAGCTTTGGCTTTCGCCGAGTTTACGCCGCCAAACAACGGAATCTGTAAACCTGCCGTAAAACCCTGATACAACCAATCAGTGTTGATACTTTGTGCAAAATAACCTAAACCTAACTTGGGCGTTCTCATCGCTTTATAAGTATTGGTTTCCTTCTGATATACCGAAATCTGTTGTTGGTAATAATCGTTTAATAAACCTTCTGCTTTCGAATTTCCATCCTGACTTACCATGGAATATTGTAAAGCTGTTTTTTCATCCGGAATAATGTTTTCATTAGTCTGAACAAAAAACTGCAATTGCTTTTGGTAAATGGCCAAATCGTATTCTAATTGTGCTTTCTGTGTTTCGATTTCTTTTACTTTCGCTTTAGCACTGATGACTTCAATGTTCCCGCTCTCTCCGGTTTGAAAACGCAATTCCGCATTCTTCAGGAATTTGGTATAAATATCATTTAATTCCGAATTTAATCTTTGAATTGAAACGCCGTACAAATATTGATAATACGCCAATGTTACCGCCTTTTCAATTTCATAAGAAGACAACGCTTTTTGTTTTTCGGCCAGTTTCACCAATTCTTCCTGCAATTGGCGATTCGCTTTTGTAATATTTCCTATTGGAAAAAATTGCTGAACTGAGACGTTATGATCAAAATCAACACTATTGAATTGTCCGCCCTGATATTGCACCTGAAGCGGATCTGCCTGAAATGCAGTCTTTTTTAGAACGGTTTGTTTTTCAATTTCTTTATCGGCAATTTTTAAATCGATGTTGTTTGATTTGGCTAGTTCTATTGCCTTTTCTAAGCTGATTGCTTGTTGGGCTTGTGCAAACGTACCGACTAATAGGAACGTTCCTAACCGCAAAGTGCGCAAGGTTTTTTGCGCGAAGTTCGCGAAGGGGTTTGGGCTGAATATATATGTTGAGTTTTTCATTTTCTTTAATTTTTACTTAGCGTTCATTGCGTAAATCTTTGCGCTCTTTGCGGTTAAGTCCACGCTCCAATAGTAAATACAGAATTGGCAAAACAATTAACGTCAATAATGTCGCTGAAACTAAACCTCCAATAACCACAGTTGCCAAAGGTTTTTGTACTTCTGCTCCACCGCTTGTGGACAATGCCATTGGCAAAAATCCTAACGAAGCTACGGCTGCGGTCATCAAAACAGGACGCAATCTGGTTTTGGTTCCGATTAAAACTCTTTGTAACGGATCGAGTATTCCTTCTGCTTTTAATTGATTGAAATACGAAATCAGTACAATTCCGTTTAAAACGGCAATTCCGAACAAGGCAATAAAACCAATTCCGGCTGAAATACTAAACGGCATACCACGCATCCAAAGGGCAAAAACACCACCAATTGCTGATAATGGAATTGCGGTAAAAATTAGTGCTGCTTGTTTGAAGCTGTTGAAAGTCAGATACAATAAAATCAATATTAATCCCAATGCAATAGGTAATGCGACCATTAATCGATTGGTCGCTTTGACCAAATTCTCAAATTGACCGCCGTACGTTACGTAATATCCAGAAGGAAGATTAAAATCCCGAACTAATCGCTCCTGAATTTCCTCAACAACACTTTTAATATCGCGTCCGCGGACATTTAATCCAACGGTAATTCGGCGTTTCCCATCTTCACGTGTAACCTGAACCGGACCTTGTTCGTACTCAACAGAAGCAACCTGAGAAAGCGGAACCTGCTGCCCGTTCGGTAGCGGAATAAACAAATTGCTGACATCGGTAATATCAGCACGATTGTCCTGATTCATTCTCACTACAACATCAAATCTTTTACTTTCTTCGTAGATTTTTCCGGCGCTTTCACCTGCAAATGACGAACGAATAATTTGGTTGATATCTGAAATATTCAATCCGTATAAAGCAATTTTATTGTAATCGTATTTGATTGTAATTTGAGGCAAACCGGTTACTTTATCGGCTTTTAAGTCACCGATTCCCTCAATATCTTTAATTCTTGAGATTAATTCTTTTGCTTTTGCATCCAGAATTTCTAAATCGTCTCCAAAAATTTTGATGGCGATATCGCTTCTACTTCCCGTCATTAGTTCATTAAAACGCATCTGAATCGGCTGAGAAATCTCAATATTGGCACCCGGAATGATTTCCATTTCTTCTTTCATGGCGTTGGCTAAATCTTCCCAATTATGGTATTTGCCCTTCCACTCCTTCTTGTCTTTTAGCACAATAATCAAATCGCCACTTTCAATTGGCATTGGATCGGTTGGAATTTCTCCACTTCCAATTTTGGTCACAATCGTTTTGATTTCAGGGAATTTAGCTTTCAGTATCTTCTCATATTTAGTAGTTGTTTCTACCATGTGCGTAAGCGAACTTCCTGTCATAATGGTGGCGTTTATGGCCAAATCGCCTTCTTCAATAGTCGGAATAAATTCACCGCCCATACTATTAAAAACTAACCATGCAATGGTAAACAAACCCACTGAAATTCCCAAAACTATCTTTTTAAACTGTAGTGCTTTCTCTAAAAATGGTCTGTATAAATTCTCCAGCCAAGCCATCATTCGGTCACTGAAATTGGCTTTGTGCTCTGTGTTTTTAGATAAAAATAAGGCACTCATCATTGGAACATAGGTCAATGAAAGCACAAAGGCACCAATTACAGCAAAGCCAACCGTCATTGCCATTGGCTTGAACATTTTGCCTTCAGTACCGATTAAAGCAAGAATAGGTAAGTAAACAATCAGAATAATGATTTCACCAAAAGCAGCGCTATTTCTAATTTTTGAAGCCGAATTATAGACTTCAACATCCATTTCTTCTTGCGAAAGCTCTTTTTTTCTTTTGAGTTTTTGAAGATGATGCATCGTTGCTTCTACGATAATAACGGCCCCGTCGACTATGATTCCGAAATCAATCGCACCCAGACTCATTAAATTTCCGCTTACGCCAAAAGCATTCATCAAAATCACGGCAAAAAGCATGGCTAGTGGAATAACCGATGCGACGATCAATCCGGCACGTAAATTCCCAAGAAATAAAATCAGCACAAAAATGACGATTAAGGCACCTTCCAAGAGGTTTTTTGTTACCGTTCCTATTGCATTGTCAACTAATTTCCCTCTATCAATAAAGGCCTCGGCAACAACGCCTTCCGGTAAACTTTTGTTAATCTGAACCATTCGTTCATGAATGCGGTTGACTACGGCGCTGGAATTTTCTCCCTTTAACATCAAAACCAAACCCGAAACGATTTCTCCTTTTCCGTCTTTGGTTGACGCGCCGTAACGCAAAGCAATTCCCTCGCGAACTTCGGCTACATCACGGACTAAAACGGGTGAACCATTACGGTTTTTCACTACAACATTTCCGAGGTCTTTTACCCCTTTCGCCATTCCGACGCCACGGATAAAATACGCATATTGATCTTTTTCAATATAAGCACCTCCGGTATTTTGATTGTTTTTTTCTAAAGCATCAAAGATTTCCGTAATTGTAACGCCTAGACTATTAAGCGTATTTGGGTTTACGGCAATTTCATACTGCTTCAGTTTTCCGCCCCAGGTAGTGATTTCCGCGACACCTTTAATTCCTTGCAGTTGCGGAATAATAATCCAATCCTGAATGGTTCTTAATTTTATCGCATCGTATTTGTTTTCATAGCCTTTTTTGGCATAAACATCGTATTGGTAAATTTCACCTAAACCAGTAGTAATTGGTGCTAATTCAGGAGAGCCGGCATAAGCAGGAATGTTTTCTTCGGCTTGTTTTAAGCGTTGAAATATTTGTTCTCTGGCCCAATAAATATCGACATTGTCTTCAAATACGACGGTTACGACTGATAATCCAAAACGGGAAATACTACGAAGTTCTATAATATTCGGAACAGTTTTTACAGCCTGCTCGACAGGATATGTGATCAACTGCTCCACTTCCTGACTGGCCAAAGTTGGCGCTGTTGTAATGATTTGTACCTGATTATTCGTAACATCAGGTAACGCATCCAACGGTAAATTTTTAAGCGAATAGCTTCCCCATGCAATCAATACAAGGGTAAATAGCAGTATAAAGAATTTATTCTTTATACTGAACTGTATAATTTTATCTAACATTTGAATATATAATGACGTGAGAAATTAGACAAAGTTTGTCTATTCATTTTGTGGAAAATCCACAATTCTCTAACCATTCCCGATTTTATCGGAACGGTATCATTATGCTATTTGAGGAGGCTGCCAAATGCTTCCGTAGAAATTGGAAGCAAAAACAGAATTGTAATTTGGTAAAGCTTTTGAAATAATGGTAAAGGCAACGGGGAACTCAAAACTTTCAGAAGTCTGATAGCTTAAAACCTGTGCTCCACAGCAATTGCAGGCACAGAACGGAGAACATAAATCGTTGTCTTTTTCATGTGAATGATTGGCCTCAGATGAAAACTGAGCCGTTTTATGCATAGCACTATCCACTTCCATATCTGCGCAAGGCATATTTGAAAGTGCCATCAAATAAATTGATAATAATATTGCTATCCATTTCATAATGGTAAAAATACTATTTATTTTTTATATTAAAATCTAAATGATTGAAATTGATATTCTTCCTCACCGGTTTTTCTAAAATCACAGAGTACTAAAAAAAAATTGTTTAAAAATTTTACTTTCTTTAAAAAGATTGTAAATGGTAAGAAAATTTATTTAACTTTAACAATAATTAACATATTGAGCCAAATCAAATTTAAAAACACAAAAACCTATTCAATTACAATACAGACTATAAGCATACATTTTCCCTAAGAATACATTAGTTACCAATTTATTTTTCGCAGTTCTATTAATTAATTTTATAACACTACAATCGATGAAATGTAATACACTAATATCAGCCTCTCTATTATTCTTTAGCATGCAAATTTTTGGTCAGGTTTATACTGATAAAATTGTTGGTAAAAAAAATGAGCAACTTAAAGATAGTCTTAAAACAGAAAAATATCCCTACGCACTACCAATTTGGGGAGAAAAAGTTGCCCAAAAAGGGTATAAATTACCTTATTCTGCGGGAGTTTCGGTAAATTATTTCTGGCAGGAATCTGAAATCGTAATTAGTAACCTGGAAGTTGGTTTTAATCATGGCCCCCTATACAATTTAGATGAAATCATCCGTTTTGATAAATCTACGGTAGAAGCAGGTGCTTTAACCATCAGACCTGATATTTGGCTGCTGCCTTTCTTAAACATTTATGGAATTTTCGGAAAAGCCAATACATCCACTAAAATTAATGCCGGAGTTTATGTTCCGGATGCAGACAATAATTGGTCGGAAATTGCCAATTTTAGCACCAAAGCTAATTTTGATGCGACCACCGTGGGTATAGGTATGACCCCAACAATTGGTATTGGCGGAGGCTGGCTGGCTCTTGACATGAACATGGCCTGGACCGATATCAGTTCGCTGGACAAACCTGCTTTCTCTTATGTTTTTGGTCCACGATTAGGTAAAACCTTTAAATTACCTAAACCCGAAACAAATGTTGCCGTTTGGGTTGGTGCTTTTAGAGTCCATATAAATGGTGATACTAATGGCGATTTGCCTCTGTCTGATTTTATCGATTTATCTAATGCCCAGGCAAAAGTAGATAGTGGTCTTGCAAAAGTTTCTGAAAATCAAACAAAAGTAGATAACTGGTGGGATGGCTTAACACCGGCTGAGCAAAAAAATCCCGTGAATGTTACCAAACACAATACTGCAAATCGTGCGCTTGAAAGAGCCGGAACATTTTTAGGCACATTAGATGGTGCTTTGAGTACTGCCGGAGATTCATCTGTTCAATATTCGCTTCAAAAAAGACCTAAAGACATGTGGAATTTCATTATTGGTTCTCAATATCAATTCAGTAAACACGTAATGTTTCGTGCTGAAGTTGGTTTCTTAGGTACTCGTACGCAAGCGTTAGGTAGTCTTCAGTATCGTTTTGGACTTTAATCCATAAATCCTATGAAAAAAGGTTTATTATTACTTATCGCTTTCTTTTGTATAACATCAGCACAATCACAAGTTTTAATTTCCTTGCTTTTTGGAGACAAATTAAACTCTCCTTTTCTTGAATTTGGTTTAGATGGTGGTGTCAATTTTTCTACGATCTCGAATATGGAAACCTCTGGTACTGAAGTGGGTTTTAATCTTGGATTTTATTTTGATATAAGATCTAAAAAAAATCCCGCCTGGATGATCAATACCGGTGTAATCGTAAAATCGCCAATGGGTGCGCACGGAATGCCGGTTTATTCTTTGGGTGATGCCAATCTCGATAATACCTTTGCCGGAGGTCGCGTGGATCGTGAAATAAGATATTTTAATGTTCCCATTTTAATTAAGCATCAATTCAAAAATAATATTTATTTAAAAACAGGACCGCAATTTGGTCTGCTGGCTAAAGCTTTTGATAAATTCCGTAAAGAATATGATGGTGATGAAGTTGAATACAAACACAATATCAGAGACCAGATACACGTGATAGATGCCGGTATTGCTTTTGGAGCCGGTTACCATATGAATGTTGGAAATGGTTTAAATTTGACCGTTCAATATTATTACGGACTGGTTCCTGTAATGAAGGGAGATGGTCCTGAACAATTTAACAGATCCTTATATGTGACGGCTGGATTACCAATTGGCCGTGGAAAGGCAGCCAGAAAAAAAGCAGAAAAAGAAGCAGAATTAAACAAGGTAATACTTCCTGAAGATGAAGCGCCTAAAAAGCAAAATTAATTGTGCGATTTATTGATATCAATAATTAGTTTTATGATTTCGTGATTGTATAAAATGAAATCGGGTTCTGTATATAAAATGGCATTATTAGGCATAAAAGGCATTTCTGCCGCAAGTGGATTCTGAACAACAACAGTTCCACCGTGAGCCTTAACAGCCTTTAATCCCTGGGTTCCGTCAGCATTTGAACCCGACAGTAAAATGCCTACTAAAGATGTTCCATAAATTTCTGCTGCCGATTCAAAAGAAACATCAATGCTTGGACGGCTGTAATTTATTTTTTCAGATGTATCTAACGCAAGCATATTGTCTTTTTCAAACAACAAATGATAATTGGAAGGGGCGATATAAATAAAGCCCGGCAAAAGCGGTACTTTATCTTCAACAGGCTTTACCGCTATACTTGCTTTTAATGAAATTAAATCTTCTAAAGTCTCTTCGTCTGTACTTTTTCGATGTAAAACCAGTACAATTGAAAAACCATTTAACACTGGCAATTCTGGCAAAATCTGCATTAAGGCATTTAAGCTTCCGGCAGATCCTCCAATAATTACTACTTTGCAGCCTGATATTATTTTACTTTCCTCCATATTTTATCTTTATTTATCTGTTTATATTTCCCGGGAGAAATAGAATATTTGATGGTTTCTTTAGTTCCCAAAGCCAAAAATCCTAAAACAGCTAAACTTTCATCAAATAAATTGATTACTCTTTTTTGCAAATTATTATCAAAATAAATTAAAACGTTGCGACATAAAATCATATCAAATTCGTTAAACGAAGTATCTGATACCAGATTGTGCTGCGAAAACACCATTTTTGAAGCCAGTTCTTCATTAAACTTAGCGATACCATAATTGGCAATATAGTAACTTGAAAAATCTTCCTGTCCGCCAGCATCGCGATAGTTCTCTGAGTATTCTTTCATCATCCTCAAAGGAAAAATTCCTTTTTTGGCTGTTTCTAAAACAGTTGCATTTATATCTGTAGCATAAATTATTGATTTATGAAGCAACCCGGCTTCTTTCAGCATGATCGCCATTGAATAGACTTCTTCGCCCGTAGAACAGCCGGCATGCCATAATCTGATAAAAGGTTTTGTTCCGAGGAGAGGCAATATTTCATTTCTCACCACACTATAAAAAGCCGGATCGCGAAACATCTCGGTTACATTGACCGTAATTTCATCGACCATTCTTTTATAATATTCGGGGTCATATCGAACTTTGGAAAGAAATTCATGAAAATGGGTAAATCCATCCAAATGAAAAATTCTGTTTACACGTCTTTTTAAAGACGCTCTTGAATAACTTCCAAAATCAAAACCATAATATTCATAAACATCATTAATTAGTGTTTCTAACTCAATATCCTCAATCATAGTCCATTTTAAATTTTGCTTAGTATAAGCAGTAATTTATCCACATCTACGGGTTTTGAAATATACTCATCAGCTCCAGCTTCTAAGCATTTTTCTTTATCGCCCGTCATTGCCTGAGCGGTTACCGCAACCACAAAAGTAGATTCTCTTGACGGAATCTTTTTTATAAGCGGAATCGCTTCATAGCCATCCATTTCAGGCATCATCATATCGATTAATACGGCATCTATTTGCTCGTCTGATTCTAATAATTTTAAAGCTTCTTCTGCACTTAAACAAGACAAACAATCGAATGATTTGGCACGTAAAGTGTTTTCTAAAGCAAAAATATTTCTAGAATCATCATCAATAATTAAGAGTCTTTTTTTATTCATATTCTCCTGCTTTTAATTTTTGTTTTTTTTGCCACGATTTACACGAATTAGCACAAATTTTAAAAAATATATTAAATATTAATTAGTTAAAATTCGTGTAATTCGTAGCAACTTTCTTTTTTATATTTTGTCGTACAACCACACTCGCAATAACGAAAGCAGCTGATCAATATCTACTGGTTTTGTTATGTAATCTGAAGCTCCTGCTTTAATGCATTTTTCCCTGTCACCTGTCATCGCTTTTGCTGTTACGGCAATCAGCGGTAAATTCAGGAATTTAGGCATGCTTCTTATTTTTTCGGCAGTTTCATAACCATCCATATTTGGCATCATCATATCTAATAAAACAATGTCAGTGTCTGGATGTTCTCCCAAAATTTTGATCGCTTCTTTTCCATCAAAAGCGGTAATAACATTCATTTTAAAAACTTCTAAAGCCTTTGTCAACGAATAAATATTACGAACATCATCATCTACAATTAATACCTTTTTTTCAAACAGTATGTTATTAAGTAAATTTAGCTTTTTATGGCTTTCTTTTTTGTCCTTTCCATCTTTTTTATCTTCTACCAAGTGAAGGAAAAGCGATACTTCATCAAGCATTCTTTGATATGAATGTGCTGTTTTTACAATAATAGAATCGGCATATTTTTTAATCTTCACTTCTTCTTTAATAGAAAGGCTTTTTCCTGTAAAAACAATGACCGGCAGATTTTCTAATCCCGGGTTTTTCTTTACACTTTCCAAAATTTGGTATGCCTGTTTGTCCGGAATACCCATATCCAGGATCACACAGTCTACCTCTGTTTTATTTAAAGCCTGTAATCCATCGGCAACCTCGCTTTTAATCTCTGAATTGATATTGTAAGTTTCTAAGTAAAAAGCCAGTGCTTTAGCATGTTTTGGATTGTCTTCAATAATTAAAACTTTTTGTGCTTCTTTATTAATGATATGTTCAATTCGCAAAAAGACATCCGGAATTTTATCAAAAGCCACTGGTTTGTCTAAGAAATCTACAGCCCCTTTTAACAAACTTTCCTGTTTTAATTTGTGCGACGACATAATGTGCACCGGAATATGTTTGGTCTGCGTATGATTTTTCAGTTCTTCTAATACTTCCCAACCACTTTTTATAGGAAGTTCAATATCTAATAAAACACCAACCGGTTTGTACAGTAATGTAAAATTTAAGGCATAATCACCACGGACAGAAACAACTCCTTTATATCCTTTTTGTCTGGTAAAACTTAAAAGTGATTTTGCAAAATTGATATCGTCTTCTACAATCAAAATTACCTTATCTCCTTCTGTAATAGAATCTCTGTCATCTTCAATCTCGTCTGGAATTACAGCACTAATATATTTTTTGCTATTTTCAGTTGGTTTTTCCTCTGGTTCTACCTCGGTAAAATCTGTTGGAGGTATTTTATCTACATTCGCTTTTTGAATTCCAGATCCAAATACCGGCAAGCACAGTGTGAATGTACTACCTTCATTTTCTTTACTATGCAAAATAATTTCACCGCGAAGCAATTTGGCCAATTCACGGCTAATCGACAAGCCTAAACCTGTACCGCCATATTTACGTTTTGTTGAACCGTCGGCTTGCTGGAAAGCTTCAAATATTAAAGGCTGCTTGCCTAACGGAATTCCGATTCCGGTATCTTTTACAATAAAGCAGATAATTTTATCGTCGTCCGTATTTATTTTAATTTCAAGCGTTACTTTTCCTTTTTCTGTAAATTTAATAGCATTTGAAATCAGGTTTTTCAGGATTTGCTCCAAACGCATTTTATCTGTTTTAATAATAATTGGCGCTTCTTTAGAAATAATTTCGAAAGTAATTCCTTTTTCTTTAGCCACCAGATTAAACAGATTCCACATCATATCTGTGATTTCTTTTGTCGAAACATCCAGAAATTCCAACTCCATTTTACCAGCTTCAATTTTAGATAAATCGAGAATTTCATCAATTAGACCTAATAAACTGTTTCCTGAACTTTGAATTACTTTTGCAAATTCAATTTCTTCAGCGACCATGCTTTTATTGTTATTTTCAGACAACAGACGGCTTAAAAGTAAGATCGAGTTTAAAGGCGTTCTTAGTTCGTGCGACATATTTGCCAAAAACTCTGATTTGTAACGTGTTGTCAATTCTAAAGCTTCTGATTTTTTCTGAATTTCGTTGTTTTTTTCTTCCAATAAAACACTTCTTTCAGACAGTTCCTCGTTGGTTTGCTCCAGTTCTTCCTGTTGTACTCGCAATTCTTCTTCAGAGGCTTGTAACTTCTCTGTTTGTGCTTCCAATTCGGCATTAATAGCTTCTAACTCGCTATGTTGTACCTGAAGCTCTTCTGATTGCGATTTGGTTTCTTCAAGCAATTCCATCACACGTTTTCTGTTTTGGGTTGATTTGATGGCAATTCCAATATTATTTGCAACTGCTCTTAAGAACTCCAAATGAAGTTCAGAAAACCCGTATATACTTGCCAGTTCAATCGCACCTTCTGTTCTGGTGTCCATTAAAGGAAAGGCAATAATATGTGTTGGTTTTATTTGCCCCAAAGCATAATTAATCTGGATATCATCTGGAGATAAAACTTTCAACTCCAATAATTTACCTGACGTAATCGCCTGACCAATTAATCCGTCACCTTTTTGAATACGTTCGCGGTTTTTACTTGGTATGTAGCTGTAACCTCCTGCAACAAAAAGTTCTGTATCGTCAATAACATACAAAACCCCGGCACTGCTGTTAGTGTACTGGCATAAAAATTCGATTACATCTTTAGACAATTTTTGAATCGTTTTATCGCCCAGCATTACATTATTCAAACTAGCAATACCGGTTTGAAGCCATTCTTTTTGGGACAATAAATCAAAAGATGTTTTTAGGGATGCCCCCATACTATTAAGAGATTCTCCAACACTTCCAAGTGCATCAGACTGAGTATCATCTACTCGTATATCGTAATTTCCATTCGAAATATTACTTGCAATTGTACTGATTGCAGCAATTCTCTCCGCAGTTTCCCTGTCTTTCTGTTCTAATTCATTCTGAAGAACCAAACGCTCATTATAATCTTTCAATATTCGGAACAAAAAGACAATTGAAATAACAAAAGCAATAATAAATGCCACAACAATCAGAACCAGACTATAGGTTCCATAACGTTCTGAATCCTCTCCTCGCTCTTTTAATAACGTCTGTTCAATATTTTCAATACTTTTAATTTTAGCTCGAAGGTCGTTCATCATTAATCGGCCTTCATTAAGGTCAAATATCATGGTCTCTTTGCCAAGTCGTTTTTTTACAATTTGATTATTGAGATATTTGAAAAAATTACCCCTAAGTACTTTTAATTCTCCTAGTTGCTTTTGCTGTAATACATTATCAGCAGTTAATTCCTGTACTTTTTCAAAATAATTATTAGATCTCGTTTCCGAATCACGGTATCTTTCAACAAACTGCTCATCACCAGTGATAAGGTAGCCACGCATGCTTGTTTGCGCTTCGGTTAAAATAGATGATCCTTCATTTAAATTATAAATGACTTCCTGAGTGTGGTTTACCCAAAAGTTACTATTTAACAAACTTTTTATACTGAAATAAGAAGCTGTAGAAGAGATCATTAATACCAGTAATGAAACTAATGAACTGATTAATAAATTTCGTTTAAAGTTGTTCTTCATGTTTTAAATTATAATTATTCGTATTTTAATGGAAGGATAATAATAAAGCTTGCTCCCTCTCCTACCTGGCTTTTGGCCGTGATGAGTCCGTTATGTTTTTCAATGATTTTTTTGGCAATTGCTAGTCCAATCCCGGTTCCTTCGTACGTCTGACGATCGTTTAGACTTTGGAAAATAATAAAAATACGATCGAGATAAATTTCATCAAAACCAATTCCATTGTCTTTTACCACAATTCTGCAAAATCTACCTTCAGGAGAAACAGGGCTTTCAAAAGACTTTTCGGCAATGATTTCAGATGTAATTTCGATTACAGGATGATCTGTATTTCCTGAAAATTTCAGCGCATTCCCAATTAAATTCTGAAACACCTGTCGCAACTGACTTGGAATACTATCAATCGTTGGAAGTTCACTGGTTTTGATAGTTGCATTTTTTCGTTCAATCATATAATCAAAATCTGATAGTACTTCCTGCAAAACAACATTTAAGTCGGTAGTTTCAGGTTTTACCTGTGATGACAATCTTGAGTACGCCAGCAAATCGGTAATTAAAGTCTGCATTCTTTCTGCAGATTTAATAGTACGATCGACATAATCAATTGCTTTTTCATCAGCAGTTAAATAAAGCTCTTTGATGATTTTGATAAATATTTGAATTTTTCGGATAGGTTCATTCAAATCATGAGACACAACCCACGAAAATTGCTGAAGTTCATGGTTTCTAAGTTCCAGTTCTTCATTTTTTAAAACCAATTCTTTGGTTCTTTCGGCAATTTTAATTTCCAGGTTATCCTGCGCCTCTTTTCTAATTTTTATTTCTTTTGAAAGAAGGTCTTTTATTCCTTTCAGCTCATTCTGCTGTTCGTAAATTTTAATGAAGGTTTTTACTTTAAGAATAAGCAAATCAGAATCTACTGGTTTAGTAATATATTCGACAGCACCGGTTTCGTAACCTTTGAAGATGTATTTTTTTTCGATATTTAATGCCGAAAGAAAAATCACCGGAATGTCTTTAGTGCGTTTGTTTCCAGAAAGAATCTTGACCACTTCGAATCCGTCAAGTCCTGGCATCTGGACATCCATGATAATAAGGCAGTAATTTGTCTTGAGGATTTTCTTCAGGGCTTCTTCTCCGGATTCAGCTGTGTCAACATCGATATCGTGCAATTCTAATGTCTTCTTTAAGGCAATTATATTTGCTCTTATATCGTCTACGATTAATACCATGCTGTTGGGGTAAAGCGTTATGAATTAAAATTTGTTAGTTTAAAATTCGATTTGGGTTATTGTTTCGATCTGCCGAAAACGTTGATTAATCGTCTCGGTGCAACTCCCAAATTTATAAAAAAATAAATCTAAGCCATTTTATCGCAAAAGAAATTCGTTACATAATTCCCATGTGTGATTTGTGAATTCACATTAAAATTTTGTAAAATATTTTTTTTATAGAGATAATCTTAAAATCAAATCAGTCAACGTGTTGCCCGGTTCTTTTTTACTTTAGAGTTAAAATAATTGCTTTAAATTACTAGTTTATGAAAAAGACAAAAACATTTCCCGAACAAAAACAAAGCCTTCCGGGTAATGAACATATGATGCATCCGGAACCGGAAATTATTAGAGAAAATTACGTTGGAAGCGGTAAACTATTAGGAAAAGTTGCTTTTATAACCGGAGGAGACAGCGGTATTGGCCGAAGTGTGGCAGTTCATTTTGCCAGAGAAGGCGCCAATATTGCTATTGTTTATCTCAAAGAAGACAAAGATGCCCTGGAGACAAAGGCTTTAATAGAAAAAGAAGGAAAAGAATGTTTATTAATCAGTGGAGATTTGAAAGATGAGAAGTTTTGCAACAATGCTGTAAAAAAATGTCATGCACATTTCAAAAAAATAAATATTCTGGTGAATAATGCGGCAACACAATTTCCTCAAAATGAATTAGAAAAAATAACAGCGGCACAGCTTCACAAGACTTTTGAAACTAATATTTACCCTTATTTCTATATTACAAAAGCCGCTTTACCACTATTAAATGAAGGTGATACAATCGTCAATACAAGTTCGGTTACAGCTTATCGCGGAAGCGAACATTTGGCTGATTACGCCAGTACAAAAGGCGCAATAGTAAGTTTTACAAGATCGCTGTCAACCATGCTGGCCAAAAAGAAAATACGCGTTAACGGCGTTGCACCTGGTCCGATATGGACTCCGCTGATCGTGGCAAGCTTTGATAAACTATCGGACTTTGGAAAAGACAATCCGATGGAAAGAGCCGGACAACCCTCAGAAGTTGCGCCTGCCTACGTTTTCTTAGCCTGCGAAGACAGCAGTTATATTACGGGGCAATTTATACATATTAATGGTGGAGAACTCGTTGGAGGATAAAAAAGTTTCTTTTGTTTCAAGTTTCAGGTTTCAAGTTGCCTAACTTAACGACCAGAATTGACCCAGACAAAAACTTAGTATCTCAGTCTCTTAGAACCTTAGCAACTTAAAAAAAAAATGAACTACATTGATATTATCGGACTATTTGCAGGAACATGCGTTACTATATCTGTAATTCCGCAGATTCTGAAGGTTTGGAAAACTAAGAAAGTTAAGGCTATTTCGCTTAAAACTTTTAGCATCTTAACTTTCGGAATTGCAGTATGGATTGTTTATGGCATCCTCAAAAAAGATCTGCCGATAATAATTACGAACAGTGTCTCTTTTTGCCTGAATCTTCTAATGGTTTATTTTATTATTTATTATGAGAAGGAATCTTAGGGAAAAGGTACTGAGGTACTAAGAAGCTAAGATTCCAAACTTTAAATCTTAGTATCTTAAAACCTTAGAACCTTAGAACCTTAGTATCTTAGCAACTTAAAATAAAAAAACAGCTCCATAAAAGCTGTTTTTTTGTTGGTAAGATCGAAAATATCGACAATATGTAATGCTTATCAGCTAGCTAATTTTTGATCGAATGGCTTATATGATAAATGGTATTTTTCTTTGAAAATACGTGGCAGATAGTTTCGGCTTGCTGCATTGATTACTTCTGCGATACTGATGTTTGAAATTCTTTTAATTTCGTTGATTTGTCTTGTTGCCAAATTCATGATTGGCTCAAAGGTTGTCATGTAATTATAACTATGTTGGGCTATCTCCATCTCTATAATGCTGCTCAGTATACTTTTTTGAAGCAGACTTCTAACAATTCCTTTTTGAGGAATTCTTTGAAGTTCCTGAAGTTTCTCAGCAATTTTTAGATTTTTGGATCCTATATACAAATACTGACCTGAATCTTGCGTGAATCTTTTTTTAAGTTGATAAACTATTTGAGCATTATTTTCTGTAGCACCAACAGCAGTTGGCATTCCGATTAAGGTAAACTGAATAGGTTTATGACTTTCAAAAAATAAAACACTATTAATTACAGATGTATTATTAAGGACAGCTGTCTGATTTTGTTTAACGTATTTCTTTATTCCATTTGCTCCAAAACTATGGGTTAGTGTTCCTTTTTTGCAATAAGCAAAAAATACAGGTGCACTTTGAAGCGATTCTATACTTAAGGTAACATCGTTATTAAATACAAGATCAAAATTTACATAAGACATTTCTTTTTCAAAGCGAACAGCAGTAATTGTGCCTCTCGCCCATTTTGATTTTATATTTAATGTATACTCGTTGTTATTTACTACTAATTCACCATCAAAACTATCTTTAAGGTCATTAAAAATAGAATTAAATCCTCCAGTATTTAAGTATAGTTTTTTCATCTTGGTTTTGTTTAAATAAAAGTGGTTAGTACTTATTTACGTACAAACCTGTTTATGGTTTTTATCTCCTTGTTTGATAATTCAAATTTCGTACATATTGCTAATCAATTTATTATACAATTTCGGAGAGAATTTTCATAATTATTAGAAGAGGTGTAAAGGTCCAAAGGTGTAAAGGCCCAAAGTTTAGGTTATCTAGTTGATAATGTGTTACTTACACAAATAATGAACTGAATTTCACATTAACAAATACTTTGTACATATGCTACTTTGAGCCTTTAAGCATCAAAAACAGGTACTTATACCTTTGAACCTCAGGCATCTGAACCTCTGAACCTTTGAACCTCTAAAAAAAAACAGCTGCCTCAGATAAATCTGACGACAGCTGCTTCTCAGCAAAATAAAAATACCTACTTAAATTATCTTATGTAAGTTTGTGGATATCTGCATTTACAGAATAATTCCCTTCCGGAATGTCCTTAAAGAATTCCGCTTCTTCTAAATCAGCTGTTGGGCCATATCCTATTAAATGAGTTCCTTTTTTTTGATCACCTGTTTCAATAACATATAAGATAGACATATCATCAGGATCACTCATTCCTTCGTAACGATGATGTGCTACAATAAAAATCTCTTCTGGTTTATAAGCATATTTTGTTTCTGAATCTAACAGGCAGCCGTCCTCAAACAAAAAATTTGCGGTATAACCTTCATCCTGATACTTTCTTATATAGTCGGTTTCGTGTTTTTGTTCTTTTTTCATGACTTGAATTTTTAAGCAAGATTGTTTTACTATAATCTTTGTTATTCAAATTTCATCAATGATATCAAATAAAATTAACTCAATAGATTTAAATCTTACCTCAATTAAAAAAAGGCAAATCAATTCAATAATTATTTTCTAATTTTAGCAATCATCTAAAAATATTTAGGGGTTACTGTATTTAAAAAACGTATTATTCTTTATCATAAAATCAAATTTTAATGACTAAGTCAACTCACGATTTTCTTGCGAACGGTGGTGAAATGGGCACACTGACACGTGCCAAAGACTGGAGCAAAACTTTGGTTGGCCCTATAGATTCATGGCCGCAAAGTTTACGCACCACTTTAGGAATTCTTTTAAACTCAAAATTTCCTATGTTCTTATTTTGGGGACCGGACCATATCTGTTTTTATAACGATGCTTATCGTCCGAGTCTTGGAATCGAGGGAAAACATCCAACTATTTTAGGAGAAAAAGGAGCTGATTTCTGGCCGGAAATCTGGGACTTTATTAAACCCTTAATCGATCAGGTATTAACAGAAGGAGAATCAACCTGGCATGAAGATCAGTTTCTGCCCATTTATCGCAATGGAAAAATGGAAGATGTGTACTGGACCTTTAGTTATAGTCCGGTTAATAACGATTTAGGGAAAATTGATGGAGTCTTAGTGATTTGTAATGAAACTACAGACAAAGTAAAAATGGTGACTAAGTTAGAAGAAAGCAATACGCGCTATCTTAATAACATTTTACAAACGCCGAGTGCCATGTCCGTTTTTAGAGGACCGGAATTTGTGGTGGAAATTGCCAATGAACGCATGCTGGAATTATGGGGAAAGAAAAATATTGAAGTACAAAATAAACCTATTTTTGAAGCCTTACCAGAGGCAAAAGGACAAGGTTTGGAAACTATTCTTGAAAATGTATATAAAACAGGAGAAAAATTTGAAGCACACGAACGACTTGTAAAATTGCCTCGTGAAGGCAAAATTGAAGATGTATACATCAATTTTGTTTATGAAGCCTTGAAAGAGCCAGATGAAACGATTTCAGGGATTGTAGCGGTTGCCAACGATGTCACTGCACAAGTAGATGCGCGAAAAAAACTTGAAGATGCAGAACAACGAGCAAGATTAGCTGCTGAAATTGCCGAAATTGTGACTTGGGAGTTAAATGTTACAAGTCAGGATTTAATTTATTCTGAAAATTTGCCGGGCCTTTTTGGTCATAAAAAAAACAAAAAATTAACCAGACCTGATATATTACATCAAATTCACCCTGATGATATTTCAATATTAGAAAAAGCTTATAAAGTGGCACTTAGAACCAGCATTTATAAGTACGAAGCCCGAATTATAAAACCTGATAATTCGACTGCATGGATTAAAGCACATGGGAAAATTTTTTTTGATGATGATGGTGAGCCAATAAAAATGATTGGGACTATTATAGATATTACCGATGAGAAAAATAGCCAGCAGATTCTAATGAAAAGCGAGGAAAAATTCAGGCTTCTTGCCGATTCTATGCCACAGTTTATCTGGACAGGTGATCAAATAGGAAATCTAAATTATTTCAATCGATCGGTTTATACTTTTTCTGGATTGTCTGAAGAAGAAATCAATAAGGACGGCTGGTTGCAAATTGTACATCCGGACGATCGCGAATTAAATATAGCAAAATGGATGGTAGCGATAAAAACCGGAAATGACTTTTTGCTGGAACATCGTTTTCGTCGCTATGATGGCGAATACAGATGGCAATTAAGCCGCGCTATTGCTCAAAAAGATGAAGAAGGAAATATACAAATGTGGGTGGGAACAAGTACAGATATTCACGATCAGAAAAACTTTACTAACAAACTCGAAAAAGAAGTTTATGAGCGAACTGAGCAATTAGAGCTCAAAAACAAAGATTTAATAAACATGAATATCGAACTGCAGTCTTTCGCCTATATTTCGAGTCATGATTTGCAGGAACCGTTACGAAAAATTCAAACTTTTGCCAGTCGTTTAGACGATTTGGATGATGGAAGTATTTCGGCGAAAGCCAAAACTTATTTAAACAGGATTGAAGTTTCGGCCAAAAGAATGCAGACTTTAATTCAGGATCTCCTTGCCTATTCCAGAACCAATTCTGCTGACAGGGTTTTTGTGAAAACAAATCTGGATGAAATTGCCGAAGAAATACAAAGTGATTTCTCTGAAAGAATTGAAGAAACAAATGCAGTTCTAAATTTTGATCCATTAGGAGAAGCAACTGTCATTCCTTTTCAGTTTAGGCAATTGCTCCATAATCTAATTGGAAATTCTCTCAAGTTTTCTAAAAAAGGCGAAGTTCCGTATATTGAAGTCAAAGCCCATAGAATTATAGGAAAAGAAATTAAAATGCACGTTACGTATCCAGAAAAAATGTACTATCATTTAACAATATCCGACAACGGAATTGGCTTTGATGATGAATATAAGGAACGCATTTTTGAGGTTTTCCAAAGATTAAACACCGAAAGTGAATTTTCGGGTACCGGAATTGGCTTAGCTATCGTAAAAAAAATTGTTGACAACCACAAAGGTATAATTACAGCACACAGTGAAAAAGGTAAAGGAGCTACATTTGAAATTTATTTACCCGAATTATAAGAAATAAAAAAAACACATAAATCAAAGTTGATTTATGTGTTTTTTATTTGATTGAATCCTAAATTTGAGTTGATTAAACTCTTCTATTTAAGATTTATACACAAAATTTTTAGTGTCCGGAACAAACTCCGTCCAATTAATTTTTAACGCATGTTCGATAGACTTTATTATGTCTTTCATTAGAACAGGTTTCGTAATAAAATAGTTAGCTCCCAATACACGGCATTTTTCTATGATGCCCGGTTCATTTGAAGTAGAAAAAATGATAATTGGAATGTCTTTTTTTTCTGAATTTCGTAGTTCAGTCAAAACATCAAAACCATTTTTACCTGGCATATTCAAATCTAAAAAAACAACATGGGGTGTTGGCGGCGGATTGTAAATAGCATTAAGCAATTTATCTCCTCCATTGTATGTTTTAAGTTGTATTTTTTCTGGTAATAAATCGACAGCATCGGAAAAAAGGCTCAAATCGTCTTCGTCATCATCCGTATAAAATATCGTTAAATCTGTCATGGTATTTGAAAAGATCATTTTATTTTTCATCAAAGGTAACTCAAATTTATTGATTTATCAATTAGCCCCTAAAATCTCGTAAATAATTTAGTAGTTGAAATCTCATAATTAAAAAATTAAATTGTGTAAGCTGAAAATATTATAAAAAGGCAACTTTATATTCTTAAACAATTACATTAAAAATGGATTTATAATTTTCGAATAATGAGAATGTTATAATCTATTTTATTTAATCATAAACTAAAAACAAAGCGTTATGGGAGATCATAAAGACCTTACAGACAATCTTGCTGCAGACAAAATAAAATCGCTTGCAGAAGAGATAAAAACGTGCATGCTTTGCACGTATAAAGAAGACAAACTACAATCGCGTCCGATGTCAGTTCAGAAAGTGGACGAATTAGGGCAGCTTTGGTTTCTATCGGATACTAATAGCAGCCAGAATGCAGAAATTATCCTAAACCCGACGGTTGAACTTTTCTTTGCTGCGCCACATGATAAATTTCTGACTTTGCATGGTACCGCACGTGTAATGTACGATCAGGATATCATTAAAGAATTGTACGACCCAATTATCAAAGTATGGATGCCGGGCGGCGTAGATGATCCGAATTTAAGCATTATAAAAGTAATTCCTGAAGATGGTTACTATTGGAATAACAAAAACGGTAAAATGGTGGCTATCGCAAAAATGGCAGCAGCACTTGTAACGGGCAAAACAATGGATGACGGTATTGAAGGAAATCTGAAATTATAGTTATTTATTTAACCGAAAAGTTCGCAAGGATTTTACGCAAGGTTCGCAAAGATTAAACATTATTTTCTTTGCGCTTTGCATAAAATCCTTGCGAACTTTGCGGTTAATTCTTTACTTCACTTTTAATTCGCAAAATTCCAAAGCATTCAGAATTCCGGCTTCGCTGGCAGTATTATTAAAATACACAAAGCCTGATTTTGAATTAACTTCGGATTTTATATCAAGTAGTTCTTTAGTACTATAACTGGAATAAAATAACTTGGGAACTCCGTGAAATCTCAAATACGTCAGCGGAAATTGAGTAAAAATAGTTTGTGGTAACTGTGGATGACTGACGCTGCAGAACGTAATATTATTTGCCACGAAAGCATCCCAAACTTCAGGAATCCACCAACTCTCATTTCGAAACTCAATTACATTTTTAAAATCAGGATTTAGGTTCCTGACAATTAAATCCAGATTTTCAGGGCTATAGCGATAACTTGGCGGAAACTGAAAAAGAACAGCACCAAGTTTTTCTTTCAAACCCAATTGACAGACTTCATAAAACTCTTTTAGTAAAGTTTCGCAGTCTACAAATTTCTTAAAATGAGTAATTTCTTTTGGCGCTTTGACAGAAAATGTAAATTTATCAGGTGCTTTCCTGTACCAATTTTCGAAGATTCTTATGGTCGGAAACTTATAAAAGCTTCCATTGAACTCATAGGTACTAAAATACTGGCAGTAAAACTCAAACCATTTTGAAGCAGCCAAATCGTCAGGGTAGAAAATACCCTTCCAAAATCGGTTATTAAAGCTCGAGCATCCTATTTGCATTTCGTTTTTCATGTGTGCAGTTTTTGACAGTTGGTACAGAAAAAACTTCTACGTTTTCTAAACCCGGTTTGTTTTTTGATCATTGGTAAATTGCAGCGCAGACAAACCTTTTTAGTATAAGCTTCCCAATGTTTTTTTAATTCAAACTTTTTCTTCCAATACAAAAATTCAAAACTATAGATAGAGCATTCTGTAATAATTGAATTAATATCTTCAAAAGGAATTTTTCCTATCAGAGATTCCGGATGAATTTTACATCGGTACAAAACTTCATTTTTGATAATATTCCCTACTCCCGAAAAAATATCCTGATCTAAAATTGCATCGCAAATCATTTCATTTGGAATTTTATCCAGGCTTAACTTCGCATTTAATGGGTTCCAATTGACATTCATAACGTCATGGCTCCAGTTATAATACTGATTAATATCGCCTTCGAGAATCTTAATTGAGCAAGTATAGAAATTGATTTCTCCGTCAGCAAAGCCCATGCTTAATCTCGGAACGGCTTCCTTTCTTTCATTAACACGATATGTTCCAAACATCAGCAAATGAATCTTGACAGTAAATCCTTCAAAACAAATTAAAAAGTGCTTTCCCCAGGTTTTAAATTCCAATACAGTTTCGTCTTTAAGGCGTTGAACATCAATAGCCGTATTACCAGAAACTTCTAATATCTTTTTCCCGGCAAATTGCTGCACTTCTTCTTTTAAAATCACTATAGATGGTCCTTCGGGCATAATATGGCTTTTAAATTATAACTAAAAAGTGCAGTTTTACAACTGCACTTTCAAATGTATTTTCAAAATAAAATCTTAGTTAGCTTCGGCAGCTTCAAAATTTACGGCGTTTACAGCCACAATTGTAAGTGCTTTATCAGCACCTTTTTCTTCTTCAAGCGTTTGCTCTAATAAAGATGCTGCTTCTGACATTCCTAATGTTTCTGCAAATTGTCTCAATGTACCATAGGTAGCAATTTCATAATGCTCAATTTTTTGACATGCGGCGATAATTCCGGCATCGCGCACAACACCAATTTCAGTTTCTTCCAGAATTCCGTTTCCCTCTTCAATTAAGCCTGCCATTGCATCGCATTTCTTAGCAGTAGCTTTTTGACCTGCAAGTTCAAAAACCTGCTCTAAACGGCTTATTTGGCCTTCAGTTTCTGTTAAATGCTTATTTAATGCATCTATAAGTTCTTTAGAAGTTGCATTTTTAGCCATTTTAGGCAATGCTTTTGTCAAAGCTTTCTCTGCCCAGTAAATGTCTTTAAGTCCGTCTTCAAATAATTCTGTCAATCCTGATGCTGCATCAGACTTTGGTTTCGTAACTCCTGCTTTCGTGGTAGTCTTTGTAGTTGAATTAGATTTTGAAGTTGTTTTTGCGGTTTCTTTTTTATTTGTTGCGGTTTTCATAATTATAATTTTTATATGGATTTATATAAGATAAAATTACTTATCGCAGTTTCGCTTTTAGTTATATCATTGTTTGATTTCGTTCTATTCTAATCACCTGTTAATTATACAATTACAACTTATAATCGTATAAGAAAATCACTTCTCTTCTATATTAGATTTGTATAAAACTATTACTCTAAAAAACATATATCATGAATACGACAGAACAAAAAAACAGTACGACCAGTAAAAGAGATTTTACGAACCAGAATCAAAATACTGCCGATAAAAACAGACTTATGAATGAAGAACTGTACGATATCGACGACATGAAAGAAACTGACGACGATAACGCAGTAATCGCAGAACGCGGTTATGCAGTTAGAAATGGTCATAATCCAAATGAGATCAATCCGGATGAAATGTTTTATGAGAAGGAAGATATCGAGAATCTAGACGATGATTTTCACTCTAAAAAAGATCTGATACACAACAGTGATGATTTATACGATAATGCTGTAGATGCTGATCTTGATCCGGCTATAGATGAACTTGATAATCCATCGGACATTCGTGAACGTGAAGACGAAGACTTTAATGAAGTTGACGATCTGGAAGATATTGACGAAGATGATGATGAAGAGGAAGAAGACGAAATCGAAGAAGATGAATCTGAAGAAGATGACCTTGAAGAAAATGAAATCTAGGAAGAAGATTATCCTGAAAACGATCCAAGGAAATTTTAAAACCGATTCAACCAGAAATAGAAAAAACCGTTAATTAACGGTTTTTTTTATGTTATTAGTTGCTATTGAATTCTCGGATCCTCGTTCCCTGGAATGACAAACTGTAAGATTATCACTTAGCAAAAAATTTAATCCCCAATTTTCTCCAAAGGCGGAATATCGTCCATTTTTGCAAGGCGTTCTGCAAGACCGGCTCTGGCTTCATTTAATTCCTGTTCGGCTTTGCCTAATTCTTTATACCATTCTTCTTTTCCAGTATCTGCCGCTTCAATCTTACGCATGATTTCATAAATCTCCCCTTCAGCTTCCATCACTTTTAGTCTTTTGTAATACGTAAGGCTTTCAGTCATGTGTGCTAATGCAATCATGGCGGTCAGAAACGGATGATTGTTGGTTACATTTACGTCTTTTATTTTTCCGTGCTCGAGTTCTACTTTCAAAGCAAAAGCAAATTCCTCCATGTTAAATTCCTCATGCTTGCTTTCCGGATTTAAATAGGCTTCAATAGCTTTTACATTATTCATTGTAGACAGATCTACCTCTGTTTGTTTATTTTTTAAATCATTATAAACAACATTTCCAATAGCTCTAGCCTCATCTATGGTTGGATCATTTTCCGGATTTTCAAAATCGCGAACAGACCAATCCCAATTTTCAGGATGAACAGGTTTTATATATTTTTCACAAAAATCTGTTACATCAGTTTTTAAGCTTACCATTTCGTCATCTCTTTTGATATAAATGTCCTGATAAGCACCACTTTTTGTTCCCATTTTTTTACTTTTATTTTTACAAATACAAACGACACATCTACCGAAGCATATGTGTCGTTTAAGTTCGTTATTTATTTACTGAGGCCTATAGACTAAATACTTCTTCGTCCGCCAATAAGCGATAATAGAAACAATACTATGAATATAAAGAATAATACTTTAGCTATACCTGCTGCTCCGGCGGCTATTCCACCAAAACCAAATATTCCTGCCACTATGGCTAGAATAATAAAAATGACTGTCCAACGTAACATAAGCTTGATTTTTAAATTAATTATTGATTTTTGTTTGTTACTCAAATTTCATGTTTTTAAAAGAGAAACATTAACTCTAAACGTTTTATTTCTAGCTCTATAGATACTTATCTACAATAAATTGAGCTCATAACTTCTAATTAACTCAGAAAAAGCTATTTCGGTGCGGGAAAAGTATTTCTGATTGCTTCTGCTTTTTTTTGCCCTGTCAAAATATTGCTGAATTGAACCATCCTCATAAGTGGAAACTAACAGAGGGTGTACGTAATAATTTTTACAAACATTTCTTGTATTTCCCAAAGCTTCAGCTGTGGTATCATAAGCATCCACAATATTCTTTTTAATTTCTTTTTCATCGGAAGTTGTGCCCATTTCCATCAGGGTTTCAAAAAATATAATCGATGCGGCCCATGTTCTGAAGTCTTTTGCACTAAAATATTCGCCCGAAATCGTATGCAAATATTCATTGACCATATGACTGTCTAATACCTTTTTTTCTCCGTTTCCGTCATAATATTTAAAAACTTCCCAACCCGGAATTTCTTCACAACGGCTGACTAATTTTACAAGTTGCTTGTTGCGTGTTGTAATAGTATGTTGTTTCCCTTTTTTTCCAATAAATTCGAAACGAAGGGAATTTTTATTGATGTTGATGTGGCGTTTTCTTAAAGTTGAAAGCCCATACGATTTATTGTCTTTGGCATATTTTTCATTTCCAATTCTAATATGGGTTTCTTCCATTAATCGAATCACCAAGGCTACTACTTTTTCTCTGCCCCATTCTTTTCGTTCCAAATCCTGATCCACCTGTTTTCTAATGGCTGGCAATTTAGTTCCGAATTCTGCTATCTTATAAAATTTGGTCTGATTACGAATCAGATTCCATTTTGGGTGATAGCGGTATTGTTTTCTGTTTTTAACGTCTAAACCAACTGCTTGCAAATGGGCATTTGGTAAATCTGAAATTTGAACGTTTTCCCAGGCTGGCGGTAAAACCAAACTGCTAAAGCGTTTCAATTCGCTTTTTTGTTTAATACAACGTCCGTTTTTTTTATAGATAAAACCTTCTTCGCTTTTGCATCTTTCAATTGGCAATTGCTGATTATTGATATAAACTAAATCTAATTTTTCCAGCACCAAATGAGGTGTTTTAATTAACTGGTTTACTAATTTTTCAGCTTTAGCTGTTGCTGTTGCATTCATGGTTTTAGATTTAATTCCCTTAAATGATCATTGTTTTGCCACAAATTGCATAGAGTCAAACGATATTTCTAAAACATTTCCACTTTTAGTATCTGTAAGAATTTATGGAATTTGTGGCATAATTTTTTAATTTGTCTTTTAATTTTTTCTTAAAGAATGTATCAGACTCTTTTTACTCATATAAGAACGACCTGCAATACCAACTTTTATAGCTAACTGATATAATTCTTCTTTAGTCCATTCTTCATAAGGCTTTGATTCCCCACCTTTTCCGGACAAATAAGGAGTATTCCCAATTTGAATTGATCTTTGCTTACCGTACCCTTCATGAGAAGAAATCCGATGTTGTTCTTCGTCGTCAATTTTTGGATTTGTCATGACAAAAAAATTAGGTTTAATAATTGAATGTTTGGTATATCAAAATTCGACTATATACGTTTTTTCTTGTTATACAATTCCTTTGATAATTTTCATAATTAACTCTAACTGCTGCGCATAAAAAAATCCCAATTCTTAGGAATTGGGATTTTCGTCTAATTTTATTTTTACTCATTATTCTGGAGTAATACAGGAAATCAATTTATCGTCTTTGGTCGCACCAATATAACCGACGCCTTTTAGATAGTAAAATTTATATTTACCAAAACTTACATCAGCTTCAATTACTAATAATTTTTTATATTCACAATAAGGTGTTCGAAGTTCACCCTGGTAAGAAATTATTTTATAATGATCTTTTCCATCAGCTGATTTCCAACTATGACCGGTTTCAAATGCCGGATCATATCTCACTGATTCTTTTTTATCCGATTCATCATATTGATAAACCACACCATTTTCTTCTCTTAAATACAATAGCGCAACATTTTTGTTTTCCCATTCCTGTCTGAATTCAAAATAGGTTTTGCCAGCCATAACTTTTGACTCTCCTTTTGTTTCATTATAATAGGTTTTCGCCCATAGCACTTTCTTTTTAAAATTTAGATTTGAAACTGGAAAGTAAGAGCCATCCTTGTTTTCTTCACAAAATTTTTGACCTTCAGTTATTTGCGAATAGGATATGTGGCTAAGAAAAAGCAGAAAAAACAATGTTATATTATTCATTATGAAATGGTAAGGTACAAGACATTTATCTTAATAAACTATAAAAATAAGTTTCATGACTGGTGGTTAGAAATTTAAATACATCAAATAATTTATAATATAACGTACTGATATCTGATTGAATAGCAAATTTTCCTTTCAATACATTCACACTGTTTTTTACCAAATAACCCAATTCAGCATCAGTAAATTCGATTTTGCATTCTTCAGCATTTTCAAATATCTTATTCTGTAATTCAGCTTCGGTAAATTCTTCAATTTTACCACAATTTTCTACAGCTAAAATGTAAAATTTATTCCTTGTTATGTCAACACTTTTATCACACTCCTGAATAAAAGTCATCAGAAGAATAAGGGTTTGAAAATACAACTGTTTGTTTTTTACATTAGGAACATAACTTGAAGAATCTCTGGTAACGATTTCGGTTGTAATTACGTTATCACCAAAAATGGTCGTTTTAGTGGTACGTGTTTTATTAATGCCAAATTCAGAACTCAGTAGTGCATTATTTTGAATTTCTGGTTCATTTAAAAGTATTTCTGTTTCATACTTTTCCTTTGTTTTATCAGATGAAAGGGTTCTTGCCAATTCAAGACCGTCAATGGCATATGCTATTTCAATCGAAATTTTATTTTCTCCTATATACAATTCATTATTATAGGAACTGATTTTAGGATTTGTTATGACAAAGAAAAATTCACTCTGATACTGCTTTATATCATCGATACTCTCCTGTGCTAAATCTACAATTTTACAATAAGCTATTAAATCTCTTTCTAATAATTCGCTTATCAAAACAACTCGATTTTCTTCTTCAAAATGGAATTTTTCTACAATGCCTGAGATCTTTTGTATTTTTAGTTTTCCTTTACTAGCATTGTTTAGAAAAGTAAATTTCTGACGCTGATAATGCTTAAAACTTTCAGGAAGTAAAGTATTGTAAAAAGGTTCGTCAGCTTTCCAAAAATATCTTGAAATATTAAGCCAGTTTTCATCGTTTTCATTTTCATATTCCAAAAAATCAGTCCAATACTGCTCATAAATCTGGCTGTTTCTTATTTCAGGATCCAGGGTTTCAAAATAATCTATCTCTTCATCACTCAATTTTCTGATTATTTCGAACTGCTCATCATTGAATGAAATAAATTCTGGTTCATTTTCTTCCTCTTCAATTGCTTTTATTTTCTTCTTGTTTTTAAAATCGAGAATACCACTTATCGTTATAAAAAGTCCTAAAGCTGCAAGGATTCCCGATGCTACGTTTTTTCCAAACAAGTTGTAAAGCATAGCAAATATAATGTTTAAGCTCATAGTGCCCCCACTAGTCTCTAACCTGGTCAACTCGTAATATAAAAATCCTGCACTCCCAATGCATAATAATCCCCATAAAATTTGCGATCCGCTGCTTTCCTTTTTTACCTCCATATATAATTGCTGTTTATATCATGTTTAATAATATTAAAAAAATAATTTATTTATCTTTTTAAAGATTCCCCAGCATAATAAAAATGGTTGCTATCAACCATATAATAACATGAATCATTTCGATGTGTTTTTAAGTTAGAATTCTGTGTTCAAATATTATAATTTAATTATTATACTTCCTTACGGAAAACCACAATTGAAAATAAAATAAATGGAAACCATTTTACTGCAAACAGCCTTAGTAAAATGCATCTTAAAACTATCATCTTTAAATCCTGTAACATTATCTAATAATGCTGTAAAATAGTCTATTAGCATCTGGATAATTTTACATTATAACAATTAAACTATACAAATCATGAAAAAGATACTATTAGCCGGAAAAGCAATTTTAGGTGCAGGATTAATCATTATATGTTTGAATTCTTGTAAAAATGAAACTAAACAAGAAGATCCAAAAGAGGTAGCAGAAGATGCAAATGAAGCCAAATTTGACTCTATCGATAGTAAAGAAGATGATTCTGAGTTTTTAGTCGACCAAGCTGAAATTAATTTGGCTGAAATCGAAATTGGAAAACTGGCACAAACGAAAAGTAGCAATCCTGAAGTGAAAAAATTTGGTAAAATGCTTGTTGATGAGCACACTAAATCTGCTTCAGAAGTAAGTGCTTTGGCACAAGCAAAAAACTTTACCTTGCCAACTTCTCTTACTGAAGACGGACAGGAAGAATACAAAAAATTAAACGAAAAATCAGGTGTTGATTTTGATAAGAAATTCGCTGACATGATGATCGATGGTCACGAAAAAGCAATCAAAAAACTTGAAGAAGCGTCTAAGGATGCAAAAGATCCGGACGTAAGAACGTGGGCTTCTAATAATATTGCCGGATTGACCGCGCATTTAGAGCACGCTAAAATGCTAAAACAGAATTTAGACAAAAAGTAAAATAAATTTAATTGGTTATTATTTATTTTAAAAACCCCTTAAGAGTTGAATTGCTTAAGGGGTTTCTTTTTTTTTAAAGGGATTGAGGTTCTGAGATGCTAAGGTTCTAAGTTTCTTTTTCTTAGTGGCATAGTAAATTAGTAATAAGCGAAAAAACTTAGAACCTTAGTACCTTAGCCACTTAGAACCTATTTCAGCGAAGCCATATCAATCACAAAACGATACTTGATATCTCCTTTTAATAATCTTTCGTAAGCGTCATTAACTTCGTTTACGCCAATTACTTCGATATCAGCAGTGATATTGTGTTGAGCACAGAAATCAAGCATTTCCTGAGTTTCTTTGATTCCACCGATGGCAGATCCTGCGAAACTTCTTCTTCCTAAAATTAAACTGAATGAGGTTACCGGAAGCGGATCCATTGGAGCCCCAACTAAGACAAGATTTCCGTCTACTTTAAGTAAGTTTAAATACGAATCAATATTATGTTCAGCCGATACGCAATCTAAAATAAAGTGTAATGTTTTAGCGTGTTTCGCCATTTGTTCCGGATCTGTAGATAAAACTACTTCATCAGCACCTAAACGTTTTGCATCTTCGGTTTTAGATAATGAAGTCGTGAAAACTACTACATGAGCGCCCATTGCTTTCGCCAATTTGATTCCCATATGACCTAAGCCGCCAATTCCAACAATCCCCACTTTTTGACCAGGACCTACTTTCCAGTGTCTTAATGGAGAATACGTTGTGATTCCGGCGCATAATAATGGAGCAACTCCGGCAAGATCTAATTTGTCTGAAATATGCAATACATAATTCTCGTCAACCACAATACTTTGAGAATATCCTCCAAAAGTTTGTCCCCCCAAATGTTTATCAGGCGAATTGAAAGTTAATATGTTTCCTTCATCACAAAATTGTTCTAAATCATTTTTGCAATGTTCACATTCTCTGCAAGAATCAACCATACAGCCTACTCCTGCCAACTGACCTACTGTGAAATTCTTTACATGATCGCCTACTTTCACCACTCTACCCACAATTTCATGTCCGGGAACAATTGGATAAACAGTGCCATGCCATTCGTTTCTGGCCGAATGTAAATCAGAATGACAGATTCCGCAATATAAAATTTCTATTTCCACGTCATGCGCCTGTACCGCTCTGCGTTTAATGTCTAATGTTTGTAATGGTGCCTCAGCAGCTTCTGTACCAAAGGCTTTTATGTTTTTTGTTTCCATGTTTTAAGTTTTTTTTGTTTCAAGTTTTAGGTTAATAGCCACAAAGGCACTAAGTCGCAAAGATTGGCAACTTATAGGAACGGATTCTCTATTGTCGGGACGACAAGATTGTTGTCAGGTAAGTCCAGAATTATCTAATTATCTAATTATCTAATTGACAAATTATCAAATTCCTCTAACTCCCAAAACTGTGATATTCTTTATCTGTAACGCTGTCAAGCCATTCTCCATGGCCTTTGTCTATCTCCGTAATAATAGCTAAGTAAGAAAATTTCCTAAACGGAGTTGCTCCATACCAATGTTCAATTCCTGGCAAAATGGTAATCACCTCGTCTTTATGAATCAGACGAACAGCGCTTCCTTTTTCCTGATAATATCCTACACCTTCTTTTGCAATGAGCATATGCAGACTTGAATTAATATGCCAATTACTTCTTGCACAAGGCTCAAAAGTAACTTCCTTAATCATTGTATTTTCGGGATGAATATTACTGGTTTGTTTTTTATAAGATACTTCGCCCGTCATATACGTATTCGGGACTTTTCCTTCTTCAATAACTGTTGTATAATTTGTTGACATGACTTATTTATTTTTTGGAGTTAGTATTTATTGAAAGCTATTGTATTGCTCGTCAGTTACAGGTTCTAACCAATCTACAATTCCGGTTTGGGTACTGGTGCTTATGGCGATGTGAGTGAATTCGCTTTCTGGAGAAGCGCCATGCCAGTGTTTAAGATCAGGCGGAATATTGACAACATCGCCTACTTGTAGCATCTGAATCGGTTTTCCAACTTCCTGATAATAGCCTGTTCCGTGCGTTACAATCAGAATTTGTCCACCGGGATGGGTGTGCCAGTTGTTTCTTGCGCCGGGTTCGAAAACGACATTACCAACTGCAGTATTTAGAACCGGGTCGTTTGGTACCAGCATTTTAACCCAGGCTTTTCCTGTAAAGTAATCTGCCGAAGCTAAATCGCCTTTAGGAAAAATTTCGTTTAATTGATTTTCTGAAGTTTTCATAATTATTTGTTTTTTACTATCAGCACAACTAAATCTGAAAGCAGGAATGCGCTTAAAGAGGTTAGATTTAGTTTGTAGAAACCGATAAAGGATTAATACTAATTATTTCGATGCAAATTTACTTTAGTAAAACCGACCGCAGATAATGATAATCAAACAAAAAATTAAGAATATGAAACAATTTTACATTCTCAACGATTTCGGAATGGTTCCGGTGAGTCTTTTAAAGTAATTATTAAAATAGCTGGGATATTCAAATCCGAGTGAGTAACCGATGTCTGCAATGCTCCAGTCTGTATGTTGTAATAAAGCTTTGGCCTCGCCGATAATTCGTTCCGTAATATGTGCTGTAGTAGGTTTTCCGGTAACTTCTTTTACCGAACGATTGAGGTGATTGACATGCACAGCAAGGCTTTGCGCATAATCTTGCGGCGTTTTTAAAAGTAAGGGCTGATCTTTTGTTTCTACAGGAAATTGTCTTTCTAAAAGTTCCAGAAACAAGGAAGTGATTCTTGAAGAAGCATTCTTATGTTTAAAAAAGTTTTCAGAAGGCTGCATTTTCATCGACTCATGCAGAATCAAATTGATATAATTGCGAATTAAATCATCTTTAAAAACATAATCTGTTTCCTGTTCCTCGATCATTTTTTGGAATAACGAATCTATAAACAACTTTTGTTCAGGTAATAACGAAAAAATTGGTGTTCCTCCTATTTTAAACAAAGGCGATTCATGAAGACTTGCTGATCGATCATTTACCTTCAAAAAATCTTCGGTAAAAACACAGGCAAAACCTTCATAAGAAGGCGAAAGAGTATCCCATGAATAAGGAATATGAGGATTTCCGAAAAACAAAATAGTTCCGTCGACTTCTATTCCGCGATCCGCGTAGTGTATGAGACTTTTGCTGGTATTGATGCAAATCTTGTAAAAATCCCTACGGTTATAGGTTGGAATTTTACTAACATCACCATTGATTTCGTATACTTTAAAACCTTTTAGCTTCAAATCGTTTAAACCAACTTCTGAAGCCTGAAAATCTAATTGCTCTTTCATTTTGCAAAGTTATGAAAATCAAATAAGATTTTTTTGTTTCAGGTTTCTTTTGTTTCAGGTTTTGGGCTAGCTTAACCGCAAAGTTCGCTAAGGTTTTACGCTAAGGTCGCTAAGTTTTTTTAGCTGGGGCGAAATAATCTCGCAAAGTCGCGAAGCCGCTAAGTTTTTTTTCTTTGCGTGCATTGCGTAAATCTTTGCGAACTTTGCGGTTAAATCACTTAACTATTAAAACTCCAGATTTTAATCCTGTCGCTCTAGCAGATAAAACTACTTCTTTAGCATTTTCATCTTTTTGGATGATGATTTGTGCATATCCGTTAAAGAGTTTTCTTTTCCACGGTTCTGCTGGAGTTACTATCTGAATAATTCCGGGATCGGTGTTCATTACATCCCAGTCTTTTATTTTTTCAAGTGGGGTTGTTGCCATATAAATCGTATTTTTTCCTTCTTTTAAAATACTTTGATCTAAGATGTATTTTTGTGCATCGTCTTTACTTGATTCGACTTTATTTCCGTTTACAAAAACTACCGTTTCCTTTCCGATTTTCTTGTAGAAGAACGTTACAATATTCGAATCTGAATTATTTTTCAACTCAAATTCACCTTTGTAAATATAAGCCGGAGCTTGTTTTTTATAATCCCTTTCTTTAAAAGCATCATTCCATTCAGTATCAATATCTTCCTGAATTTTATCAGGAAGATCTGCTGAAGTTAATTTCTTCTCCTTAAAATTATTTATAGCAACTAACTCAATGTTATCAATAAATTTATCGCTTTCTAACGAAGTTGGGTTCCCATTTCCTACTCCAAGAATTTTACCGCCTTTTATTGAAAACATAATTTCGTCGTTTGCTGTCGGCACATGCAATCCTTTTTTATCAGTGATTTCGGCCGTTACAACCACAACATTGGAGTTTGGGAGATTTTCTTTATCAACAGAAAGTTTTATTTTTTCCGAATTTGCTGTCGTTTTTTGAACTTCTGTCAGGATCTTTTTTCCATTTTTATAACCAATTGCTTCCAAAGTTCCGGCTTCGTATTTTACCTTCCATTCTAAATGTCCATTTTGCTCCATTTTCTTTTTTCCTAGACTTTTTTTGTTGAGAAAAAGTTCTACTTCATCACAATTTGAATACGCCCAAACATCAATTTCCTTTCCTTCCATTCCACTCCAGTTCCAATGTGGCAATAGATGCAAAACTGGTTCATTTCCCCACCATGATTTCAAATAAAATACATTGTCTTTTGGAAAACCACAAACATCCATCATTCCAAAATAAGAGGTAACCGATGGCCAGCCATAGGGTGTGGGTTCACCGCGATAATCAAAACCTGTCCAAAAAAATACTCCTGCCAAATACGGTCTTTCAGCATAAAATTTCCAACCTTCTTCAATACTAAAAAAAGTCGGACGTGGTTTTTTATCGTAAGCACTTTGATAATGTTTCGCATCATCCGTAAAGTAAACACCTCGCGTTGCAAAGGTGGAACCTTCCTCTGTTCCCATCCCGGGTTGGTTTTTGAACTCATTTCGGTGCGCGTCGATATCACCATTTCCTAAATAATTATAACCCATAATTTCAACAACAGAAGATATTCCACTTTTAAAACCACTACTTATTCCAACGGTTACAGGTCTTGTTGAATCAATACTTTTTGCAAATCCCTGCATCATGTCCGTAACACGCTCGCCCACAATATTACCTTCAATATTCCATTCTTCATTTCCAACCGACCAGCAAAAAATACTCGGATGATTACGGTCACGCTCTATCATTCGCTTTAAATCATTCAGATGATAATCATTAATTCCCATTAAACGGGTTTCATCTATTACCAACATTCCTAGTTCATCACAGGCTTTCAGTAATTCCGGAGTTGGTGGATGATGCGAACAGCGATAGGCATTCGACCCCATTTCTTTGAGTTTTTTGATTCGGTAATACTGCAATTCATCTGGCAAAGCCGTACCGATTCCGGCATGATCCTGATGGTTATTGGTTCCTTTTAGTTTAACCGATTTTCCATTTAAGAAAAAACCTTTTTCAGGATCAAACTTCATAGTCCTGATCCCAAAAGGCGTTTCATAACGGTCAATTATTTTTCCGTTTTGCTTGATTTCAGTTAGTAAACGATATAAATTCGGATTCTCGATATCCCATAACAATGGATTTTTTACTGATAATTTTGAAGTCGAATTTACAGTTTTATAAAAATTCGGGGCCTCAACATTTTCAGAAACAGTAGTGATTTGTTTCCCTTTAGCATCAAAAATAGTCTGAGTAATTTCAACTAAACCTTTATTATTTCCTTTATTTTCGATAGTAACTTCAGCCGTAATTTCAGCACTATTCTCTTTTATTTCTGATGTTACATAAGTTCCGTTTGCAATAACATGAATAGGATTTGTTTTCTTTAAATATACATGTCGATAAATTCCGGCGCCCTCATAAAACCAGCCTTCTTCCATCGAAGCATCAACCCGAACAACGATTGTATTTTCTCCACCATAATTCACATAAGCCGAAACATCATATTCAAACCCATTGTAACCGCTTTCTTCTGTTCCGAGGAAATAGCCATTAAAAAACACTTTTGAATTCCTGAAAACACCATCAAATTTTAAAGAAATAATTTTGCCTTTATCACTTTCCGGAATATTGATTTTCTTTCTATACCAGCCAATGCTTTTTTCAGGAAAACCTTTTCCAGCGGTTTTAAATCCGTGACTATAGCTTGCTTTTTCGCTAAACGATTGTTCTACAGCCCAATCATGTGGAAGATCTAATTTTCGCCAGGCACGGTCATCAAAACCTGACGCTGCAGGGCCATCGCCAAATCCAGTTTTTGTTAAATACGAGAAATAACCTTCGGCATGCCCAAAGTCTTTTTGAGTATCATATAAATGTCCAAACGAAAAACGCCAGTCTTTATCAATTAAAATCGATTCTCTTTCAGATTTATTTTGTGCCGAGGTACAAAACGAAATCAAAAAAATAAAATGCAACAGAATTTCTTTCGGAAAAATAGATTTCATAGATAATGTGGTTTATAGGAAATGTTAGCAAAGAGCGCTAAAATTAGAATTTTAAAATGGGATAAATCAATAGTATTTTATCAAAATCTGATCTTTATCTCAAACAATAATACCTGAAAATTAGACGTTAAAAATTTAGAATCATTCTATCAGAGGTTCTGGAACAAATCTTGTTCTTTTGATGTAATTTTATATTGAAATTTAACAAAACCAAATTGTATCATGAGTGTTATAAAAGACGAAAATACGCTTCTTAGCACCATTAAGCGTATTGATGACAAAATAGATAAACTAAACGATCAAAAAATAATTGCTTTTTTTGAGCACCTTGGCCTGACCGAAAGAGAGGATGTTCCAAAGAATTTTCTGGATTTTGAAACCATACTTATTGTGGTACCAAACCGACACATATCCCACGAACTAAAATACTTTAAATATTCCATTTCCCGACTTTCTTTCGTGACCAATCCGTATGCGAAACAAATTCACGTCTATGATTTTAAGGAATGGAATGCAATTACCCGTAATAAAACGCAATTTCAGGTGAGAGAATTGTTAAAAAACAGTTTTGGAGGTGTTAGAGATATTACTGAGGAAATGAATTAACTATAGCCGATGAAATGGATCACCAGAGAAAGACCTAAAATTGATAGAATTGCGTGCCCATGGCTAATCAAAAAGTTTGTCGATTCTGAGGCCGAATTCATTTACGTTCCTTTTGATAAAGTTTTGGCTAAAGCCGAAGTTTTAAATGCGATTCCGTTTGACATTCCGAATGTGGAATATACCCATTACAAGGAAGAATGCACTTTTGACTACATTGTAAAAAAGCATGAAATTAAGGATCCTGCTATTTTAATAATGGCGAAAATTGTTCGTGGAGCGGATACCGATCAACATGATCTCGCAAAAGAATCAGCTGGACTCTGGGCCATTTCTGCAGGGCTATCTTATAACATCACCAACGATGCCGAATTATTAGCAAGTGGAATGGTTATCTATGACTCGCTTTACAGCTGGGCAACTCATTTGTACAAACAAAATCATTTGCAAAATAGTCCGTTTGAGAGTCTGCTCCATGAGGTTTACAACAAATTCCTGGCAGAAAAAAAATCAAATCAAAAAACACCTTCTTGGGTTAAAGATTTAAAAGAAATTATTCAGGATCAGATTGATACTCAGTTTGCTTTTGATCTTAAAAAAATTTCAAGTGATTTGGAACTCAATCCTTCCTATCTCTCCAGAGAATTTTCGAAATATTTTGAAGATTTGAATTTTGGAGAATATGTTAGAAAATTGCGAATCGAAAAAGCGATAAACCTTATTCAAAATTCCACTTATACCTTAACTGAAATTGCTTATATGACAGGCTTTTCAGACCAAAGTCATTTTACGCGAATATTTAAATTGCATACCGGTAAAAATCCATCCTCATACCGAAAAAATGCCCTAAAAAGTAAACCAGATACAAAAGGTAAATAAGGTTCTATTTATATCTACCAAGTCTATATAGTTTTGTTTTACCAACAAAACTATCATGATTTCATTCAGACACATTACATTTATTGCTTTATTTTTCACCAGCTTTAATTCTTTTTCTCAAACAACTTATCCTAAAATTACGGGTTATTTTGGCGTTATGCATCCAATAGTCACCATAAGTAATGAACAAACCAATTTAAATTTCAGGGATTATTATGCCGTAGGTTTTCCAACCGGAATTAACATTTGGAAAAGCTCGAAAATAGGTTTCTCTTTTGAAGTTGTTCCGAATATAAAAGTACAAGGTGCAAGTGACAAAGTAACCAATTTATTATTCCATCCCGGCGTTCTTGTTGCTTTAGGAAAGGGGTATACTTTTGCCGGACGAGCAGCATTTGAAAGCAGCGGAAGATATGGTTTTACACCTGTAATTAATAAAACCGTTATAAAAAGTGAGAATTGCAGTTATTTTGTTGCGGTTCCTCTGCCGGTGAGATTTGGGAATGATCATCCTGCAACATTTACAGTAGGTTTTCAATTTGGAATTGCATTTTAAAAACACACAATAATGGCAGATTCAAAATATTCATTAAAAGAACTTACTTTATATTTTCTAAAATTAGGCACAGTAGGTTTTGGCGGGCCAGTTGCCCTTGTAGGTTATATGCACAAAGATTTAGTAGAAAACCGCCAATGGATCTCAGAAGAAGAATACAAACAGGGCTTAGCATTAGCACAATTAGCTCCAGGTCCTTTAGCTGCACAATTAGGTATCTACATTGGTTTTGTACATTATAGGTTATTAGGCGCCACGTTAATCGGGTTTGCATTTGTATTGCCTTCTTTTTTAATGGTTGTCCTTTTAGGAATAATATACAAATTATACGGAGGATTATCCTGGATTCAGGCCGTATTTTATGGCGTTGGCGCAGCTGTAATTGGTCTTATAATGGTAAGCTCTTATAAACTTACCGTAAAATCAATTGGTAAATTCAACTTCGAATCCTTAAAACTAAATTGGTTGTTGTGGTTCTTTTTTCTCATTGCTCTTGGCGTAACTTTTATAACACAGCAAGAACCTGTTTTACTATTTATTGCCGCCGGTTTATTGTATATGATTATAAAAGCACCGCCCAAATGGTGGAATTCAAGAGCTGTAAGTTCTATATTGCTCCTACAAGTTCCTTTTTGGAATTACGAAAGCACAACATTACTAAAAATCGCGATTTTCTTTGCGCAGGCCGGAACCTTTGTATTTGGGAGCGGATTAGCCATCGTACCCTTTTTACATTCAGGTGTAGTAACTGAAAATCATTGGCTGACAGAACAGCAATTTTTGGATTCTGTTGCAGTTGCCATGATTACACCTGGTCCGGTAGTCATTACGGTAGGATTTATTGGCTACTTGGTCAATGGCTTTCTTGGAGCTTTGGTTGCTGCCCTGGCGACATTCTTGCCTTGCTATTTATTTACCGTTGCAATGGCACCTTCTTTTCATAAAATTGCCCAAAATAAATCGGTTAAATCATTTGTTGATGGTATTACGGCCGCCGTTATTGGAGCGTTAGTAGGTTCTGTTTTTGTAATTGCCTCCCGCACGATAATTGATATTCCAACTGCTATTATAGCCGCAATAACAATTGCGACTTTATTATACATCAAAAATATAGCTGAACCTTACATCATACTTATTGCTGCTGTTCTTGGCTTAATTATAAAATTTGTTTAAACAGGAAAGTTTCACGTTGGTCGTCGTGGCAAAAAACTCAAGACTCTTTATAGAAATTTAGGTTTTAATTTTTTTAAGGAGCTGTTTCCTGCTGTCCTTCCAATCTTTTGTGTCCGCCGCGGCGGACACAAAAGGATTTTCCCTCCCATCAGGGCTAGGGCACTCATTTTCAAAAGAAGTTTACTTTTTAAAATCAAATGCTATTTTTTTAAATATCATTAAATCAATAGATTTATTAACGAAATAACGTAAATCTTCTTCCATAATAAATTATAAATTACTATATTTCAACAACTTAATAAAAGGTACACTCATTGCTTGTTTTTCAAGTATTCATTTCTTGCCTTTAATCCTTTTTTGAAAACATAACTAAATTTTACCTATGGAAACAAAATTTGATATCATCGTTATTGGTTCAGGTCCGGGCGGCTATGCCTCGGCAATTAGATGTTCGCAATTGGGTTATAAAACTGCAATTGTCGAAAAATATAAAGCTTTAGGCGGTACTTGTACCAATGTAGGCTGTATCCCCACAAAAGCATTACTCGACAGTACAGAACATTATCATACCGCCGAAACCAAATTTGCCACTCATGGTATCAATACAGGTAAGCTTAGTTTAGATTTTACCCAATTAATTAAAAGGAAAAGCGAAGTTGTAGAACAAAATATTAATGGTCTTAATTTTTTAATGAAGAAAAATAAAATTGAAGTTTTTGAAGGAATTGCTTCATTTTTAACCGACAAAGAAATAAGTGTAAAAGGAACTGACGGTTCATCAACAACAATTTCTTCAACCTATTATATTATTGCTACAGGCTCTAAACCTGCTACAATTCCTGGTGTTGAAATTGATAAAAAAAGGATAATCACTTCTACGGAAGCACTATCACTTCCTGAAAAACCAAAAAGCATGGTAATTATTGGCGGTGGAGTTATTGGGGTCGAAATGGCTTCAATATATGCCCGAATAGGAGTCGAAATTACTATAATTGAATATTTTGACAGCCTGATTCCGACAATGGATAAGGATTTAGGAAAAGAACTTAAAAAGATATTTACCAAACAGAATATTAAAATCTTATTGAGCCATAAGGTACAGTCAGCCAAAAATAATGGCAAAAACACAACAGTAAGTTTTCTTGACGCAGCAAATGCTCCACAGGAAATTACGGCCGATTATTGTTTGGTTGCCGTTGGAAGAAAACCTTATATTGAAGGCTTGGGACTGGAAAACACCGGCGTAGAATTAGATTCAAAAGGCAGAATTGTAACCAATGAAAAACTCCAAACCAAAGTTGAAAATATTTATGCTATTGGTGATGTTGTTGCCGGAGTAATGCTGGCGCACAAAGCAGAAGAAGAAGGTATTTTTGTAGCCGAAACCATTAACGGGCAAAAACCCCATATCAATTACAAATTGATTCCAGGTGTTGTGTATACCTGGCCTGAAGTTGCTTCTGTTGGTTATACGGAAGAAGAACTGAAAGAGAAGAATATAGAATATCGTGTCGGCAAATTTCCTTTCTCAGCTAGCGCGAGAGCAAGAGCTGCTATGGAAAAAGAGGGTTTTTCTAAAATTCTTTCCGATCCAAAATACGGCGAACTGCTGGGTATGCATATCATCGGTCCGCGTGCTGCCGATTTAATTGCACAAGGGGTAATTGGAATGGAATATGAAGTTACTGATGAAGATATGTTCCGAATTTCATATGCCCATCCAACTTATTCTGAAACTTTAAAAGAAGCTTATATGATTGCTTCGGGACAAGGAGCTATTAACATTTAGAATTGTTTCAGGTTTCAGGTTTGGATTGTGTAGCTTAACCGCAATGTTCGCAAAGTTAATCACATACAGCTTTGCGAACTTAATAAAGCCAACTATCAAATACCAATAAAAAACATACTTTGCGTGCTTTGCGGTAAATTTTTACCACAAAGTTCGGAAAGGAATTCTACAAAGTTCACAAACTCTTACAAGTCAATCACATACAGCTTTGCTAACTTAATAAAGCCAACTATCACATACCAATAAAAAAATACTTTGCGTGCTTTGCGGTAAAATTAACCAGCTTTCCGGTAAAATTAATTCGTTATCTAATTTCGAAAATACTCATAAACTTTTGTTCTAATTTTTTCCTTTTTCTCTCTTCATTCCATCTCGAATAGAAAGCCATAAAAAGTAAAAACAAGTTAACGATTGTAGACGCTCGTCTGAGTCCTTTCGCAAAAAAGAGAAAAAATATGTTTATTGCCAGTATAAGAATTATTGGAGAATAGTACACCCAAAATTGCTTATACTTATTAACTGGTTCAACAATACAATCAACTTTAAGTCTATTATTAATGTTCTCATATTTTCCTCTTATGATAAAATTTGTTGATGACTTTGGAGAATTTACCGTTAAACTAAAACTTTTATCATCAAAAAAACCATAAAATGGCTTTATTGCACCGGATATAGGAAATATTCTAATCTGTCCTAATGCTGTTTTTGGTGAACCAATTTCAGTATTGTTTTTTAATCTTTCACGAAAATCTAGCAAGCTGAGTCTTGATTCCATTTAATATAATTTCCTATCTAGTTTTGCTGTGGCTCCAATATACTCTTCACCATTTCATTCAAAGCATTTCCATGAATGTTTTTAGCCAGAATAATTCCGTTTTTGTCTATTAAAAAGTTTAGTGGTACAGATTGAAGCATATAGTCGGCAACCACGGGAGACTTCCAGTATTTCAAATCACTAACTTGGGTCCATGGAAGTTTTTGTTTGGCAATTGCTGCTAACCATGCTGGCTTTTTCGTATCCATTGAAATGCTATAAATAGAAAATTTACCTGCATAGGTGGTATGCAATTTTATCAATTCGGGATGTTCCTTCGTACATGGTCCACACCATGAAGCCCAAAAGTCAATTAAAACTAAATCTCCTCTTAAAGAAGTCAGTGCTACATTATTGCCTTTTGTATCCGGAAGATCAATTTCTGGTGCTATATCTCCTACTTCTAGTCCTACAACTTGTGCATTTGAACTGGTTATCACGCAACATAAGAATCCTAAAATAAGTAAAGTTTTTTTCATAATGGGTTAAGTGTTATTGGGGCTTTTGCAAAGTTTCAAGTTTTCTTTGTTTGCTCCGCCAATTCGGCTAAAGCCTCGTGTCAGGTTTCAAGTTTAAAAACTTTGCGACTCTGCGACTTTGCGAGATTTATACATTAGCAAATATAAATACTTCTTTATAATTCTTCCCTCCGTCATAAAATTTTCCTAAATATTTTTTTCTTAAATTGGTATATCGGGAAAAGTCGATATCTTTGCACCATGGAACAAATAGAAATCTTTAAGGCACTGTCGAACAAATCCAGATTGCAAATGCTGGAATGGCTAAAAGAACCCGAAATACATTTCCCGGATCAACTCCAGCATGCAGGATTTGAACACGGAGTTTGTGTCGGGCAAATACAAGCCAAGGCCGGCCTGACGCAATCTACAGTTTCTGAATATCTGTCGATTTTACAACGTGCCGGCTTTATCGAAGCGAAACGCGTGGGACAATGGACTTACTATAAACGCAACGAAGGTGCCTTTGAAGCACTCAGTAAATTAATTCAATCTAATTTGTAAATTACTATGAGTACAAACAACCTGTTTTCGCCATTTAACTTAAAAACGTTAAATCTTAAAAATAGAATCGTAATGGCGCCAATGACACGCTCCTTTTCGCCAAACGGAATTCCAACTGATGAAGTAGCTTCTTACTACCAAAAAAGAGCTGAAGGTGAAGTTGGTTTAATATTATCTGAAGGAACTGTAATCAACAGACCTTCATCATCAAATGATGCAAACGTACCTCACTTTCATGGCGATACAGCTTTAAAAGGATGGAAAAAAGTGATTGATGAAGTTCATGCTGCCGGAGGTTCAATGGGGCCACAAATATGGCATATGGGAATTATGGACAACCACCATTCAGGATGGGTTCCGCCAGTTCCTTTTGAAGGTCCGTCTGGTTTAAACAGACCTGATTTTAGAAATGGAGTTGCCATGACAGAGAAAGATATTGAAGATACCATTCTTGCTTTTGGACAAGCTGCTGCTGATGCTAAAAGATTAGGTTTTGATACGATTGAAATTCACGGTGCACACGGCTATTTGATTGACCAGTTCTTTAGAGCTGAAACAAATTTACGTACTGATATTTATGGTGGAAAAACATTACCGGAACGTAATCGTTTTGCTATTGAAGTCGTAAAAGAAGTTAGAAAACAAGTTGGAAATGATTTCGCAGTTATCATGCGTTTTTCTCAATTTAAACCTTCTGATTACAATTATAAACTGGCTAAAAATCCGCAGGAATTAGAAGCCTGGCTTACACCTCTTGTGGATGCCGGAGTGGATATTATACACGCTTCGCAACGTCGTTTCTGGGAACCTGAATTTGAAGATTCTGATTTGAACTTTGCAGGATGGGCTAAAAAAGTTACCGGAGCACCGACTATTACAGTAGGTTCTGTGGGACTTTCTGGAGATTTCTTTGGAGCTTTTGCAGGAGAAAGTTCAGAGCCAACTTCTTTGGAAGAATTAAACAGACGTTTCGACAGAGGCGATTTTGATTTGGTTGCTGTTGGAAGACCGCTTTTATCTGATCCTAATTGGGTTGCGAAAATCAAAGCCGGAAAAATGGATCAATTGAAAGGTTTTAGTAAAGAAGCTTTGGGAGCATTGGTTTTAGAATAAGTAAATTGGCCACGGATTAAACGGATTTACACAGATTAACGCTGATTAAATCTATAATTTTGGTAAAAAATATAAAAGGGATGAAACGTAATTTGTTTCATCCCTTTTTTCATTAATCATCGTCATCAGATTCAAAAAAATCATTTTGATCAAATGGAATATCTTCATCAGGATCTTTATCATGCGCGCTAACTCCAGGCGGATTAAATAATCCCCAACTATCTTTTATATAGTTCCAAACATCAAAACTAGCAACCCAATCAATAAATAAAAAACGAAATTCATCAATCGTGTTTCTTAATAAATCAATATAATCATTATCTGTAATTCCTTCTTCATAGCGTAAACTTCCGGCGTAAACATATAATTCCCTCGCTGCTTTTCGAATAATAGCTGCATTTTCCATACGAAGATCATAAAGATCTCCTCCTTCAGCACCAGCAATTTTGGCTGGAATGATCATTGCATTTTCCAACATAAACCTAACCGTAGTTTCTTGTAAAAATTCATTTTCGGAAGGAACAATATATATAAGCCCTTCAGTTAGTTTTAATATTTGTTCTGCCTTTTGAAAAATAGGCATTCTATGAGTTTCATCCAATTTTGACATTTTAAATTGATTTTTATATTCTAGTAAAGTATTCTACAAAGCCTAATACAATATTATACGAAATAAACTACAAAACAATAAAGAATGTAAAATCTTTTTAATCTTTCAAATCTGTGGCAAAAAAATGTATTCCTATCTGCAATTTAATTATATACAAAAGGGATGAAACAAATTATGGTTTCATCCCTTTTTTTGAATAGCTAATAACTAACAAAATTAGAAATTCAATATTGTTATTCCGCAACGACACTTTTTCGTTTTTGAAATTTATTCTGAAGCCAATTTCTAACAGGCTCATCGTATAATTTCAAACATAAAAAGGCAATAACGATACTCGCAATTAAAACACCAATTCCTATACCATACCCATCTTTTATCTCTACTTTATTATCAACAACCCAGGCAGTATACCAATAAATTAGCGGATAGTGTGTGATGTAAATCGGATAAGAAATATCACCTAAAAGTTTGCATATTTTAGCTGAGAAAGCACTTTTGATTTCACCTCCTGCTCCTATTGCAACAATTAACGGAAATACTAAAATAATACAGAAAGATTCATATAAACCGTTCATCCACAAACTATTTTCATCTCCAATTCTTGGTATAATAAGCACTGCTGAAATCATTAAACTACAAATCCAGAAAGCACCTTTGATGTGAATTAGTTTTCCCAGACGGCAAAGTAAAACACCTGCAAAAAAGGGATATAATAAACGGGTAAATCCAACATTCATTTGTTCCAGATTCAAAGACCATCCGCCAATAACATCTCCTTTTGGTCCGAAAACAGTATAATTAATCAGCATTCCTGCGAATATCAGTACAAAAATAGTCATGACTTTATTCGAGAATTTACGGAATAAGACAGCGTATAAAATATTGGCAATATATTCGAAGAAAAGCGACCAGGCCGGCCCGTCAAGCGGATGCATTTCGCCCCAACCCCTGATTTCTAAAGATGGTGGAATTGGCAATAATGTAAATCCGATAACCATGGTTAAAATTACCTTCCACACTTCCATTCCGGCAATCATTGGAAATAAAATATCGGAAGCCTGAAAATAGTAAAATATAGCGCCAATAATCATTCCCATAATAACCATGGGTTGCAAACGTATCAAACGTCGTTTATAAAACTCCCATTGTGTCATTTTTGCCCAGCGATCATCGTAGGCATACGCTACTACAAATCCGGATAAAAGAAAAAAGAAATCGACGGCTAAATAACCGTGATTGATAATTTGTTTAAATCGGCTTCCTCCGGCATGCGCTTCAAAAATATGAAAAGCAACCACTAAAATAGCGGCTACTCCACGCAGACCGTCGAGAATCTCGTAATGTTTTTTTGGTTTAAAATCGGTAGAAATTGAACTCATAAAAAATGGTTAATGGTTAGTTGCTAATGGTTAATTAATATTGAACTTATTTAACCGCAAAGTGCGCAATGGTTTTACGCAAAGATCGCAAAGCTTTGCGAACTTAATAAAGCCAATTGCAAGCAAACTATAAAAATACTTTGCGCACTTTGCGGTTAAATTAACTTCACAACATAGGAGTTCGCAAAGCCTTAATTAAAACTACATAATTATCTAATTAATCTATTCCTGATGATTCTTAAGCCACTCCAGCCTTCTTTGATCCGGTAAATGTGTTACTTTAAAATTTTCAAATTTAGCCTCAAAACCTTTTCCGTCTGGTGATGCGGCCATCAGACCCACCATTACAGGCGTATTATCCTGCAAAGGCGCATTTCTGGTCATGATATAATTTTTATCATCGTATGAGAAAAATACTTCAACAGCATCTAATCTTCTTACTACTTTAATCCAGACAAATGGTGGTGCTTTATCCAATGTGGTTACGCTCCAGTCGCTTTTATCATGCGTTACCACTGTGCTTATATTGAACTTTCCGTCGACAAATTCAACTCCGGTTTTAATGTAGTTTTTTTCATCGATTCGAATCATCAATCCCATTTGGTCAAATCTTGCAATGTAATTACCCGTTATTTTTACTTTGGCTTCAAATTCTCCGCCATAAGTTGCGTAATAAAAAGGTGCGTCATCAACGGTAAATCCGTAATGTGAAATACGCCAATAATCACTGCTAGCGGTTACATTCATAATTAATGCATTGTTTTTAATTTCCCATTTTTCAGGTTCATTAAACCATTGCATTTTATTCAGGCTTTGCGCCGAAAGGTTTTGTGCCAAGAATAAAACTATGGCGCCAAATAGAATATTTTTCATGTTATTCATTTTTTTATTTAACTACTAAGATATTTAAACTTCTAACATCTAACATTTTACATCTAACTAATTGAAAAAGCAAAGCTGCAACTTTTTACACTTGCAGCTTTACAACCAACCAATTTAGAAAATTAATGAAATTATTGAAGTGAAAAACTCACTTTAGATTTTATGTCTGTAGATGATGCACCAATGATTGCTTCAAAAGCTCCCGGTTCAGCAACCCAGTCGTGTTTTTTATCGTCGAAGAAACTCAAAGCCGTTTTATCAACCGTAAAAGTTATCGTTTTCTCTTCTCCTGCTTTAAGCGAGATTTTCTCAAAACCTTTTAATTCTTTAATTGGACGAACCAAAGAAGATTTTAAATCGGAGATATAAAGCTGAACTACTTCAGAACCTTCTCTACTTCCTGTATTTTTTACTTTCACAGAAAATGTAATCTGATCCCCAGCCGACATTTGTTTTTTGTCTGCTGTTACTTTTCCGTATTCAAAAGTCGTATAACTTAATCCATGTCCGAAAGAAAATAACGGTTTTACTTTATGTTTGTCAGCCCAACGGTAACCCACAAAAATGCTTTCTTTATACGTTACATCATCTCCGCCTGGAAATTCACCCAATGCATGGGCTCCGTTATCAGCTAATTTCACAGGAAAAGTGAAAGTTAATTTTCCTGACGGATTTACATCTCCAACCAAAACTGCCGCCAGCGCATTTCCTGCTTCTGTACCTAAAAACCATCCTTGTACAATTCCCGGAACCTCTTTTACCCATGGCATTGCCACTGCATTTCCTGAAATATTTACATAAACTATGTTTTTATTTACTTTCGCTAATTCGCTGATTAATTTATCCTGGCCATAAGAAAGTTCCAATCCTTTACGATCATGTCCTTCATCGTCCTGATTTTCACTTTTATTTAAACCTCCAATAAAAAGTACAATATCAGCATCTTTAGCTACTTTTAAAGCTTCCGCAGTCAATTCTGCCGGAGAACGTTTTTCTTCTAAACTTACTTTTGCAATTACCCCGTTATAATTACTTGTCGGGTCTCCAACATAACCGCGAGCGTAAATGATTTCAGCCTGATTGCCAATTCTTTTCTTTAATCCTTCAAGAGGTGTGATTTCATATCTTGCTTTTAATGAAGAACTTCCTCCACCAACAGTCATCATTTTTATGGCATTTTCACCAATAACAGCGATCTTTTTAGTTTTAGAAAGATTGATTGGCAAAATGTTATTGTTATTTTGAAGCAATACGATTCCTTCTTCAGCGATTTTTAAACCTGCTTTAGCGTGTTCTTCAGTTCCAAAAGAACCAAAAGGTCTGTTTTTATCCATCGTAGTTAAGAAAGACAAACGTAAAATACGACGTACTTTTTCATCTAATTCTTTCGTTCCAATTTCTCCTTTTCGAATCATTTCTGAATAAGGTTTTGCTAAATAATAGTTGTCATAAGCATTACTTGTTCCCCACGAAAGTCCGTTGGTCCAAGAACCAAATTCCATATCCAAACCATTGTGAATCGCTTGTTTTGTATCGTTAACGCCTCCCCAATCTGAAACTACAACACCTTTGAAACCCCATTCTCCTCGAAGAATATCGTTTAACAAAAACTCATTGTGACAACATTGCTGTCCTTTGTATTTATTATAAGATCCCATAATGGCCCACGCATCACCTTCTTGTACAGCCGCTTTAAAAGCTGGAAGATAGATTTCATATAAGGCACGATCATCAACAATTACGTTTACTGAGTTACGATTCGTTTCCTGATTGTTTAAAGCGAAATGTTTAACGCAGGCAGCAACTCCATTTGACTGAACTCCTTTAATATAAGGAACCACCATTTTTGAACTTAAGAATGGATCCTCTCCCATATATTCGAAGTTACGTCCGTTTAATGGTGTTCTGTAGATGTTAACGCCAGGTCCTAAGAGTACATTTTTGTTACGGTAACGTGCTTCTTCTCCAATTGATTTTCCATATAATGAAGACAATTCCTTATTCCATGTTGCTGCAAGTGCCGTTAAAGCCGGAAAAGCAATACAGGAATCGTTTGTCCAGCCTGCCTGATCCCATTCATCCCATTTAACTTCGGTGCGAATTCCGTGTGGTCCATCTGTCATCCAGTTTTCCGGAATTCCTAAACGCTGTACACCCGGAGAACTAAATTTTGATTGCGCATGAATCATAGCGATTTTCTCAGCAGTTGTCATTTTCGAAAGCGCATCTTCTACACGTTCGTTAATTGGCTTTTTATCATCAAGATAAACCGGAACATTGTTTTGGGCATTCATCCCAAACGAACTCAACATAAACAGAACAAGAAGAGTTTTAACGTTTTTAAACATAACTATTAATTTATTAAAGCATTTAATTTACAAGCAGGGACTTTTAGTCAAAAGTACCTTATAATAATATTGTAAAGCTAAAACGTTATAGTTCGTGTTAGAATTTTAAACGAAAAAAAGTAGTGAAATAAAAAATTAAAATAATGACTACCAGTAAATTAACCCTTTAAAAGAAACAAAAAAAGTAGTGGTTTTAAAATAAATCGTTACACTTTCAATGAAATTAAACCGATTTTTATGACCATTTCCTCAAAATCATTTCGGGAAACTGCAGCTTTATTTCTTGCTCTTGTGCGATAGTTATAAATGGTACTTAAAGAGTAACGAAGAAAGGCTGCAATTTTTACACTGTCTGTAATACCAAGTCGGATAAGCGCAAAAATTCGAAGTTCTGTATTTAATAATTCGCCTTGCTTCAAAACAATCTGTTCTTCCTTAATGAGCAACTCATTAAAGTCTTTTACAAAAGTTGGATATAAATTCAGAAAGATAATATCAAAATTTTTGTATAATTCTTCGAGCTCATTATCAACCAGAGTTGTTGATTTTAGCATTTTATAGATTTCATCAAACTGTTTTGCTGTCGCCTTTTTATTCAAAATGATGCGATAATTTTCTAATTTATTGATGTACGTCGAACAAAGACTGAAAAAATGCGCAATATATTCTTCTTTAATATGGTTTGATTCTGATAGCTGTGCGTTACGTTCCTGCAACTGATTGTTGGTTTCGGTAATATCTTTGTTTAATTCGGCTAATTTTTGACTTGTTTCATAAAGTTCCCCACGAATTCTGGATACTTTCTTCATTTGTTTGTAAACGTAAACTACAGCCACAATCAGAAATGCAGATAACAAACTAATGCATAAAAGATAAAGTTGAAGCTCTGTTTTTCGTTTTGCTTCTCTTTCTGAATAAACAGTATTAATAATCGAATAAACTTCTGACATTAAAAGCGTACGAAATTGTACATTACAATAAAGCGCATCTTCAATCGCCGATTGTGTTAATTTGTATGCCATATCGACATCTCCAATTTCATAAAAAACCAAAGCCAGTTCCTGAAGTGAGGCATTGTCTTTATTGGCATTTTTTATATCGGCAGTGGCAGAAAGTGCGTAATATTTTTTTCGTAATTCTAATTGATGTGATTTTTCGTAAATACTTCCTAAAAGATAGGTAATCATTGCATATTGCGGATTATCATCTTTAGTATTTTCAAGTAAAGCTTTTAATTGTTTCTCAGCTGCACTCTTTTTAAGATACATGCCTTGCTGAATTTTATTGATTTTATAATTTAAAGAATTAGGATCTAATACCATCAATAAAGAATCGCGGTATTTTTGAATTTGCTGCATGTATTGCACGCTATAACTATTGGCTGCATAATGCTCAAAAAACTCACGGTAAGCAACATAATAGTTTGGAAGCAATACTTTTGACAATGTTTTCTTGTCTATGCTTTTTATCAACGCTTCAGATTCGCGATATTTTCCTGAGGAAGAATAAAGAGTAACCAATTGTATTTTGGCCAAATTCAGAAAGTCTTTATTTTGAAGTTCTTCAGCAATTTTCAGATTCTTCTTGACATAGAAGATAGCCGAATCAGAATTGAATTTTTGATATTCTGTATATAAGGTTTTATTGTAGTTGTACTCCTGCTCTTTCGTTAAATCGTCTGATTTAATTTTCTTGAAGTTTAAAATACGTTCTTCTTTTAATTGAACATAGCGCTGTTTATTTTTTAACGCATCGTTTAGCTTATCCAAAATAGTATCTGTACTATCTGATGCATGAACCGGGTTTCCTAAAAGAACCAATAAAAGAAATAACAAACAATTTTTCAAACTGAATAAAAATAAATGATACCTACAAATATAGTAAAGTGACGCCATTAATCTGAATTATTTATTAAGGTCTGCTTTTTCCAAATGCCAAATTTCATAACAAAAGAAATATAAAAAGCGTCTTATAAAAACCCCATTTTAAAGAAATCCCGACAATGTTTTTTCTAATTTTGTTAGAACAACACATCCTTAATTAAAACTAAATCAACATGCCACATTTTGTAATTGATTGTTCCGAAAACGTAATCCGATTAAAATCGGCTGAAGAAATTATACAGGAAGTTTTTAACGCTGCTTTATCAACAGATCTTTTTATTGCTTCTTAAATTAAAGTCCGCATCAATCCATTTTCGTATTATAATAATGGAAATACGCTGGATGATTTCATTCACGTATTCGGATATATTATCGAAGGCCGAAATACGGATCAAAAAGCAAAATTATCAAAAGCTATTGTAACAAAATTGAATGAAATACTCTCTGAAGTCCCAGTAATTTCAATTAATATCAAAGATTTTGAGAAGGCGAGTTATTTTAATAAAACGATGATTTAAAGATTAATGATATAACTAATTTTATACCATTAAAGCTCTGTTATAAAAAAATAGTCACGAATTCACTAATGATTGCGTATAAGTTTTTCAAAAAATTCGTGAATACGTGGCTAAAAAAATAAGCTTTGTCAAAGTTTAAAACTTTGACAAAGCCGAGATCTATTTTCTTGACTCTCTACTCTTTACTCTTGACTCTTGACTCTTCAATTAACAACAATTGGTGCTGCCAAACAACTTTCTGGTATATCAAAAGCATTTACCAACGCGACTGCATCGGGACGAATATCCCAACAAAGCTGGTTGACCATTTTACGGATTGCTTTGGTTTTCACGGCTTCCATATAACCATCTTCAAGATACCAGCCTTTGTTTTTTTCTAATTGCGAAAGCGCGTATAATTGATACAGCTTCGTCAAAATTTCTTTTGATTTTTCATCCTGAACCGTTTTGATAGCGGCCTGAAATTGTTCTAAAACTACTCGTTCTAAATACGCCTGTGCGACATCAATCATTTGGTGCTGAACCACATTAAAAGCATCGTACGGCTCTAAACCTCCATCAACCAATTTCTTAATACGTTGCGCTGCGGAGGCCAATATTGTTTTTTCTCTGTGAATAAAAGCCTGTAAGTGAAATTGATCATCCAGCAAATGTTCATCATCTGTTCTGCGGGTTGCTATCGGATTTTTTTCTGTAATCGCGACTTTTGCATTTTCATAAACGTAATTAATAATGCCTAAAGATCCCATTTCACCAAATGCCTTTCTGAATTCTGATAAACGATTTTTGGCGACTAACTGCATCAAAACAGTATTATCCCCTTCAAAAGTGGTATAAATTTCGGTGTCGTTTTTTAAAGCATCGATTCTGTTTTCAGATAAATATCCTTTTCCGCCACAAGCTTCACGGCATTCCTGTAAAATATCTCTGGTGCTCCAGGTAGAATACGATTTCATTCCGGCAGCCAAGGCCTCGATTTCCTGCATTTCATCTTCCGTTTTATTCAAAAATCTTTTAGTCAGATATTGCAAAGCAAAATGAACCGCATATGTTTTTGCCAATGGTGGAAGTAAGCGACGTTGGTGCATTCTGTAATTTAAGATCGGAACTTCTGAACCGCCTTCAGGGCCAAATTGTCGTCTTTGATCACTGTAACGAATCGCAATTGTCAATCCGGATTTGGCTGCAGCTAAAGCTGAACGCGGAATGCCAATTCTACCTCCAACCAAAGTTCCTAGCATGGTAAAAAATCGCCTGTTATCACTCGGAATCGGGCTTTCAAATTCTCCTTTATCGTTTACAGAAGCAAAACGATCCAGCATATTTTCTTTCGGAATAACAACATTATCAAATAAAATCGTTCCGTTATCAACGCCATTTAAACCCATTTTATGACCGCAATCGCCAATGGTAATACCATTTAACGTAGTTCCGTTTGGATCACGCAACGGAACCACAAAAGCATTTACCCCATAATCATGATCGTCAATAATTAGTTTGGCAAAAACGGTTGCCATTTGTCCGTGAACAGCTGCGTTGCCAATATATTCTTTTTGAGCATTTTTATTCGGAGTATGAATAACAAAAGTCTGATTTTCGTGATTGTAAGTTGCTGTCGTTTCTAAGCCTTTTACGTTTGAACCGTGATGCGTTTCGGTCATTGCAAAACAACCCGGAATTTTCAGTGAGCCAATATCTTTTAAATACTTTGCATAATGTTTCTCGGTTCCTAACGATTGAACACTCATTCCCCAAAGACCAAACTGAACACCAAATTTTATCACTAAACTCAGGTCATGATAACTCAAAGTTTCCATGATTGCAAAGTAATCTTCTACGTTTCCTCCACCGCCATATTCCTTCGGATACGCCATACTTCCTAAGTTTTCGTCGGCTAAAATTTTACACCAATTATAAACGGTTTGTCTGTAAACATTAATGTCTGTTGAAGTTTCATAAGCAAACTCAGGTCTTGAAATTACTGATTTTACCCTTTTGATAATGGCAGCTTCTTTACCGTCTAAAAGTTCGGTTATTTTCTGAATATCAAAATTGGAAGTGGTTTGAGAATTGGCTGTAAACGAACTGGCTTTGGTTTTGAAGTTCTGAATTACTTCCTCCCCTAAAATTCCAAGATCATTTTCAAGCTTTGTAAACTCAGGTTTTATTGTTGAAATGTCTACATCTTTTTCAGAAAGTGCCTCTGCAATATCAAAAATAGATTTTATAGAAGCTTTATCTTGTATACTTTTTTCAATATCCAATTTCCATTGTGCGAGTTCATTTCGCGAAGGCGGATTTGATATATCAACTTTAGAAAGAAGCTGTTCTTTTTCTTCGGGCGAAAGCCAAACTAAATCATTGATAAACTGCTGAATTGTGGCAAATTCTTTTTGAGTTAACAAATCATCTGACCACACTAAATAGACTAACGGGATAAAGGCTTGGAGTTTGGTATTTTTCATAAAATATAGAATCGGTTTTAGGAATAGCATTATAAATATTGCTCATAAAAAAAGCAGGAATGAAAATACTCATTCCTGCTTTAAAACCCTGTTAAGATTCTGGTAATTTATTTTTAAACCAATAAAAAGTATGCAAATTACATTTAAATAGAATCTTTAGACGACAGGGTATATTTCTGTTTTAACGCAAAAATATGGTGTGAATTAAAAACGATAACCGCTATAAAAATGATGCTGTAAGCTGCAATTTGTAAAGCACTAATGTGTTCATGAAAAACAAAACTTGCTAAACAAAAAGCAATCATAGGATTGATATTCAAAAGCATTCCAACTGTTGATGAATTGATGCCTGAAAGCGCATAAAGGTTCAGGAACAAAGGAAATATGGTAAACAAAATCGCAATGGTTTCGATACAGAAATAAAACTTAAATTCAGTTGGAACTGGCCCGCTGTATGCCGGATAAAATGGCAATAAAAGCAAGGCCGCCAATGTAATATGAAACGTTAGCGTAATAAACTTATCAAAACCTTTATTGACACGCTGGCTTACCAAATAAGAAGCGTATGTCAGACCAATAATAATACTGAAAAACATATCCGTTATTGCGGTGTAAGACAATAATAAACAACCAGAAACACTCAGTCCGACAGAAATCCATTGTGTTTTACTTAGTTTTTCTTTTAAAAGAAAGTAAGCCAATAAAGTAGTCAAAATTGGACAAACTAAATACGCCAGCGACGTTGCTTTTACACTTACATGATTCATCACATAAATAAAGGTGAACCAGTTTAACATCAGAAAAACACTTCCGCCAATATTCAATAAAATTGCTTTTCGTTTCTCTGACGCTGATAACGCTTTAAAAATTGCAACTGTTTCTAATACTTTTTTTCTCTTAAAAGCAAAAACAATTAGCAACATCAAAATACTACAGCTAAAAACGCGGTAAAATAAAATATCTAAAGAAGGATATTCATGTATAGGCTTTAAAGCCAGACTAAAAAATCCCCAGATTGCAAAACAAGTAATGGCTGCTATGTAATATTTGGTTGTTTTCATGATGATTAATTTGATTACTTTTCTATTAAAGCAAATTTCTTAAAAATAAAACAGCAATACAGATACAGTTTTTGTAAATTGCACCATAACAGTTTTTTTTTATGAGAAATTCGAATTACTTATATCTGCAGTTTGCTGATCGCATCGAAAAGCAAATAAAATCGGGTGTTTTGAATGTTGGCGATAAGCTTCCTTCAATACGTGAAGTTTGTGCCGAAACAGGTTACAGTATGAGCACTGTGAGTAAAGCCTATTATGAAGTGGAAAGCAGATCTCTGATTGAATCAAGACCCCAATCCGGTTATTATGTTAGTAATACTTCGGCGAGGATTATTACAGAACCTACTCCAAGTAGTCCCGTTTTAAAAATGTCAGAATATTGATCGTGAAGATTTGATTGATCAGGTGTATGGCAATATGACGGATAAAAATATTACGATGCTCTCGTTGGGATTTCCTTCGAATGAACTTCTTCCTATTGCTAAATTAAACAAAGGGATTATTCAGGCTACGCGTCAGCTTCCCAATAGCGGAACGAGTTACGAACAGGTACAGGGAAATCTTAATTTGAGAAAGGAAATTGCCCGTTGGTCTTTTACCTGGGGCGGGTCATTAACTGAGAATGACATTATAACAACTCCAGGCTGTACGAGTGCTATATCGCATTGTTTGATGACGCTAACCAAACCCGGAGATACTATTATTACAGAAAGTCCTGCCTATTTTGGGATCTTGCAATTGGCAAAATCATTGGGTTTATACATTATGGAATTACCCACAAATATGACTACCGGAATTGAACTAGAAGCTTTAAAAAAGGCACTCGCGACAAAAAAAATTAAGCTTTGTTTGTTGATGAGTAATTTCAGTAATCCGTCCGGGAGTATGATGCCTGTTGAACATAAAATCGAAGTGGTTAAGTTAATGGAGTTTTACGATGTTCCCTTAATTGAGGATGATATTCACGGTGATTTGTATTTTGGCTCCAGCCGACCAACCAATTGCAAAACGTATGATGAAAGCGGCATTGTACTCTGCTGCAGTTCTGTCTCTAAAACGCTGGCTCCGGGCTATCGTGTGGGCTGGGTTTCACCGGGGAAATTTAAAAAACAGATATTGCGAAATAAAATTTACCACACACTCTCCTCACCTACTATTACACATGAAGTTGTGGGCGATTTCCTGAAAAATGGACGTTATGAAAATCACCTTCGAAAAATTCGACAAATCCTGAATCACAATTGTAATAATTATATTAATACCGTTCTTGAATCTTTCCCAGCCGGAACTAAGGTAAGTCAGCCAGAAGGCGGGTTTTTTCTTTGGATTGAATTAGACAAAAATATAGACACAGCAGCATTTTATCATTTGGCCATGAAACACAATATTAGCTTTGCACCAGGAAGAATTTTCTCTTTTCAGGATCAATTTTCCAATTGCATGCGTTTGAGTTTTGGTTTGCCGTGGACTAACGAACTGCGAGAATCAATTAAAACATTAGGGCGACTGCTGCATTATTAAATAAAAAAAACCAGATAACATATTGCGCTATCTGGTTTTTACTAATCTAACTCCAACATTTAAAACTATAAAACAAAATAAGCATCTTCTGCTGCTTTTTTGGTTTCTGGTTTAAGATCAAATTCTTTAATGATATCAAATTCACTTTGATATTCATTAAGCATTTGCATTATATTTTTTTCTATTGTATTTGCAATAGCCGTCACAGGAGTATCTGTTGGCCTGTTTTCAAAAGGATCCTGCAAATGAATTGCCATTCTTTCAATTAAAAAGAAAGCTGCAGCAATAGCTGTAATCAACGGAATAGCAAACCAGCTCAGTACACTAGTTAATCCAAAAGGCAACAATAAGATAAACAGACATAATGTTAATCTGATATACATGCTGTATGTTGTTGGAAAAATGGTATTTTTAATTCTTTCACATTTCCCCATATGATCACATAATCTCGATAAAGTATTATCGATTTCCACTTGCTGATACATATTTATGCTTTTCTCATTTTTAGCATTTCTAAGATCTCTTGCGTGCAGCATTAAAATCGCGTTTGGAATATTTTGATGGTTTTTAATAAATTGTAATTCTTCGTCGCTCACTAAACCTTTAAGTGGTTTTATAGCATCTTTATTTCGAAGTGCCTGACCTAAACTATAACACCATGCAATTTGTCTTTTGGCGAAATTTTCTTTGAATTCGCTTGCTTCAACAGAAAAGTCAGGGTCTTTATAAAATGTCAGTACCTGACGAATTAACGTTCTTGAATCGTTGACAATTGCTCCCCAGACAATACGGGCTTCCCACCATCTGTCATAAGCCTGATTTGATTTGAAGGCTAATAATAAGGATATAATGGTTCCAATCATTGTTGGAATAGCAATTGGAATATCAACTGGCAGGTTTATAAAATAATAGTGAAAAATTTCGAATAATATCGTGTATGTAATTACCAGTGCTAACTCTACTTTAATTTTCCCGAGAACGTACCTCATTGGAATTCTTTTCTTTAATAACATATTTTCGGCTTTTAATTAAACTTGTCTTTATTTGAAGGTAATGTACTTATGCCATTTCTTCATAGAGTGATAAAACAGGAAGTCCTAATCTATCGTTGCTATTTCCTTTTTTATTTTTTTTGAATTTTATTTTTTCGCTTTTACGGGTTTCCACCAATAAATCGATGTCATATTTTGTAATAGCTTCTGATAAATAAGGAGCAAATGCTTCGTAGTTATCGTCAAAATTGGAAGTCTGGCTTACGATTTCAAAAGAGAAATTGGCGCTTAAATACTGCTGAACATCTTTAACATGCATATTGGCATTACCATTTTCTATATAAAGTGCTTTATTAAAATCTTCTTTGAATTCTTCGTTTCCTAAATGTAAAATCGGGCATTTTTGATTTCCTGCCAATTGTATCAGATATTGATGAATTCGTTTTGTTTCTTGTTTATAAGAATTAGGCAGAACAACTAATTTCACATCAAAAGCTTCAATAATTCCTTTAAAAATTGGAGCAGAAAGTCCGTATTGATTGTGAATTTTTATTTTGCAGTTTGGAGTATGTTCTATAATATATCTGCAAGTTTCAAGAACCAGTTCCTGACTTGAGGTAAGACTAACTCTCATTTCGCGTAAAAACTGTGATGATGAAAAAGTATCAGGTGTATCTGAAACCATCATTAATATGATCTCGCAATTGGTGTTTTTTGCCTGATTAACTGCTGATTTTACAGCGCTGATAGTATCTTCTTCTAAAGTGGTTGGTATAAGGAAATTTTTCATATGTATAATTGTTTAGTTTATACATACAAAATAACTACTCGTATATTAGAGGGTTCTTAATCTAAAATTATAATTTCCTAAGATTCAACATTAGATTTTCTAATGTTGGCTTTTTTGGTATGGTCTTTCTTAAAAATGATTGTTACAATCGTTCCTTTATTTTGTTCTGATTGTACTTGTATCTCGCCATCATGCATGCGGATAATCTTAGAAGCCAAAGGAAGTCCTAAACCGTAGCCAATATATTTGGCTGCAATTTTCCCTCTAAAGAAAGGTTCATATAAATGCGGAATATCTTCTGGTGGAATTCCGATTCCGATATCATTAATACTAATTTTAATCCAGTCTTTATTGGCAGAAAGCGTCACAAACACCTCATTATTATCAGAGTATTTAACTCCGTTGGTAATAATGTTATTGATTGCCAGTTCTAAAAGAGGCTTATTACACGGAATTAAAAGTAAATTAGAATCTGTTGGAGCAAAATTAAGTTTGATACTAACGCGGTTATCCGGATAAATTTTATCCAAATCCGATTTTACATCCATTAATAATTCATCAATTCTGGCAATATCCAGAACTTGTTTTTTTCCGTCGTAACCGGTTTGCGTTAATTTTAATAAACTCTCGGTTAGATTTCCTAATCTTGATGCCTGACTGTAAATATTCTCCAATGACTGAATATATTCCGGAACTGCCCTTTCTTTCAAAAGCATAATTTCAGACTCGGCAATAATCGTAGTAATTGGTGTTTTTAATTCGTGCGAAGCATTATTAATAAAGTTCGCCTGAATTTCAAAAGAAGTTTCCAGTCGGTCAAGCATATCATTAAAAGTATGCGTAAGATCTGAGATTTCATCAGAATTTTTAACCTCGGGTAATCTGTTATGAAGATTAGAAGCACTAATTCTGTTTACTTCCTTGGTAATTCTCGCCACTGGATTAATAACGCGTTTAGCCAGAAAACGCCCCAAAAAGAAAGCCAGAATCACAAAACCGAGTCCGCCAAAAAGCAATATTTTCACAATATAAACGGTCGTGGTTTTTCCTCTTTTGTCGCGAGCACCAACTATTACAATATATCTTTGATTGTTTTCTGTAAAAACCTGACCTAAATAATATTTACTATTAACCTCAAAATAATCTTTTCCTGTTTCAAGAATATTGGAGTAAAATTTGTTTGGTAAATTTAGTTTGGTATTATAATCAAAACTGTTGGCGCTGTTTATTTTAAGAACATATTCTTCTTCTTCAATAAGTTCTTCCAGTCCATTTTTTTTAAGATTGCTATAGTATTTTTTCTTTTCAGGATCATTTTGAAAATGAATTGAAGCTACAATTTTAGCTCTGTCTTCTAAACGTTTCAGGAAATGATATCGATTATTTTCACGAAACAATACAAAAACTAAAACACACAATAATAGTGTACTAAAGGTAGAAAGGGCAACATAAGTAAAAGTAATTTTTTTTCTTATATCCATTTTATGGCTGTATAACGTAACCTAAACCTTTCATGGTGTGAATCAGTTTGGTTGTGTAAGGTTTGTCTATTTTTTTTCTTAGATAATTGATGTAAACATCAACAACATTAGTGTTCATATCAAAATTAATATCCCAGACATTATCTAAAATCTGGTCACGCGAAACAATTCTGCCCGTATTTTTGGCTAAATAATATAATAGCTTAAACTCCTTCGCAGTTAAAACAATTGATTCTCCGTTTCTCTTAACTGTTTTTGATTTACTATTTATTTCTAGATCACTAATGATAATGGAATCTACTTTTTCAGTTTCCTGATTGGCTCTTCGATTAAGTGCGTTTACTCTTGCGTCGAGTTCACCAAATTTAAAAGGCTTCACCACATAATCATCTGCTCCGGCGTTTAATCCGGTCACAATATTTTCCGAAGTTCCCAATGCTGTCAAAAGAAGAACCGGAACAAAATTTTTGTCAGCTCGCAATCTTCTGCAAATTTCGATACCGTTGATATCCGGCAGCATTACATCTAAAATTACCACATCAAAAGTATAATTCTGAATCATTTCTAAAGCCGTTTTACCATCAAGAGCGACGCTGACATCATTGTTGTTTTCAGCGAATCCTTTACGTAAAATAGATAAGAGATTTGGTTCGTCTTCGACTATGAGTAATTTCATTTGAATAATTGTATGAGTAACAAAAATAAGGATTGAGTTTAAAAATCTAAATCTCAAGAGTTATAAATTATGATTTAATTATGAACAGTTGAAGGAAGGCGATTTTAGATTTTAGATTTCAGAATGCAAATTTAGAACTAGGCTATCTTAAATTAGGTTTGGACTTTTTCTGACTAATTCAAATAATATCCATTGAAATTGTTTTAGAAAGTTTCGCCCGCGTTTAAATAGAATCCTTTAGAACTATTCCCCCACGCCTGATCAACAATCAAATTGGTGCGGGTTGCTTTGTCTATTAAAATACGTAAACCTAAACCTGCAGCAGGTTGAACGGAATGGAAAAGTTTTGTATTAGTTTCCGGATTGCTTGTAGTTACAAAATTCGTAAATACAACTCCGCTGAACATTTGATTGCAGGTAATTGGAAACCTGAATTCGCTTGCCAGATAAACTAAGTTTGTACCTCTGAATAATCCCTGCGTATACCCTTCTCCGCTTCGACTGCGCTGATCCCAACCAATGGCAGGCAAATTTAAATAAGGAACTTTTCCACTTGTTACAAATTGGCCATAGGTCCAAAAAGCCAGGATATAACGTTCATTTTTTTTAGAAACCGGAATAAAATGGCGGTATTCCGCATACAAAACATTGCTATTATCCTGATTTTTAAACAATACAGGATTAATACGATAATTTAAATTGGCAAACCAGCCACGGCTTGCATTAACCTGATTATCCCGCGAATCGTGTACCAAATTAAGACTCACACCTGTCAAAAAATACTCAGTATTATCAAACCCATACTTTTGACTGTATTCATAATGATAAGTAGTTTTTCCGTTTTCCAAATCTAATTCTTTATCTACGATACTTGAATACCAGTCGATATTGATACCTCCACCAACATAAAAATTCTTCTTTACTTCAAAAGAAGCAGTCTGGTGAAATTTTAAATAATTGTAATCCATCGCCTGTGCAATAGAATCAATGCTGAAACCTGGTGCTTTATCACGAGCAGGTGGAATAATATTAGTTCCTAAACCATAATTGGGTTGTGAAAATATATAGAAACGATAATCTCCACTTAAGAAGATCTTATTATTATTTAATAAAATATTGTTCTTAATATTTACAAGCCATTGCTTTTTTGTAGTGTAGGTTATTCCGACATTCGCTATTGAATATTTATCTGCTTTTTCTTTTCCTTTAAATGTATATTGCGCAACTGCACCAAAAAAGAATCCGGTCGCAGGCTGGGAACCAATAGCCGGAATAACTAAAAAAAAACTGTTTTTTATAGGTTTAACAACATAAACTGAATCTTTCTTTTTAAAGATTTCTAATATTGTTTTGGGAGGACAAATTTCCGGATTAATAGAATCATTTTGAGCAATTGATGCAAAATGTATAAAAAACAATAACACTAAGATTTTATATTTCTTCTGAAAGCAATTATTTTTTAAAAATTTTACCATCTGAAAATTTATTTTTTGAAATAATGATTCAATCTTATTGTAAATATAAGTCTTATTTTCAACATTTTACAAGAATATTCCTTTAAATTAAATGTAAAACACCCATACCATTCTAAAAATTTAAGATTCAAAATGCTTCAATTATTACCGTAATCAGTATCTTTTCACTCTCAAATAATCATCAAAAAACAACATTGAAAAAAGAGTCTGAATATTTTCTTGATAAAGAATACAATTCCATTATTTATGGTAAAGACGAAGCCAATTTCAAGGATTTTGAATGCTGTGTTTTCAATAATTGCAATTTTTCTGCCTGTACCTTTTTAGCGGTTACTTTTATTGATTGTGTTTTTAATGACTGCATTTTTAGTGAAGCCAAAATTAATTATGTCGCTTTCAGAACTGCCACTTTTAATCGCTGCGAGATTAAAGAAGTAAATTTTGCAATGTGCGATAAATTGATTCTTGAAATCCATTTTTATGATTGCGTTCTGGATTTTTCTAAGTTTTATACATTAAAAATAAAAGGGACAACATTTACCAATTGCAGCCTGATTGCGGTCGATTTTATGTCCACAGATCTTACCAGCGTACTTTTTGATAATTGCGATTTATATCGATCTGAATTTGATAAAGCCATCGCCAACAAAGCCGATTTTAAAACAAGTTACAATTACACCATCGATCCATCAAAAACGAAATTAAAGAAAGCTGTTTTTGCTTTGAAAGAGGTGAAAGGGTTATTGTTTAAGCATGATGTGATTGTGAGAAACTAAAGATTAAAGCTTCCTTTTTTATAAAATTGTTTACCAACCCTATTAATATGATTTATCAAATCAGAATTTTCTATATTGTCAAAAACTATTAAATCAATGAAATTAGGTATATATAATTCTTCTAATTTATTTTCAATCTGATGTAATGTTGACAAACTGATTACTTTTCCTTTTATAGCTAAGTCTATATCTGAATTATCCCTAAAGTTGCCTTTAGCTCTAGATCCAAATATAACAACCTCTTCAATATCAGGGTATTGAAGGAATATTGAATTAATTTTAGTTATGTAAATTGGAGATAGTCCAAAAAAACTCATAAGGTTAGATTAGTTTGTTCACTACTTCTTTTTTCTTCCATCGTTTTTTGAAAATTTAAAAATAATTGAAAGTAATCATTTATGATTTTACCAAATATCTCATTTGCAATTTCTTCATTGTAAGTATGAGAAGTTTTATTACGACTTTGAATCATATCCATCCATATATCAGCATTCTCAATTATCTGCAATTTAAAAGCTTCTCTCGTTGCATCTCTCGAACCTCCAATTGTTGAATTACCTTGAAAAAAAGCATAATCTTTCATTACATTCCAAGCCAATTCATGAGTATATTCAAATCTTTGAATCAATCCTTCTTTGATTAACTCTTCTACAACATTTTCTAAATTTTCGTCATTTAGTTCATCTTCGTCATTTAAATAATTAAGTTTTATATAATTTACAGATTCCTCCAACTTTAATACTGCTTTATTAAAATTAGAAAACCTTTGTTCCCATCTTATATCTTCCATCTTATTTTTTATTCAAAGTTAGTTTTTTTTCAATTTAAAAAAACTACAATTCTTGTTATAATGCTTTATATTCAGTTTAATTTTACAATCGTTTCTCCATCACATAATCTTCCATCAAATAGCCATTTCCTATTTCGATATCAACTTCTTCAACAACTTCAAAACCTATTTTTTTATAAAAACCTAAAGCTGAATTAAATCGATTGACATTTAAAACTAATGCTGTTGAATTGTTATCTGAAGCTAATTTTCCTATTTCATCAATAACTTTTTTGCCAATTCCTTTTCCTTGTGTTTCTGGCAGGAGGTATATTTTATGAATTTTGGTTAATGTTTCTCCATTGTAATTATGTTCTACACCGATGAAGCCTAAATTAGTTTCCTCTTCATAAATCATATAAAATAATTGTTCTTTTTTATTGTACTGATCTGTTAATGCCTCATCAGAATAAAAAAGATCTAACATATAATCCAATTGCTCTTTTGATAGAATTTCGCCGTAAGTAATGGGCCAGGTTATATGTACTATGTTTTGAATAAGCTTAATATCGCTAATTTTTGCTTCTGAAATTGTAATCATATTGTATTTAAAATCCTTTATTATTTCGTAAAAACCTGATTTTCCTGTTCGCTTACGCGGATGAAAGTTGTGCGCTTAGTAAGTTCTTTTAAGCGTGAAGCACCAACATAAGTACAAGCGCTTCGCAATCCTCCCAAAATATCCAAAACTGTATTGATCACTTTTCCTTTAAAAGGAACCTGCACTGTTTTTCCTTCACTTGCTCTGTATTCAGCAACCCCACCAACATGTTTGTCCATGGCAGTTGTCGAGCTCATTCCGTAAAATTGTTTGAATTTCTCACCGTTAACTTCGATCAGTTCTCCTCCGCTTTCTGTATGCCCTGCCAGCATTCCGCCCAACATTACAAAATCGGATCCAGCGCCAAAAGCTTTTGCTACATCTCCGGGAGTAGAACAACCACCATCACTTATAATATGTCCGCCTAAGCCGTGAGCAGCATCAGCACATTCTATAATGGCGGAAAGCTGTGGATAGCCAACACCCGTTTTTACACGCGTTGTACAAACAGATCCCGGACCAATTCCAACTTTTACGATGTCGGCTCCAGCCAAAAGCAATTCTTCGACCATTTCGCCGGTAACGACGTTTCCGGCAATAATTACTTTGTCAGGATATTGTTTTCTGGTTTGTTTTAAAAACTGAACAAAATGTTCCGAATAGCCATTTGCGACATCAATACAAATAAATTTTAAAAGTGGATTTGCCGTAATAACTTGCCCGATTTTAGCAAAATCTTCCTTGCCCGTTCCTGTACTTATGGCAATATAATTGTAAAAATCTTCTGCTTGATCTTTTAGAAAATTATTCCATTCCTCCGGAGAATAGTGTTTATGAATAGCGGTAAACAATTTTTCTTTAGCCAAAACTATAGCTATTTCAAAAGTACCAACCGTATCCATATTCGCAGCCATAATCGGTATACCTGTCCAGATCGTGGTACTGTGCAAAAATTTAAAATTTCGTTCGAGAGAGACTTCAGACCGGCTTTTAAGCGTTGATCTTTTTGGTCGAATCATTACATCTTTAAACCCTAATTTCAAATCAGTTTCTATTCTCATGGCTTTAAATTTTCTGTTACTATCAAAGATATTAATTTTGAAAATGACGGCTTTAAAATCAATAGAAAACTAATTATTCAGTTATTAACAATTATACAATTTTAGATTTTAGATTGCAGATTTTAGATTTAGATTGCTGGAAATAATTTCACAGAGATTCACGAAAGTTTCACAGAGATTCACAAAGTTTTGAGAACTTGAAACTTGAAACTTTTAAACTTGAAACAAAAATTTTCTATCCGTGAATCGTTTCTCCTTTTCCGTAATTTGAAATAATTGACTCTTCATAGGCAAGCCATTCTCTCCAGCGTTTTTCAACGTCGATTCCTACTCCGTATTTTCTTGCGTAGGTAATGAAAGTGGTGTAATGTCCAGCTTCGCTTTCCATTAATTCTCTGTAGAAAACTGCTAATTCTTCGTCCTGGATATTTTCAGACAAAACTTTAAAACGTTCACAGCTTCTGGCTTCAATCATGGCTGAGAATAATAGTCTCTCAACTAAACCAGAAACACGGCTTCCGTCACCGCTTTTCTTCATATATAAATACAGTTCATTTACATAATCGTCTTTGCGTTCGCGACCTAATTTTAATCCTCTTTTGATGATTATATTGTGAACCTGTTCAAAATGATCGATTTCTTCTTTGGCTAAAGCCAATAAATCTTTCACCAAATCCTGATGCTCCGAGTTATTAGTAATAATCGTAATCGCGTTTGTTGCCGCTTTTTGCTCACACCAAGCATGATCCGTCAGGATTTCTTCAATATTTTTTTCTACAATATTTACCCATCTTGGGTCTGTTGGCAATTGTAATCTTAGTACGCCCATAATCTTTTGTTTATTTTGTTTCAAGTTTTCTTTGTTTCAGGTTCTTTTAGGAACGAAAAAAAGTTTAAAGTTTTGCTTTACGTTTTTATTACGCGTCACAAAACTTTAAACTTGAAACCTGAAACTTGAAACAATTAAGTTTCAAGTTTATTAATATACGAAAATCGGTCTTTCGCTCATCATTTCGTTTACTTCGTTAGCTACTTCTTCGATAATTGCTTCATTTGTATGATCAGCTAATACTTTATCGATTAAAGCTACGATAGTTTCCATATCTTCTTCAACTAAACCACGAGTTGTGATTGCAGCTGTTCCAACACGTATTCCTGAAGTTACAAATGGTGATTTATCATCAAATGGAACCATATTTTTATTTACTGTGATTTCAGCTTTTACTAAGGCATTCTCTGCTTCCTTACCAGAAATATTTTTATTTCTTAAGTCAATAAGCATCATGTGGTTATCAGTTCCGCCAGAAATAATTTTGTATCCTCTTTTTACGAAAGCATCAGCCATAGCATTTGCATTTTTTTGCAATTGCATAGCATATGTAAAGAATTCATCTTTTAATGCTTCACCAAAAGCAACTGCTTTAGCAGCGATAATGTGCATTAAAGGTCCGCCTTGATTTCCTGGGAAAACTGCAAGATCTAATAAAGATGACATCATTCTGATTTCTCCTTTTGGAGTTTTCAAACCTTGTGGGTTTTCAAAATCTTTCCCCATCAAGATCAAACCTCCACGTGGTCCACGTAAAGTTTTATGAGTTGTTGTAGAAACAATATGACAATGAGGAATTGGGTCATTCATCAATCCTTTAGCAATTAAACCAGCAGGATGAGAAATATCAGCAAATAAAATTGCTCCTACGCTGTCAGCAATTTCTCTGAAACGAGCAAAATCCATATCACGTGAATAAGCAGAAGCTCCAGCGATGATTAATTTTGGTTGTTCCTTAGTTGCAATTTCCTGAATTTTATCATAATCTAAACGACCAGTTTCAGCATCAACACCGTAAAAAACAGGACGGTATAAACGACCTGAAAAGTTTACAGGAGAACCGTGAGTCAAGTGACCACCGTGAGATAAATCGAAACCTAAAATAGTATCACCAGGATTTAAACATGCGTGGTAAACTGCAGTATTTGCCTGAGAACCTGAGTGAGGCTGTACGTTTGCGTACTCAGCACCAAATAATTCTTTAGCTCTATCGATAGCTATTTGCTCAATAACGTCAACTACTTCGCAACCGCCGTAGTATCTTTTGCCAGGATATCCCTCAGCGTATTTGTTAGTTAAAACAGAACCAGCTGCTTCCATTACTTCGTCACTTACAAAGTTCTCTGAAGCGATAAGTTCTAATCCGTGAATTTGTCTGTCTTGTTCCTCTAGTATAAGGTCAAAAATTTGTTCGTCGCGTTGCATTTTTTCGTTTTTCGTTAATTTGATGCAAAAATACAAAAAAACGTTTGTGATACTGTTAGATTATGATATATTTGACATAGAATTTTTCAACAAATAATTAACATACACATGCCAATAACCGCCAACGATACCAAAAGAAAATCATGGTTAGAAGTACCAGAAAATAGTGACTTCCCTATACAGAATATTCCTTTCGGTGTATTTCTTACCAAAGAAAATGTCGTTACAGTAGGAACAAGAATTGGCGATTACGCTATAGATTTAGGAGCTTTGCAACAATTAAACTATTTTGAAGGAATAGATTTAACTGATGATATGTTTATGCAGGACACGCTAAATGATTTTATTTCTGACGGAAAAAAAACATGGCGTTTGGTTCGAAACCGTATTGCAGATATATTCGACGAAACCAATCCACAACTTAGAGATTCAACAAAAGATCGTGATATTGTTATTTTTAAAATTGATGATGTAGAGATGCAATTGCCAGTTTTAATTGGTGATTATACCGATTTTTACTCTAGTAAGGAACATGCAACGAACGTTGGAAAAATGTTCCGCGATCCTGAAAATGCCTTATTACCTAACTGGTTACACATTCCGGTAGGTTACCACGGAAGAAGTTCTACTATTGTTCCGTCCGGAATTCCGGTACACCGACCAATGGGACAAACTTTACCTGCTGGTGAAAAATATCCTGTTTTCGGACCTTCTCGTTTAGTAGATTTTGAGTTAGAAACGGCATTTATTACGACTGACGTTAATGTAATGGGAGAAAATATCCCAACATACGAAGCAGAAGATTATATTTTCGGAATGGTTTTATTGAATGACTGGAGCGCGCGCGATATCCAGAAATGGGAATATGTACCACTTGGACCATTTTTAGCCAAAAACTTTGCAACGTCAATTTCTCCATGGATTGTCACTATGGATGCTTTGGAACCTTTTAGAGCTAAAGGCCCTAAACAAGATCCGTCGCCGCTTCCTTATTTACAAACCAAAGGTAAAAAAGCTTTTGATATTCATTTAGAGGTTTCGATACAGCCTGAAGATGCAGAAGAAACAATAGTTTCTAAATCAAATTTCAAATATTTATATTGGAATATGGCACAGCAATTAGCACATCATACCTCAAACGGATGTCGTGTAAATTCTGGCGATATGATGGGTTCAGGAACTATTTCTGGTCCAACTCCAGATAGTTTTGGTTCGATGTTAGAATTGACCTGGGGAGGAAAAAATCCAATAAAATTAAAAGACGGAACAGAACGTAAATTTATCGAAGATAATGATACTGTTATCATGAGAGGTTTCTGTGAAAATGCTGAAGTAAGACTTGGTTTTGGTGAGGTTTGTAGTCAATTATTACCTCCTTTTATCAGACCATGAAGAGAAGAGAAGATAAAATAGATTAATTATTAATCTATAAAAAAACTAAAAGCTTGTTAGTTCGTTCTAACAAGCTTTTTTTATGCTATTATTTTGCCATTAATTAAACAATTAAAATGATTTTTGAATGACAAACAGACGAAATTATAATTTAAAAATCTTTGTAACTTCGTGCCTTCGTGCTATTATTTACGCCGGAATCTGCTGACTCAAACAATGTAATGTTCCAAATCCCCAAATGAAATCGATACAGCTAATTCCGATCACTTCTCTGTCCGGGAAACATTCTGATAATATATTCAAAGCTACACGATCATTGCTGTCATTAAACGTCGGCACTAAAACACATTTATTCAAAATTAAGAAATTAGCATAACTTGCCGGTAATCTTAAATCTTCAAAATCAACACGTTTTGGCATTGGTAACGCTACAATTGTGGGAGATTTTCCATCTTCTAATTTTGCGTTTTGAAGACGTTTTAAATTATCCTGTAAAGGTTTGTAGTTTGAATCATTTTTATCTGTTTCAACAATCGTCACGATTGTATCTTCATTTACAAATCGGCATAAGTCATCTATATGTCCGTGAGTATCATCACCTTCTATTCCGTCTCCAAGCCAGATTACATTGGTAACGCCAAGATATTCTTTAAAAACAGCTTCGTAATCTTCTTTAGTGAAATTTTTATTTCTTACCTGAATTGTCGGATGCATCAAACATTCTTCAGAAGTCAACAAAGTTCCTTTTCCGTTTACGTCAATGGCACCACCTTCAACAATTACAGGTTTTCCTTTATACATTACCTGTGTTAAGGGAACATTAATAAAATCAGCAATTTTACCCGGAACAAATTTATCTAACTGGTAATTTTTATACTTGGCCCAGCCATTAAAATTGAAATTCAACGCCTCTCTTTTTGAACCGTTTTTTACAACAATCGGTCCTGAATCACGCATCCAGCTTCTGTTTGTTTTGTGAATAATAAAAGAAACATTAGCAATATTTACACGCGCTCTTTCTAACATTTCGTTTACTTTTTCTTTCAGCTTTTCATCGGCTACGACCAAAAATACAGTTTCAAAAGTGGCTACTTTTTTAATAAATTCTACAAAAGCCCATTGAACTGCTTCGTATTTTCCTGGCCAGTCATTACCATTATGCGGAAAACACAATACAATTCCTTGTTGTTTTTCCCATTCTGCTGGAAATCTTCTATTATTTGTTGACATAAAGAGGTTCTAAATTTGAAAGGGTACAAAGATAATCATTCGGAAGGATTATAAAACAATCTATAGTAAAACGATTAGAATTAAGCCAAAAATATCTGATAAAAATTAAGTTAAAGATTAAATAATGAAGGCTTAATATACAGCCAAAATCTGCTAATTACTTTTGGCGGAACTAAAAACTAATAAAATGAAAAAAATAACTATCTCATTATTAACGGCTATTTTAATTATGACAAGCTGTAATAACGATGAAAATTCAAACAATGAACCAGAAGTTGTTGTAAACGAAAATCCAGCAACTTTTAAAGAAATTGGATCTATCACAATAGGTGGTGAAGCAGCAGCAGAAATTTCTACCTATGATGAAAAGACAAAAAGGCTTTTTACAGTAAACAATAGCGGAACCAACCAAATTGATGTAATTGATATTTCAGATCCTACAAAACCAGTTAAAATTGGTAAAATAGATTTAACTCCTTACGAAGGAGCTTCAAATAGTGTTGATGTTTATGACGGAAAATTAGCCGTTGCATTAGAATCAACCGTTAACAGACAAGGAAACGGAAAGGTAGTGATTTTTAATACTACCGATTACAGTTTGATTAAACAAGTAACTGTAGGTGCATTGCCGGATATGATTACTTTTTCACCTGACGGAAAATATATTATGACTGCAAATGAAGGTGAACCAAATACAGATTATTCACAAGATCCAAACGGAACGATTTCTATCATTGAAACAAGTAATTACACTGTTACAACACTAGATTTCGCTTCTTTCAGCAGTCAGGCTGAAACTTTGAAAAAAGACGGTTTCAGAATTTCAAAAATTGCAAAAAGTTTTGCTCAGGATATTGAACCAGAATATGTCACTATTTCAGACGATTCTAAAACGGCTTGGGTAACTTTACAAGAGAATAATGGAGTTGCAAAAGTGGATTTGACTTCTAAAACTATTACTGCTATTTATCCTTTAGGCTTCAAGGATTTCAACATAGCTGAAAATGCTATTGATGTTAGCGATAGCGATGATAAAGTGGCTTTTAATCCATGGAAAGTAAAAGGTATGTTTATGCCAGATGCTATCAGTCATTTTTCTTCTAATAACGTTCCTTACTTTGTTACCGCTAATGAAGGAGATGCCAGAGAATATACAGCGAATACAGATATTAAACGTATGAAAAGTTTAAAACTTGATACAACTCTTTTTCCTGATGCTGCAGCTTTAAAATTGGATGCAAATTTAGGAAGACTAAACCTTGTTGCGGATATGGGAGATACAGATGGTGATGGAGACTTAGATGAAATGGTAGCTTTTGGTGCTCGCTCTTTTACAATATGGAACGGAAATACTGGAAAAATTGTTTATGACAGTAAAAATGATGTAGACAAAAAGACACAAGAATTAGGAACTTATGATGACAAACGTAGTGATGACAAAGGTTCTGAGCCAGAAGCTGTGAAAGTAGTTAAAATAGGAAATCAAAATATCTTGTTCGTAGGTTTAGAAAGATCTGATGCCGTTATGACTTATGATGTGACTAATCCTACATCTCCGCAATATTTACAAACAGTAAAAACCGGAGATGCACCAGAAGGAGTTTTATTTATTCCTGCTTCTAAAAGTCCAACGAAGAGAAGTTTATTAGTGGTGAGCAGCGAAGGTGACGGAACTGTAAAAATCTATCAGCCAGACTTAAAATAAGTTTCAATCATTAATTATTAGAAGAGCAAACATTTTGTTTTGCTCTTTTTTTATGCTCCAAATTTAGATTTCATTAACAATTACACACAAAAAAAACCAAAAACGTGGGAATTATGTAACAGCATATACAACACAATTTAAAAGTCGAAGCATAATTTTGTCATGAGTTAAAAATAAACAAAGTAAAAAACCAACTAAATTTAAATATCATGAAAAAAAAATTAGCTTCATTATCGTTTTTAATATTGTCCTTCGCAGCAAGTGCACAGACAATGACAACAACATCGGCAGCACCTGCAGTTGATCAACCTGCATATAATAAATGGTCTATCGAGTTGAATGGCGGTGTTAACAAACCAATGAGAACAATGACTCCAGGTTATCAAACTGCTACACTTAATCCATTTCATGCAGATTTGGGAGTAAGATATATGTTTAGCCCAACATTTGGTGCAAAATTAGATTTTGGATATGATCAATTTACAGAGCGTGATGACACTGCTCCATTTGAAAGCAAAAGTATAAGAGGAAGTATACAAGGGGTTATTAATGTTGGTAGAGCTTTAAACTTTGAAACATGGACAAACACTATTGGTGTTTTAGTACATGGAGGGGTTGGAGTTTCGCAACTAACTTCTGACAATGGTTTTGAAGGAGAAGATTATATGGGACATGGGATCCTTGGTTTAACAGGACAACTTAGATTAAGTAACCGCGTTGCCCTTACTGGAGATTTAACAGGAATTGTTAATGGAAGACAAAATTATAATTTTGACGGAATGGGACAAGCAACAAGTGGTGCCTTTGATGGTGTTTTATTAAATGCTTCTGTTGGTTTGACATTTTACCTAGGTAAAAATGAAAAACATGCTGACTGGTATGCAGAAGACAATGAAAGGCTAAATAAATTGGAAAACAGAGTTGGTTTGATTGAAACTGGACTTTTAGATACTGATAAAGATGGTGTTGCTGATTTATATGACTTAGAGCCTAACTCTATTACTGGTGTTGCTGTAAATACTAAAGGACAATCTATTGATACAAACCAAAATGGTGTTCCAGATGAATTGGAAAGCTATTTAGACAAAACTTATGCTAAAAAAGGTACAGGTAGCGATAGTGTAACAAATAGTACTGTAGAAGAGTTAATTAACGGTGGATATGTAAATGTATATTTCGACTTTAATTCTTCTAAACCAACGAATGCTTCTTTATCAGGTGTTGATTTCTTAGTGAAATACTTGAAAAACAATCCAGGAAAATCTGCAGATATCATAGGATATGCTGACGAAATTGGAAATTCAAGTTATAACACTGAATTATCAAGAAAAAGAGCTGAAGCTGTGAAAAGAGTAGCTACAAACGCTGGAATTGATGCTTCAAGATTGAATGTAATTGCTAACGGAGAAGATACTTCTGTAAACAAAAACTCAAAAGAAGCTCGTCAAATCGTGAGAAGAGTTACTTTCCAAGTGAAATAATTTTCTATATATAAATTCAAAAAGGCGGTTTCAAATAATTGAAACCGCCTTTTTTATTTGGCATAAAAAAAGGACAAATTATATTTGTCCTTTTCTATTTATTATTTAGACTTTTAGTCAATTGCTCTTTTTGTAATATCACCAAAAGCATCAATTCTTCTGTCTCTGAAGAATGGCCAGTTTTGACGTACATTTTCCTGTAAATCCAAATCAACTTCAGCAATTAAAATTTCTTCCTGATCGTGAGATGCCTGAGCTAAAATTTCACCCTGAGGTCCAGCGATAAATGATGCTCCCCAAAATTGGATTCCATCTGTTCCGTCGATATATTGCTCTAAACCAATTCGGTTAGCAGCAGCAACAAAAACACCATTTGCAACAGCATGTCCTTTCATTACGTTCATCCAGGCGCCATATTGATTTTCTCCGTATTGTTCTTTTTCTTTTGGATGCCATCCAATTGCAGTTGGATAAAACAATACTTCAGCACCTTTTAAAGCTGTAATACGAGCTGCTTCCGGATACCATTGATCCCAACAAATAAGTGTTCCAACAGTTCCTTTTTTAGTCTCTATAGCCTGAAAGCCTAAATCACCAGGAGTGAAATAGAATTTTTCGTAGAAATGAGGATCGTCCGGAATATGCATTTTACGGTATAAACCTGCTTCAGTTCCATCAGTATCGATGATGTAAGCACTATTATGGTAAATTCCAGCCATTCTTTTTTCAAAGAAAGGAACGATAATTACCACTCCTAATTCTTTTGCCAATTCGCTAAAAGCAATAAAAGAAGTACTGTACAATGGTTCTGCTAAAGCAAAATTGTCTACATCTTCACTTTGGCAAAAATAATGACTACTATATAATTCTGGTAACAAGATGACTTCTGCCCCTTTATTTGCAGCATCTTTTACCCAACTAATACATTTTTTAAGATTATTTTCGGCTACGTCGTTTAGGTTCAACTGAACAACGGCTATTTTATATTTTCTTTTCGGCATGACATAAAATTTAGAGTGCAAAAATAGTAATTTTTAAAGGAATGACAAAGTTTGATTAACCGCAAAGGACGCAATCCAGATAGCTATCGGGATATGCAAGTTTGCAAAGATTCTGTTTTCTTGATTTTCCATACTGAAGCTGAGAATACAAAGCGTATTCAATTCAATATTTTTTTAAAAAAGAAAACCATTTTAAAATTATTTAATTCTATTTGGAATGAATTAAATAATTACAAAATGGCTTTCAACCTAAATCTATAACCTAAAAACTGTATTAATCAATAACCACTTTTGTTGTGATAAATTCAGTATCAGATTTTCTGAATTTGATATCGAAAGTTCCTTTTACTGCCGATTTGAATTTGTAAACAGCTTTTTGAGGTGTCGGAACTTGTTGTGTACAAACTTCAGATGGGTATTTAACTTCAACTTGTAATCCTTTTTCAGTTCCAATTGTTGCTTCCGTAAATTGGTTGAATACTCCACAAGCGTTGTCTGCTGTAAAAGTTACTTCATAGCTCAATTCGTCGTTTACTTTTCCGGTTGCCGGGCCCTTAACTTCTGATGCAAAGGCATTTTTTGTGGTTGCTTTTGAAGGTGCTTTATCATCGTCATTACTGCATGAAAACAATACAGTTGATAAAAATAATACTACTAAAACTGATTTTAATCTAAAACTTTTCATATAAAATAATAATTAATTGTTAATTACTATGAAGATGCGAATGCGTTGCATTGGTTGCTTACTTAAAATGTTAAATGTTTGAAAGAACAGATTAAATAATTAGATATCAACATATTGCTTCTTAAAAAAACTTTGCGCAACTACCGTTATTTCTTATAAAAACTAAAACTTCTAACCTAGCCCCGATTACTTCACTTAGTATTTATTTTCATCGGAGTTCAGTGAATTTCATTTGAAGCGGTATCCTTTTTATTCGATTTTTCTGCGAATAAATAGATACAAGTGGATAGCGGGACAGCTATTGTTTTGAAAACTTATTTCTGCTTCAATAAGAAAAAAAGAAAAAAAAACACCAGCCTTTCGACTAGTGTTTTGAAATATTCTTTTTAAAGCAATTAGACTATGCCTTAGCAGTTTTTTTAGGGAGTATTTTTTTTACAAGATTTACTATTACCAAAACTACAAGTCCTAAAGCAAGGCCAACTACAAATTCTTTTATAATAGCGGGAAGATTAACTTTAGGTGACAAATGATGGAAAAATGGAATGTAGTGAACGAAGATACCTCCTGCCACCAATAGCAAAGCAATTGTACCAATTACGGTTAAAGCTTTTATCACTAACGGAAGGGCTTTAACCAATATATTGCCAATAAATTTTGATATACTTTTCTCTTTCTTGCTAAACTTAATAAGCTTATAACCCGCCTCGTCCATACGAACAATTAACGCTACAATTCCGTAAACTCCAATAGTTGCAATTAGTGCAATTATTGAAACTACTATAATTTGCTGTGAAATAGGTTTACCAACTACCGTACTCAAAGCGATGATTACGATTTCGACAGACAAAATAAAATCAGTTACAATGGCTGATTTTATTTTTCCTTTCTCCATTTCAAGAATTTGTTCTTCGGTAAAGGTTTCTTCTGTTATTCCTTCTGATTCTTCATGCGAATGAGGAAATATAAATTCGTATATTTTTTCAGCTCCTTCGTAAGCCAAAAACAATCCTCCCAAAACCAAGACCACTATAATAGCAATTGGAAAAAAAGCACTCAATAAAAAAGCGATTGGTAAAATAATTACTTTATTTAAAAGTGATCCTTTACTGATTGCCCATAAAACCGGAAGCTCTCTTGAAGAGGCAAAACCGGAAGCTTTTTCGGCATTAACAGCTAAATCGTCTCCTAAAATTCCTGCAGTTTTTTTTGCTGCAACTTTACTCATTACTGCAACATCATCCATAATTGCTGCAATATCATCTAATAGTACGAAAAAACCTGACGCCATTATAATTGTATTTTATTTTGTGATTCTCCTTAATTTGGTATTGCGAATCTACTACTTTTGATTCAATTTTCGGCTAAAAAATTAGCTGCATTGACCCAAAAGCACCCAGATAATTACAAAAACTAAGATTGTTCCAAAACATCCTCCGCCTAATTTTTTTGCTCCGTAACCCGCGATTAATCCTCTAAAAATATTGTTCATGTTGTTGGTTTTTAATTATTTATTTGATTAAAGATATATGTTTTTTACTATCATAAAGTTCATAATATAATTAATCACTTACTTTATATGACTTTCAAAAAAAGTTTCATGATTCACGGTTTTTATTTTTATTGCAAAAAAAAACACCAGTCATAAAAACTGGTGTTTTTCAAATTGTTATTTCAAATCTTATTATAGAGGCTGTGTCTGGTTTCTGAAAACCAATTTACCATCGAAAGCATCAATCAAAATAATACTGTCTGTTGTAATATTTCCAGCCAGAATCTCTTTAGACAATTGATTTAAAACTTCGCGCTGAATTACACGTTTTACTGGTCTCGCACCAAACTCAGGATCATAACCTTTATCTGAAAGATATTTGATTCCTTCTGGAGTTGCATCCATTGTAATACCTTGTAGAGCCAACATTTTACTAACACTCTTCAACTGTAAACTTACAATTCTTGAAATATTGTCAACCGTTAATGGCGTAAACATTACGATTTCATCAATACGATTTATAAATTCCGGACGAACAGTTTGTTTCAACAATCCTAAAACTTCCACTTTTGCAGCTTCGGTTGCGGCTTCTACGCTTCCTTTTAAATTCTCAAATTTCTCTTGTATAATCTGACTTCCCATATTAGAAGTCATGATGATAATCGTGTTTTTGAAATCGGCTAAACGTCCTTTGTTATCTGTCAATCGGCCTTCATCTAAAACCTGCAATAAAATATTGAAAGTATCCGGATGCGCCTTTTCAATCTCATCTAATAAAATTACAGAATAGGGTTTTCTACGAACGGCTTCTGTCAATTGTCCACCTTCGTCATAACCAACATATCCCGGAGGCGCACCAACCAAGCGGCTCACACTGTGACGTTCCTGATATTCACTCATGTCGATACGTGTCATAGCATTTTCATCATCAAAAAGATATTCGGCCAATGCTTTTGCCAACTCTGTTTTACCAACTCCGGTTGTTCCTAAAAATAAGAATGTTCCAACAGGTTTTTTCATGTCCTGTAAACCAGCGCGGCTTCTGCGAACAGCGTCACTGACAGCTTCTATCGCTTCTTCCTGACCTACTACTCTTCTGTGTAATTCTTCTTCCAGGTGAAGGAGTTTTTCTCTTTCTGTTTGAAGCATTTTCATTACTGGAATTCCGGTCCATTTTGCAACAACTTCGGCGATATCTTCACGGGTGACTTCTTCTTTAATTAAGGAATTACCAGATTGGTACTCTTGCAATTGTTTCAGTAAAACATCCAAACGTTCTTGTGCTTCTTTGACTTTTCCGTAACGAATTTCAGCTACTTTTCCGTAATCGCCATCACGTTCTGCACGTTCTGCTTCATATTTAAAGTCTTCAATTTCTTGTTTTACAGACTGAATTCCGTCCACAACATCTTTTTCTGATTTCCATTTTGTGTAGATTTCCTTTCGCTCTTCTTTTAGATTCGCCAAATCCATTCCAAGTATCTTCAGTTTACTCTCTTCTTTTTCACGTTTGATGGCTTCAATCTCGATTTCTAACTGCATGATTTTACGATCCAAAACATCTAACTCTTCAGGTTTTGAATTGATTTCCATACGCAGTTTAGAGGCAGCTTCGTCCATCAAATCGATCGCTTTATCTGGCAGGAAACGATTCGTAATATAGCGTTGTGAAAGTTCAACAGCGGCAATAATCGCCTCATCTTTAATTTGAACTTTGTGATGTGTTTCGTATTTCTCTTTTATTCCACGTAAAATCGAGATCGCACTTTCCGTATCAGGCTCATCAACCAAAACCTTTTGAAAACGACGCTCTAATGCTTTATCTTTCTCAAAATATTTTTGATATTCGTCTAAAGTAGTCGCACCTATCGCTCTTAATTCTCCACGCGCCAACGCTGGTTTCAGGATATTGGCCGCATCCATGGCACCTTCTCCTCCACCCGCACCAACGAGCGTGTGAATCTCATCAATAAACAAAACAATATCTCCTTCAGCAGCTGTAACTTCTTTTACAACTGATTTTAATCTTTCTTCGAACTCTCCTTTATATTTTGCACCGGCAATCAAGGCTCCCATATCTAAAGAGAAAACAATTTTATCTTTTAAGTTTTCAGGCACGTCGCCATCTACAATTCTGTGCGCTAAACCTTCTGCAATAGCAGTTTTACCAACTCCAGGTTCACCAACTAACATTGGATTGTTTTTGGTTCTTCTGGTCAAAATTTGCAATACACGACGAATTTCTTCATCACGACCAATAACCGGATCCAGTTTTCCTTCGCGCGCTAATTCGTTTAAGTTTTTAGCGTATTTATTTAAGGCATTATAAGTTTCTTCCGCTGAAGCTGAAGTTACTCTTTCCCCTTTTCTAAGCTCTTCAATTGTTGCTTTTAAGGCTTTTCCGGTTACGCCCTGATCTTTTAAAATTTGGGCAACTTTACTCTTTGAATCGAAAATCGCCAAAATTAAATGCTCGATCGAAACATATTCGTCGTTCATTTTTTGTGCAATGATTTCGGCTTCATTCAACGCTTTATTAGCATCTCTGGAAAGCATAATATCGCCTCCCGAAACTTTTGGAAAGCTCTGAATAGTTGAATCTAATATTTGTAAAAATAACGGCACATTTACATTCAGTTTTTTCAAAATAAACGGTGCTACATTTTCGTCAACCTCAAAAATGGCTTTAAAAATGTGTTCGTTTTCTATTTGTTGCTGTCCGTATCGTTGCGCCAATTGATGTGAAAGCTGAATGGCTTCCTGCGATTTAGTTGTAAATTTATTTATGTTCATATTATATGTTATTAAGGTTTGAGTTTCATTTAAATAATTGATACCATTAAAATTTGAATTTATTGAATCCGCTTTTTAATTTTAAATGGTGTAATTTTGCTAATGAACTTTCAAATTATATTCCATTCTAAAAATACAGACAAAAAGTCATCAAAAATAGCTTCTTTGCTAATTTTTAACGACAAAAAGTCATAAACACAGTCAAAATATGAGTTTTTTAAATTCTATCTTCGGAAATTCAGACAATTCTGATTCACAAAAAAGTAATGTGAACTGGATTCCTCTTACAAATTTAGCACAGTTAAACGATATAGAGAACATGTCTAATGTTAAGCCTATTGTAATTTTTAAGCATAGCACAAGATGCAGTATAAGTCGTTTTGCTCTGAAACAATTTGAAAGAGAATATGATTTAGATGAAACTGTCGATGCCTTCTTTTTAGATTTAATTGAACATCGCGACGTTTCAAATGAAATTGCCAATAAATTTGGTGTTTATCATGAATCGCCACAGCTTATTTTAATTAAAAACGGAAAAGCAGTGTATGATGTTTCACACAGCGATATTAGTGCTGAGGCATTGAAAAGTAAAGTTTAATTATTTTGTAAAATGTAAAATGTGAATTGTGAGATGTAATATTTTCTCACAATTCACATTTTACATTTTACAAAATACATTTTACAAATTAAAAGCTTCCTTCTGAACCTCCGCCGCTATAGCCTCCTCCTCCAAATTCCATTGGAGATTCTGTTTTAACTTCTGGTTTCATTCCAAAAGCTGAAGCTACAATTAAGGCTTCAGCGTTTAAAAGTAAGGTTGAACTATTGATTCTATCTGGTTTAAAAGTCAAACCACTTTCTTTCTCTTTCAATTTCTTTATAGAAAAATAAGCTATTGCAAACAAGACTACTCCACCAAGTGTCAGCGCTACTTCAATTGGTAAAACGGAATGATAAAATCGGATGGTGTAAATTGAAAAACCAATAGCTAAGAAACTTATCCAAAGCATTATTCTGTCTTTTGTTTTTAACGCTTGTACCAAATAAACAATGGGAACAATCAGCGTAAAAGCATAAAAGAAATAAGCAAAGGAAATATCTTCTCCGGGAAGAATTTCGTTTCCTAAAAGCATTACAGAAAGTTCTCTCACAACCAAATAATTGCATGAAAGATAGAACAGAATTAAGCAGAAACTATTGACTAACAAAAGGCCTTTGTAATAATAACTTTTTTTAAGACTATGGATTGATTTTTTAGTAGAGAAGTAAAAACCAGCAGCGGAAATCATGGCTGCAAAAGGTAAAATTGTTTTTCCGATTTCACCAAATTCAAATAAACCATAAAACAAAACAGCCGACGATGCCATACAAAACACTAGTAATGAAGGCAAATGCAAATATCGCCTGTACATTACGAATGCTGTAATTGCCATAAAAACAGCAATTATCAATTCGTATCCATCGGTTGTAATTCCGATTGCAAAACCTATGTTTAAAATAGCTCCCAAAATAAAAGCATCATCCAGACCATGTCCATAATATTTTTGATTCGCCAAAAATTCTGCTCCGGCAAAACCAATCCCGGCAAAAATATAGCAACAGATTTTAAAATATAATTCATCGCCCACCATTCCAACTATCGAAATCGCTCCACATATCGATCCGTATAAAAATGATCCCAACAGAAAAAATCCTAATCTTACCAGAATATTCTTTTGGCTCTTAAAATCCGGCAATTGTTTTTTAATTAATTCTTTTTGCTCTTTACTAATAAAACCAGCATTTTGTAATGAATTTGCTTCTTCCAATAAAGCCAAATCGTCCAATAATTGTTTATCGTGTGCTATCATTCTGTTATTTCTTTATGGAAGTTTTTAATCAATTTAATAAATAGTACTATCGAGCAGATGAAATAAACTGGGAGCATAAAAACAAACAATTCCCAAATACCAGAGAAATCTACTAAATCTAAAATTCGAAAGAATAATATGTTTAAGCCTATGTAAGCGTAAATGATCATAAAAACATACAAGGACATTGCCTTAGTTTCATGACTCACTTTATAAAAATAATACGATGAAGCTGCTAAAACCAATCCAAAAAGCATCCAAATTCCGTCATAGCTATAATCATCTACCATATTACTTATTAATGCAATACTTATTAAATGCAATGCAAAAGTTAGATAGATGAGATTAAAATGAGTCTTTAAATTAATTCGCGAACTATAAATAGTGTATAAAATGAGTAAACCGCCAAGTATGATGGCTGAATAACTCAGGTTTGGGTTCGAATAAAAATCATTATGCAATAAATCCTGAGGTGTGACAGAAAGCCCGATATAAGCAGCTAAACCCGTAATAGCGATTGTTAAAACGCTTTTATTATCGAAATAATAAGCACAAAAGAAACTTACCATAGTTGGAATTAAAGTTGCCAAATCATAATTGTTTCCGAAAGGTTTGTACTGAAATTGCAGATAGCCAATAAAAATGCAAGTGAGAATATTTGCGGCTAAAACCAAATATTCTAAGATTGGGCTCTCAAATGTGGTTTCTGTTTTTTTAAATCCCTTAGAATTTTTAAAGCAATAGTAGAAACAAACTGCAATTACAATAAGTAATATTGAGAGAATTGCGATATGACCAATAGTATCGATGTTTTCATAAATTAAAATCCCGATTCCGGAAGTAAAAAGTAACACAGATAGATACAGAAAAAATTTCAGTTCAACATTTAATGAGAAAATATTCAAGTTTCGATAAGCTGAAATTTCCTGATATTGATTTTCGGTAATTAGATTCTTATCCAAAAGCGATTGGGTCGCCTGGTCATCAAACTTATTCATGTTTTGGTTTTATAATATCGAATCAAAAATAGTCTTTTTTTACTTCAAAAAATTTTGTTATTGTAAATAAAATCTTTCGGTTTTTGGCTGATTTAAAATATTCAAATACGAGAACCGCATAATATTTTGCAAAAAAAATATACCATTTAATTTTTATTATTACATTCGTGTAATCGATTACATTAAACTACTAACTTTATTAAAACCAAACATTACTTAAATGAAAAAACTAATATTAATTGTTTTCGCATTTGGTTTAACTAACCTGTCTGCGCAAAATTACTTAATGTCGGCACCAGAGGGCTTTGGAGCTGCTGCAACTGGGGGCGGAAATGCAATTCCCGTAACTGTTTCAACTTATGCTGATTTAACTGCAAAATTAAAACTGACCACTCCTCAGGTAATTTTAGTTTCAGGAACTATTGCGTGCTCCTATACAAGTGTCTTAGTCAATGACAAAACCATTATAGGTTTGCCTGGTGCAAGATTAGTAAATACAGATCAAACCGCGGCCGGATCGGGAATTCTGAGTTTGAAACCAGGTTCAAATAATATAATTATCAGAAATCTTATTTTTGAAGGCCCAGGCGCTTATGATGTGGACGGACGTGATAATCTTACGTCAGAAGCTACCAATATTTGGGTAGATCATTGTGAATTTCAGGACGGAACCGATGGCAATTTTGACAATAAAGGAGCTGCTGATAATGTTACCATTTCATGGTGCAAATTTACTTATTTAAAACCTCCAAAAGCTGGCGGATCAGGAGGTGCCGATGATCATAGATTTACAAATTTAGTTGGTTCAGGAAAAAGCGATGCTCCGGCTGATGGTCACTATAGCATCACATTCAAAAATTGTTATTGGGCTGACGGCTGCAGAGAACGTATGCCACGTGCCAGAAATGCTGAACTTCATATTCTAAATTGCTATTATAATACTTCTGTATCAAGTTCTCTGGCAATTGGTTTAGGTGGCGGTGATAAAAATTCAACTTGTTATGTTGAAGGAACTGATTTTGCAAAAATAGGAACTGCTTTTAAAAATTATATTAGTACTGATGGAGGAACAATTGGAATTGCATTTTCGGACTGTTTGAAAGTACCTGCAAATTTCGGTGAAGCAGTTACTAAACCTGCTTATGCCTACTCTACTCTTCCAGTTTCAGATGTTGCAGGATATATTAGCAATACATCATGTGGCGCCGGAGCAACACTTCAGGTTTCTGCTGCTGGTGCAATTTCTACCTCTTGTAACAATTTAGGAGTTGCGGAAAACACCAATAATTTAGATTTAAAATATTACCCAACCGTTATAGATAGTTTATTAAATGTTCAGTTTTCGAATAAAGAAAATGGAACTGCCGTTATAACTGTATTTTCTGCAAATGGATCCAAAGTATATTCAACTTCGAAAAACATTACCGCTGATGAAAAAATAGAGTTAAATATTGGGAGCTTATCAAAGGGAAATTATATCTGTAAAATTCAAATTGATAACAGAATAAAAACTTTCAAGTTTATAAAAAACTAGATAATTAATTGCATAATAAAAAAACCGATTTGCATTTTAATACAAATCGGTTTTTTTATTTTATAAATAAAAGCTCTTAAAACGCAGCTTTCATTTTATTTTTGATGGCATCTAAACACAGATTATTTATACTGCCTTCATGCGTGTGTTTTGTTTCTTTTGGAGATTGATATGTTCCTGCTTCCAATTGTTCTGCAACAGCTTTGTAAGCATCTCTAAATGGCATTCCTGCCACAACCATTTCGTTTAAGGTATCAACTGTAAACAAATAATCGTATTTTTTATCTTTTAAAATATTGTCTTTTACAGTAATGTCTTTTACAGAGAAAATCGCAATATCCAAACATGCTTTTAAATTTTGAAGTGCTGGAAACAAACCTTCTTTTAAAAGTTGCAAATCTCTGTGATAACCACTTGGTAAATTATTCGTGATTAAAGTGATTTCGTATGGAAGCGCCTGAATCTTATTACATTTTCCTCTGATTAATTCGAAAACATCAGGGTTTTTCTTGTGAGGCATAATACTTGAACCTGTAGTAAGATGTGCCGGCAAACTTATAAAATCAAAATTTTGACTCATATACAAACAAACGTCCATAGCAAATTTAGACAACGTTGCGGCAACACTGCTCATAGCAAATGCTACTGTCTTTTCCGCTTTTCCACGACTCATTTGTGCAGCTACCGCATTAAATTTCAAGGTTTCAAAACCTAATTCCTGTGTTGTAAATGTTCTGTTAATTGGAAAAGAACTTCCGTAACCCGCAGCAGATCCTAATGGATTCTGATCTACAATTTTTGAAGCCGCATTTAACATCGTAACATCATCTATTAAACTTTCAGCGTAAGCAGAAAACCACATTCCGAATGACGAAGGCATTGCGATTTGCAAATGCGTATAACCTGGTAATAAAACATTTTGGTGTTTTTCTGCAGATTCCATTAACAAATCAAACAATGTTTTTACCTGCTCTTTTATTGCTTTTAATTCATCTTTTAAATACAAATGAACATCAACTAAAACCTGATCGTTACGTGAACGCGCGGTGTGGATTTTCTTTCCGGCATCGCCCAGTTTTACCGTCAATAAATATTCGATTTTAGAATGTACGTCTTCAAAACTGTCTTCGATTTCGAAATCTCCAACAACAATATCAGCAATAATGTCGTTTAATGCATCAACCAAAGAAGTTGTTTCCTCCGCAGTTAATAAGCCAATCTGACCAAGCATTTTAGCGTGTGCTATTGAACCTAAAGCATCATATTTTGCCAAAACTAAATCTAATTCACGATCGTTTCCGACGGTGAAATGTTCAATTTGTTTGTCTGTTGGTATTCCTTTTTCCCAAAGTTTCATAGGTGATATTTTTAGATCCTATTACGGTTAGTTTTCCGCCACGAATTCACGAATTAATTTTAAAATAATTCGTGAATTCGTGGCGGTTTTTCTTTTCTTATAATTTAAAAAAATCGCTTAGTATTTTGATATACAATTCGACTCCTTCTTCAATTTCATTTACAAAAATAAATTCGTCTGCTGAATGTGACCGCAATGTTTCTCCTGGTCCTAATTTTAAGGACTGACAGCTTAAAACAGATTGATCTGAAAGCGTTGGCGAGCCGTACGTTGTTCTCCCAAGAGCGATTCCGGCCTGAACTAAACCGTGTGCAATTGGAATAGACGAAGCATTTAAATGCATTGATCTTGGTGTTACTTCGGCGTTTACATTAGCTTTTACCACTTCTAAAATCTCCGTATTTGAATAACGATCGGTTACACGAATATCAACAACCAAATCACATTCTGATGGAACAACATTATGCTGTTTTCCTGCACTGATCTGTGTTACGGTCATTTTTACCGGACCTAAAACATCAGAGATTTTATCGAATTTATAGTTTTTAAACCATTCCATTACCGGAATTGATTTGTATAATGCATTATCATCGTTTTGGTGTGCAGCGTGACTTGCAGTTCCTTTTACTTTTACATCTAGAACTAATAAACCTTTTTCGGCTACAGCCAATTGCATTAAAGTTGGTTCGCCAACAATAGCGCAATCTAATTCTGGTAAATGTTTTAAAACACTGTTTAAACCGTTTTTTCCGCTGCTTTCTTCTTCGGCGGAAGCCACCATTACCAAATTATGCGACAAGTTTTGGTTTTCATAAAAGTGAACAAAAGTGGCCAAAAGTGAAACCAGACATCCTCCGGCATCATTACTTCCTAACCCATATAATTTCCCGTCTTTCTCTATCGCTTTAAACGGATCGTTCGTATAGGCCTGATTTGGTTTAACCGTATCGTGGTGAGAATTCAGTAAAAGTGTTGGTTTGTTTTCGTCAAAATATTTATTGAAAGCCCACACATTGTTATTTTCTCTTTTAAAAGGAATCTCATTTTGATTAAACCAATTTTCTATTAATAGCGCTGTCTGATCTTCTTCACTTGAAAACGAAGGTGTTTCTATAAGGCTTTTTAATAAACTAATTGCTTCCTGGGTAAGCGTTGCAATATTTTTCATAGTTAATGGTTTCTTTGCCACGAAGGCTCGAAGTCACAAAGTTTTTATTAAATCTGTGACATTTTTAATTTGCGCAAATTTCTTAAATTAATATTTAAACACCTTCCGCAATTCTATTTTTTTTGCCACAGATTAAAACAATTTTCACAGATTTATAAATCATTTTAATCATTTAAT
>Ga0247813_10000069_pt1 | contig 152291 bp, 130 predicted proteins | sample UWRJL169409C1_FD_180719 | JGI IMG/M metagenome (GOLD analysis project Ga0247813, IMG submission 180719) | Plant litter microbial communities from Arlington Agricultural Research Station in Wisconsin, United States - UWRJ-L169-409C-1 | ecosystem: Environmental > Terrestrial > Plant litter >...
TTTTTTACAAAGACGGCCTCGAAAATATCGTAACGCTGCTCGATCAGCAAGGCGTGACCATTTACAGCACGGGGGGCACACAGGAATTTATCGAAAAGCTGGGCGTAAAATGTGTTCCGGTAGAATCACTGACCTCTTATCCGTCAATTCTCGGTGGCAGGGTAAAAACGCTGCACCCATCGGTTTTTGGTGGTATCCTCGGCAAACGCGAAGACACGACTCATCTGGCGGAAATGGCGGAGTACAAGATTCCGGAGATCGACCTGGTGATCGTGGACCTGTACCCATTTGAAGAAACTGTAAGGTCAACCACAGATGAAAGCCTCATCATTGAGAAGATCGACATCGGTGGCCCTTCGATGATACGTGCCGCGGCAAAAAATCACAAATCAGTTGTAGTGGTAGCTGCAAAAAAAGATTATAGTTTGCTGGAAGAAATACTTGCTTCGCAAAATGGTGAAACATCGCTGGAACAACGACGCACCTTCGCCATCAAAGCGTTTGATGTGTGTACGCAATATGATACCGCGATCTCTTCTTACTTCAATGGCATCAATATTGAAACGCCTTTTAATAAAGAATCAAAAACATTGCGTTACGGCGAAAATCCGCACCAGTCGGCGACTTACTTTGGCAACCTTGATGAAATATTCTCTCAGCTGCATGGCAAAGAACTCAGCTACAACAATCTAGTAGATGTAGATGCTGCGATACAATTGTCAAAAGACCTGCAGGATACTGATGATGCGGTTTTTGCCATCATCAAGCATAATAATGTATGTGGCGTGGCTATCCGCAAAACTTTGAAAGAAGCCTGGGATACCGCATTGGCCGGTGATCCGGAAAGCGCTTTTGGAGGTGTACTCGTCTGTAACAAAACTGTAGATGTTTTGACAGCAAATGCCATCAACGAATTATTCTTTGAAGTGCTGATCGCTCCTGCATTTAATGATGATGCGCTGGCAGTTTTGAAACAAAAGAAAAATCGAATTCTCCTGCAGGTAAAACAATTTCCTGCGTCAACCATACAATATAAATCCCTGCTGAATGGAATGCTGGTGCAGCAAAACGATGAAGGCAATTATGCAGAATGGAAAGAAGCGGGCGGGCGTGAAGCCACTGCGGCTGAAAAAGAGGATCTGATCTTTGCCAACATCATCGCGAAGCATTTGAAAAGCAATTCCATTTCTTTGGTAAAGAACAAACAGATGATCGGGAAAGGTTGCGGGCAAACCAGCCGCATCGATTCTCTTCGCCAGGCAATTGAAAAAGCGAAACAATTCGGCGCAGACCTCAATGGGGCTGTATTGGGCAGTGACGCATTCTTCCCGTTTGATGATTGCGTAAAGATCGCTCATCAGAATGGTATCGGCGCTTTCATTCAACCCGGTGGCTCTATCCGTGATGCCGACAGCATCGCTTATTGCAAAGAAAACGGACTGGTAATGGTGATCACGGGATTAAGGCATTTTAAACACTAAAGAATCTATGATGTATGATGTATGATGTATGATCTATGATCTTAAAAGATTTTCGTCGTAGATCATACATCACAGATCATAGATCATCGATTTTATGGACGGTAAAGGAAAAGGCTACATTGCACTCACCATCACGAGTATCGTGTGGGGAACTACGTGGGTAGCGAGTAAGATTGGTGTAAAAGAAGTGCCTGCATTGCAGATGGCTTCCATACGACAGTTCATCGCCGGCACCTGTATGGTTTTATTTTTTCTCTTCTTTAAAAAAATGCCTTTGCCAACGGCAAAACAATTTCGTTGGTTGCTGGTGATGGCTTTTCTCATGTTCGTTTTTGCCAATGGTTTCAGCATGTGGGGTATTCAATATATTCCCGCTGGTTTAGGTGCTTTGATTGGCGCATTATATCCATTGAGTGTGGTGATAATAGAAAGAGTTTTTTTGAAAAAGAAAAACATGACAGCCATAACTTTTGTCGGGTTGTTCTTAGGGATTGCCGGAATCGCTATTGTTTTTTACGAGCATGCATTTGCGCACAAAGGCCCGAATTTTTTCCTGGGATTATGTTTGTCAATTTTCGCGATGCTGGCCTGGAGCCTTGGAACAGTTTTCCTTTCCCGAAACAAAGCCAATCTCAATCCTTATTATGGCACCGGCTGGCAAATGCTGATCGGATCGGTGATCTTATTTATCATGGCTTATACCACACAAAAACCGGTGAATATTTTTTCCATCAGCATCAATACCTGGGGCATCATCGCCTATCTTGTTGCAGTGGGATCTGTCGGTGCTTTCATCGCGTTCATTTATTCCATGAAAAAATTGCCTGCAGCGATCGCTTCCCTGTATGCCTACATCAATCCGCTGGTAGCCATGCTGGTGGCATCTTTCCTGCTGAACGAGCATCTTACGATGAATATCTTATGGGGATCGATTGTTACGCTGCTCGGCGTTTACCTCGTCAACTATAGTATCAAAAAGACGAACGAAAAGATCATCGCGGAAGCTGAGTTATAAATCGTTGATACATTTCCCTCCAGCCTTCGAATTGCCTGGAAGTCCCTAAAAAATTATTGTGAAAGATGGTGATGAGCCTGCCGTTAACGGCTTTGCAGGTTTCATAATAATATTGCAGCTCATCATAAGATTCTGCGGCCTGTTGTTTTTGTTCAAAAAAACTATTGGCATCCATATAACAAAACGGGTGCAGCCTGAGTTTGGTAAGCAACTCATTACTGAGATCATACCAGTTAAAAGAAGAAGCTACCGATGCCCTGAAACCGTTGATACTGCCATATCCCATGCTGTACTCATTTGTGATACCCGCATCGAGCAGGTGGTGAAATGTTTCGGGCAAAGCCAATTTTATATAATGCTGCCGCGATGCGTTCACTTCTGTTTTACCAGCAGTTTCAAGGATACGTTTTTCTTTTTGTATCAATGCAGGTTTCTCAAAACTTTTCCACGAAGGATGAATTCCGATAGGATATTTTTTTGCATGTTCGCGCATCAGTTGCCACATCGCATATCCGTAAGGCGAAAGGTTTTTGTCATATTCGCTTTGCGAAGTTGCTACCAGGAAAAAATAGACCGGGTGCAATCCATGTGACCTGTGCAGGTTATCCAGGAAATCGTAAGCATCGTAAGGGTCTTTCTTCAGCCTCAATAAAACATTCACTCTTTCCAGCGAAGGCGATTTTACAAATCCTCCCAGATTGCGCAGCAGCCCTTTGTTGCGGTAAGAATAAGCGATATCAATATCGTAAGTAGGGGTAAATTTGAATTCCGGAAATTGAAAAATGAGTGAAGGAAATTTTTGCGACAAAGCTTTCGCAAAATCCTGTATCCAGAAATTAATGACCGGTTTTTTTAAAAAACCCTCTTTGAATGCCAATGAGTTTTCGTGGGCAAATCTTCCATACATATCTTTTTGATGCGGAAGATATTCTTCGTAACGGCTGAGCAGGTAAAACGCTGCCGCGAAAATATCGAAAGGAAAATCGCTGTGCTGAATTTTGAAAAATGCTTTGTTGCCGTTGATTTCAAAACATTCAACAGGCTGGGCATTGATGCCGGTTTCAAAAAGAAGATTTGTATTGCGGAGCGCAAAGCCATTGTTTGGAAATGTTGCGGAACTGTAGTTTATTTTTGCTCCATCGTGCGCAGCAAACCCCTCCGCGTCGAGCGTCAGGCTATAGGTGATCCCCAGCTGTTCTTTAAAAATGAACTGGCAGATATATTGCAAGCGGTAAGAAGTGGTATCGCTGTAGATCAATAGCATGGCGAAATTATTTTTTGTATCGTTCCTTCCACATCTGGTTGAAAGTCTTTTTGCTGAAATCGAGATCAGCTCTGTGTTTGTTCCAATCCTTGAACAATCCGTTCACCACTTTATTTTTCAGCGGGCCGCTACCCAGGTTCATCATTCCTCTTTTGAGGCTGGCCAGCTTCCACATTTTCCATGCCGCCCGTTCTGCAAAACTGGTCAGACCTTCTTCCACTGCTTCTTTCCTGTTGTCGAGCAATAATTCGTGCAGGTTTATTTTTACCGCACAAACTTCGGTACAGTTCCCGCAAAGCGAAGATGCATAGCTCAGATGTTTGAAATCTTCCATCCCCTTCAGGTTGGGTGTTATCACGCTTCCGATCGGGCCGCTGTAAGTGGTTCCGTAAGTATGTCCGCCGATGTTTTTATATACAGGACAAGCATTCAGACAAGCGCCGCATCGGATGCAGTAAAGGCTTTCGCGTTGCACAGGATTTTGCAAAATATTCGTACGGCCATTGTCAAGTAAGATCACGTACATTTCTTCAGGGCCATCCGTCTCATTTTCCTGCCGTGGCCCGGTGACGATGCTGTTGTAAACCGTTATTTTTTGTCCTGTACCGAATGTGCTCAGCAGGGGCCAGAACAGCGCCAGATCGGTAACAGACGGGATCATTTTTTCGATACCAACCACCACGATATGGGTTTTTGGAAAAGCACAGCTCAAACGGGCGTTGCCTTCATTTTCCGTTACGGCGATGCCGCCGATATCGCTGATGATAAAATTGGCGCCGGTGACTCCAACTTCGGCCTGCACATATTTTTCCCGCAATATCTGCCGGGCAACCTGTGTGAGTTCGGTGGGAGTATAATTGATCGGGGTCCCTAATTTCTCATTAAAAAGTTTCGCTACATCTTCCTTGCTCTTATGCATGGCTGGTGTTACGATATGGTAAGGCGGCTCGCCATCCAGTTGTTGGATATATTCTCCCAGATCAGTTTCGATGCTTTCGATGCCATTTTTTTCCATAGCCGCGTTGAGGTGTATTTCCTCGGTAGCCATGCTTTTGCTTTTTACAAGCGTCTTGCAATTTTTTTCCTTACAAATGCGAACGATCTCTTCAATCGCCTGATCCGTAGTTTCGGCCCAGATCACTTTGCCACCACGTTTGCTGAAATTCAATTCAAATTCTTCGAGTTGCTGATCAAGCGTTTCAATTGCCCTCCATTTGATATTTTTCGCCCTTTCCCTGGCCAGGTGCACATTATCAAACTGCTGCTTGCCCTGTGGCACCACGGCATTATAACGGCCAATATTAAAATTGATCGTTTTGCGGTGCTGCATATCTGCAGCCTTTACCGTGCTTTTAGCTAAAAATGTTTCTGAATTTTCCGACATCCAAAGTAAAATTGTGTAAGCAAAAGTAATGGATAATGAGGGAATGGATAATGGATAATGTTTTCAGGAAAAACTGTAATAAATTATCAATAGCCCTTCCATCGAAAACATTATCCATTTATCAATTATCCATTATTTTTCCGTTGCCAAACAACATCAGCTTCTCGTCATCATTCGGCAGATAAATAAACTCTTCAAACGTCAGTCCAAGCTTTTTCAACAGGTTGACCGAACGCTCATTTTGTTCAACTGTGATCGCTACGATGCGATGCAGCCCCAGCTTTTGTTTTCCATACAACATTACGGCAGAAGCAATTTCGAATCCATATCCTTTTCCTTCAAATTCCGGCATCATGGCAAAGCCGATATCTACGTCTTTGAGCCCGGCTCTTCTGATCAGTCCGCACATGCCAACGGGCTCACCATTTTTTAGCGAAAAAAGCCAGAGGCCAAAACCATTTTCCGCATAACTCCGCAACGGGCCATTTACGAGGTATGCTTCGGCATCTTGTACTGACCTGACCTTGCGGTCGCCGATGAATTCCAAAAATCCCGGCGTGTTCAGCAACCCCAGGATGAATGGGGCATCTTCAACCGTCAGTTTCCTGAGTGATAATCTTTCAGTAAAAAAAAGGGTTCCCATAACACATAATTTTTATCGGACTGTCATAACAGTGTCAGCAAAAAAAGTTCTATTTACTCTTCTCGTAAATGCTTTTTCCATATTGAAAAACGCCCGCCATTAATAAAGAGCACTTTTGCAGCGCAATTCAAATGTTGTACAATTTCGGTTAACTGTTGCAACAATTTTTTTCAAAATTAAGATTATGAGAATTACCAGTTTAGTATTAGCTAGTTTATTGGCAGGAAGTGCTTTTGCGCAGGAAGATACTGCTGTAAAAAAGCTGGGAGAAGTGATTGTTACCGGGCAGTACAAACCGCAAAGCCTGAAAAGTTCGGTTTACCAGGTGAGGGTTATCACTCATGAGCAGATCCTGCGACAGGCGCCTGCAAATGTGCAGGATGTGCTAAACAAACAATTGAATATCCAATGGTCGCAGGATCCTGCAACCGGTGGGGCAGGTATTACGATGATGGGACTTTCCGGACAAAATGTAAAGATCCTGTTGGATGGTGTTCCGTTTATCGGCCGGCAGGGAACAGGAAACGAGATCAACATCAATCAGCTGGATGTAAATACGATCGAGCGTATTGAAATTGTGGAGGGGCCTATGTCGGTGGTTTATGGAGCCGATGCGTTAGCAGGGGTGATCAATATCATCACCAAAAAAACCAGCCGCGATAAATTTTCTGTAACTGCAAGGGTTCAGGAAGAAACTGTGGGCAAAGAATATGGTTTCAACCGTGGTATACACAATCAATATCTGGGCGCTACTTACAATTACAAAAACTGGTACTTCAGCGGTGCCATAGGGCGCAATCTTTTCCAGGGATGGAAAGACACTGCAATTGGCAGGGAATTACTTTGGCATAAAAAAGACCAGATCACCGGCAATGGTGTGATCGGTTACCGCAAAGGCCGCCTGAATGCTTATTACCGTTTCGACGGACTGGATGAGATCATTACTAACCCGGCAAACATCGTGAATAATAATCCTGCGGTAGACCAGGACTACATGACCGACAGGGCAATGCACCAGGTACAGGGAACCTACACATTCAATTCCAGGCTGGTAGCTAATGCGCTGGCTTCCTACACACATTTCACCCGCCAGGTTTATTCAACTTTGTATTATCCGAACGGAGATGTACGGGTAGCTACCGCACCGGGTTTGCATAGCCTGAACACTAATGATGGTGGCATTTTCCGCGGATCAGTTGTATATACCCCTTCGCAATTTGTTTCCTTTCAGCCAGGTGTTGATATCAACATCGAAAGCGGTGAAGGCGACCGTGTAAAAAATGGCAAACAATCCATTGAAGATTATGCGTTCTTCATCACATCAGAAATAAAACCATTGTCATGGCTAAACCTCAGGCCTGGATTGCGCTTCATTCACAATTCTGATTACGATGCCCCTCCCGTTGTTCCAAGTTTCAACACCAAAATAGTTTTGAGCAAAGATCTTGACCTGCGTATGGCTTACGCAAGAGGTTTCAGGGCGCCATCTATCCGGGAATTGTATTTTGACTTTAATGATGCCAACCATAATATCCTGGGTAATACAGACCTGAAAGCTGAAAATTCCAACAGTTACACAGGTTCACTTACCTGGCAGAAAAAACTGGATAAAGATTATTCACTTACCGCGACGATAAGTGGCTTTTACAATGAAGTGAAGGATAATATCACCATTGCACTCGATGCAAATAATCCATCTGTATTCAGGTATATCAATGCTTATAAATTCAAAACCCTTGGCGGAACAATCGGTGCCGAGTTGCATAACAAAGATCTGAATGCAGCAATTGGTTATTCTCACACCGGAAGATATAATCAACTGAGAGAAGAAGACAAGTCTTTGCCTTCGTTCAAATATGCTTCGGAGATCAATGCAACTGTAGGCTACAGCTTCAGTAGGATCGGGCTTAACGCCAACCTGTTTTACAAATTCACCGGTAAATTACCGCAATACATAACGGATAGTAACAATAAGATCGTTCTTTCCGAAACTGAAGGTTATCACACAGCAGATCTTACTTTGAATAAAAAACTTTTCAAAGTACTTACGCTCAATATGGGTATCCGCAACCTGTTTGATGTGACGAATATCCAAAGCAGCGTTGCATCCGGCGGGGCGCATTCAGCAGGATCTTACAGTTCTATCGGTTATGGCCGTTCCTATTTCGCCGGGCTGACTTTCAACTGGAGCAAATAAGCATCATTAGCAATTCAATCATATATCTTATACACTAAAAAAGAATCAATGAAACAACAACTGACAAAATTATTTATGCTGGCGGTATCGGCCGTGCTGGTATTCTCTGCGTGCAGAAAAAACGATGCTCCTTTGCCAGACAATCTGGTGCAATTTACTTCTACTTTGCAAGGCGTGGATGAAGCGACCAATACCGTTACTGTAAAAGTGCAGTTGTCGAGGGCTACAGACAGGGATATCCCTGTAATATTAAGCGTTACTCCATCTGGTTTTGCCGGTGCGGTTAACTTTACTACTACGCCATCAACTACAACAGGAAATATTGCATTGACCATATTGAGCGGTAGCAGCGAAGCAAGTTTTACTGTTACTAAAAACGCTGGTGCAGTGTACACCGGTGATGAAAAAGTAACCTTCAAGATCATTTCTTCCGGCACTCCGATTTTGATCGGTACTGTCAACGAATTCACTTTGAGCTTTTCGAAGATCGTTTCTACCGGAGCTGCAACTGTAGGTAATGGTGGCGGCGCTACTTACGGCAACAAAGTATTTTTCGACCTGAGCGGCAATAGCCAGGAAGCGGTATTGCGTACCAAATGGGATCTTGGCTTTTACAGCGGCGCCGACGACTGGAGAGTTATCATCAACTCGTCTACAGCGATGATGGCAAAACAGATCAGCAAAAACGACCTCACTACCGTAACTGCTGCGGATACTGTAGGTTTTAGTGCTGATGTATTCTTCAACCAAAGTGCGCCAACTACGACGTCCCTCGCATATATCGATTACCCGACAGGTGATCTTAGCAGGACAGCGATTGCTGCGGTATCTGCTACAGCAACCGACAACAAAGTATACATCGTAAACCGTGGTACCGGTGTTGGAAATCCTGCGCCTGCAAGAGGTTGGAAAAAGATCCGTGTGATCCGCAATGCTTCAGGTGGTTACACTTTGCAACATGCTGACATCGCTTCTTCTACTTTCACTTCAATAGATATCCCAAAAACAACCACTCATTTCTTTAACTACGCATCTTTTGAAAATGGCGCTGTAGTGGTAGAACCAGCTAAAGAAAAATGGGATATCGCCTGGACATACTTCTCTAACATGACAGACTTTGGTGGCGGCGCAGTACCATACCTCTTTCAGGATATGATCATCCAAAACCGAAATACCAGTACGGTAAGAGTAATGACCGCCACTAAAACATATGAAACTTTTGGTGAAGCTGATATCGCCGGCCTTACACTTTCTAACTCCCAGGTCAACATCGGTTCTGACTGGCGTGCAGGTGGTGGCCCATCAAGCGCACCTGCAGTACGTACAGACCGTTTTTATATTATAAAAGATGGTGAAAACAACTACTATAAACTTCGTTTCACTGCGCTTACACAAGGTGGCGAAAGGGGTTACCCGGCGTTTGAATATGCTTTGGTTAAAAAAGGATAATAACTGAACAATATATCAGGAAAAAGCTCTGAGTAACTGCGGAGCTTTTTCCTTTTTGCGTAAACCGTTTTCCCATTTGAAAAGTCATGGCCATGTCAGATTCCGTTGCTTTGCATTCAACTAAAAAACAAGATTCAATGAGAAAGATACCAGGGTTAATATTAGGCGTTGTAATGGCAGCATCAGCCAGCGCACAGTCTGTAAAAGACAAACCAAATGTAGAAAAGCTTTGTGGCTGCTTCGACGTGGAATTCAAATATGCGGAAACTTTTTCGCCCGACCCATCCTATAAATACCATAATCGTGAAGAGATCAGTGGCGGAACTGAACTGGTTTTCCCGGTGGAAGTAAGTGATAAAAAAATCGTGATGCAGCATTTGCTGGTGATCACCGATTCGATGATCGTAAAGCATTGGAGAGAAGATTGGGTGTATGAAGCCAATGAAATTTTTTCTTACAAAGGAAGCAAGACATGGAAAAAAGAAAAATTACCGGCATCTTCTGTAAAAGGTACCTGGACTCAATCCGTATGGGAAGTGAGCGACGAACCCCGTTACCAGGGCACAGCCCCATGGTTGAATGTTGATGGTAAAAATGTGTGGACCAACACCACCGATGCCCCTCTGCCAAGAAGGGAATATTCTGTAAGGAGCGATTACAATATCCTTAGACGTACCAACAGGATCTCTATCCTGAAAGATGGTTACCTGCACGAGCAGGATAACCAGAAAATCCTTCGCACAGGGGATACAGAAAAATTACTGGTTGCTGAAAAAGGTATCAACTCTTACAAAAGGATAGATGAGTCTAAATGTGCCCCGGCATTGGCTTATTGGGAAAAGAACAAAGCTTACTGGACTAAAGTAAGGACGATCTGGGCCGATTATGTTGCCAAAAACAACACCATCGAATTGAAAACAAAAGTGGATGGTAAAGTATTACACGAATACTTGTACGCACTGGCTGCAGACTACCGTACCGGTAAGATCAAGCCGGAAGATATCGATGCTTCTATCAAAACCAACATAGAAAAATTCCTTGGACGTGATGATGCCGCAACTACTACCGCGGCTGCTCCATCAAAATAATTTAGCATGGAATAATAACATGAAGCCTCCGTAAGGAGGCTTTTGTTTTTTTGCACCGCAGAGGACAGGAGAGAGCGGAGTTTTCGCAGAGGCCTCCGCGCTAACTCTGTTACTCTTGTTCTCTGCGGTAAATAAACCTTACCCTTGGGGAACAATGCGCCACGTTATATCACAGATCTTCAAAAAATAAGATATCCTTAACCATTCGATATAGGAAGCGTTTCGTACATTGCATCTATTGCAATACCAAATCTTCCAACATGCTTAGAGTCATTCTCCTGATCACTTTTTTTGCCAATTCATTTTGTTTGTCTGCACAACATAAGGTAACATTCAAAGTGCACTATTCTGAATTGTATGCAACTTATGATTTCCTCACAAAAATAGGTCCTGGTTATCCCGACAATGACCTGAAAACTATTTTCGAAAAATCATTCTACAATACTGCCGCTGCAAGGAAAATGATTGAAGATTTTTCGCAGATCCGGATCGATTACAGCTACCCCTTTGGACAATATCCTTCGCCACTGAAAGTAGGTTTTATGTCGCGAGATTTTTTAGAAAAAAATCTCGCGACCAGCCAGTCAATAGAAGGATTCAAAGAAAAGTCTGCGGGAATAATACCTAACGAAGATCTTATCGCCTTTTCAAAAACACTTGACATTTTTACATCCATTTATCGTGAACTGGTTTTCGAACCCAATAAAGCCGCATTTACCCAACAAAAAAATAGTCTGCAGGAATATGTTGACAACAATAAATTCGCGGATTTTTTTGCTAAGGGGCTGATTTTTTATGATGTCATATGGGATGCCGGGCTTCCTTTTGATATCTGCCTTTTGCCATCTTACGAAAAAGGCAATCTTGGTGCCCGGGCATTTATAAATGTAGCTATTTGTGAGCCGCCCATCAATCTGAAAGATCTCACTTCTTTTTTCAGCGTGGCAATGCACGAGATCTATCATATACTCTACGACAACCAATCGCTTTCTTTAAAAAATGATATTGCAAAATGGTTCAGTGATACCCACTCGCCTAACAGCCAGTATGCGTTGTTATTGCTGAACGAAGTACTGGCAACGGGCCTCGGCAATGCCTATCTCATGGAAAAGATAAATGGAAAGATAGATGAAGAGGATTGGTACGCGAATAAATACATCGCCGGTATGGCTAAAGAAACTTACGCCTTGCTAAAAAAATATGTGGAAGAAGAAAAGCCGATCGATGAGGCTTTTGTAAGATCATATGTAAAAACGTACGATACAAAATTTGGCAGCTGGAGCAAAGAACTGGCGCATCTTTTTACGTACCGTTATATCATGTCCACTGACCAGGGAGACATTGCCTATTTCAGAAAAAATTACCGCTTTTATTCCAACAACAGAACCGGAAGCCCGGTAAGCCAGCAAGAAATCGATAGGGCGAAAGAAATGCCTGTTACAAAAGTGCTGGTTATTTCTTCGCGGCACAAAGAAGTTTATGCTATGGCAAAGAATGGCTTTGAAGAATTAAGAAATTTTACGCCAGACCTGACAAAAGAATTTATCCGGATTTTTACCATGAACGACCATACAAAACTTTTTATTATTAACAGGCATCGTTCCTCTGTAGAAGCATTAATGAATAAATATTTTCCTGATAAAATAATCAAATAAAAAGGAGAACGATCACTCATTCTCTTCGTTATTAAAACCCTTACCTGTTGATTTTCGCTGAGAGCCTCTGCGGAAACCCTGCTCTCTCCAGGTTGCTGCGGTGAAGAAAATCTTACCTTTATAAAGAACGTGCCGCAGGTTTTTTGTAAAACGCCACAGGTTTTTTGCAGAACGCGCCACAGTTTTTTTTTACAAAATGTGCCACAGGCACGTTCCTACTTCAACTCAACAAAAAATGGCTCGCAATACGAGCCATTTTTATTTTTCGGAGGAACGCGCCACAGGCACGCTCCGACATTCGTAATTCGTAATTTGAAATTCGTAATTATTTATTGCCCAACCATAAACACCGCATTACACAACATCAGCTTTCCATTTTCCCAGAAATTGCGGAACATCACATTATCGGTAATATAAGTAACAGTACCATCGCCGAGTTCCTGTACGCCGAACAGCAAACCATCTTTCAGTTTCGGATTTAATTTATAGCCTACATATCCTGCCAGCTGATTTTCTTTTCTCATTACCCCTACATTCCAACCGCCATCTTTCATAAATTCATATACTTTATTATCCATTTTAAGGGTATAATAATATTTAGGATAACCAAACATCAGCGGATGCGTATTATCAACATCCACTTTAAAAATTGCGCCGGGTGTGCTGTACGACAACATGTTCCTTTCCCTGCAATCGAATTGCCTGATGGCTTCGTAAGGATCTTTGTCCTTGTCCTTTGCATCCGCATTTGAATCGGGTTCATTTTTAGATTTCAGCAGGCTCCAGTCTTGTTTGGATAATTGAGACACCGCATTTTCCAACGCAACGACCCTGCCGCCATTATCGATCCACTGACGAAATTGCTCTGCCTGGTCTTTATCGCTCAAAAATTTGTAACGGCCATCCGGCAATATCAACACATCTATATCGCTCCAGCGGATACGGCTCACGTCGTTCGCATTGATCAGCGTGAGTTTATACTTCAATTCATTGTCGAAGAAATTCCATATCTCGCCGGCCGCATTTTCGTTGGTTCCTTCGCCGGTAAGCATCGCTACCCTTACAGCAGCCATCGGGTGTACATAATAACTTCCAAAATCGTAACCTTTTTCTACCATCCCTGTGTTGACCATGTTCATTTTCACTTTATTGGCATTACAAACATCACTCACCACTTTCCATAAAGCATTACCGAAACGTTCATTCGCTTTTTTTACGATGATGAGCGAACCATTGCCATAAGATTGTCCGTTTGCTTTAAAACCTGTTTCTGCAAAACGTACTTTTACTCCTTTCGCTAATAATTGCGCCATCACTTTAACAGAGGCGACCCCATCCCAGCGGATTACATATCCATAAGCATCCTGCGGAACATTATCTGTAAAATCAGGCAATACTTTTCCAGTACCTGTGCTCACCACCAGTTTGCTGGCATACCCTGTTAACCCATACACATACGGCATTGCCCATGCGGTAATATCATATGTAGCGGAGTCAACCAGTTTTGTTTCCGGTTCAAATAAGACCTTTACCAGTGCCGCTTTGGATTGCGCCGAAGAGATCACCAGGTCGCCGGTAGCAAATGAAAAGGCTACTTCTTTTTTTTGCTGATAGCTATACCCTCTTCCTGTACCATTGCCTGTGGTGCCGTATTGGATGCCGTTTTTATCCAGCAATTCCATCAATGCAGCCAGTCGTTGTGCATCTTCAGGATTATTTTTGATCACATAAGATTTGTATTCGCCGATATTACCGCTTACCGCTTCGTTGAAAAATTTGCGGTATTGTTTTACCAGTTCCGATGCGTTTATGGATGCAATCTCAACCGTACTCATGCCGGTGGTATAATGGTGGATCGCACGATCGTAAAGCGTCAGTGTATCTCCTTCATCGGTATCTATTCCAAGTCCGCCGGCAGGCCCGCCGCCCTGTTCGTATGTCATGCCGATAGAGCCGTTGTAGATCGGGTAGGTATCGCCGTAAGAAGGATATAAAAGATCGAAGATCTCTTTGGTGAAATACAACCAGCCATTTTTATCAAAATATTTCGCGTGATTTTTTCCGATTGATTCCTGGAAATCCCTTTGCCATTTAGTGATCACTTCGTGATAAGGCTGTGCTGCCGGGGCAAAATAATAAGGTTGGTTTGGCCCCTGTTCGTGAAAATCCACATGCACCTGCGGGAGCCATTGATTGTACTGTGCAATGCGCTGGCGGCTTTCTACCTGCGTCTGCCAGGACCAGTCGCGGTTGAGATCGAAATTGTAATGATTGCTCCTTCCACCCGGCCATGGTTCCCTGTGCTCCCTTGATATCTTTGTAGGATTAAACTCTTTTCCCACCACTGAATTGAACCAGTTGATATAACGTTCCCTTCCATCCGGGTTAAGACATGGGTCAATAACTACCACTGTATTTTTCAACCATTCTCTGGATTGCGCATTTGCCGGATCAGCCAATGCAAAAACAGTCAGCATGGCCGCTTCAGAAGAAGAAGTTTCATTGCCATGCACATTATAACTCAACCAAACGATGGCCGGAGCTGCTTCCGAAGGCATCATCTTGTCTTTAGCTACATTGGCAAGACGAAGATTGTTCAGACGAATATTTTCGAGGTTCGCCAGGTTTTCCTGCGAAGCTACAAACGCAAGATATAGAGGGCGGTGTTCATTGGTTTCGCCGTATTGCTGCAATTTCACATTTGCGGAAGCAGCCTGCGCGACGTATTGAAAATAACTAACCACTTTGTGATGTGGCGTGTACCTGCTGCCTATCTTATACCCAAGAAATTCTTCAGGTGATTTTAATTGTGCTACAGAAATTACAGTGACGATAAGCGCTGCGGAAAGCAACAGGATTTTTTTCACAATGGATCATTTAGAAGTTAATAATGGAAAAGCAAAAGTCAGGTAATTTAATTTTATTCGTGCATTCGTGGCAAAAAAGTTTGAGAATAACTGCCACGAGTACACGAATAAAATTATACTATCTGACTTTTATAAAGGTCGGCACCATTAAAGTTAGCAGGCCTTGGCTGAGGGTGGCCACCTCTATTTAATACCCAGGATTTTGAGTCAATATCCCACCTCCTGCATTTATTTCGCGGAGCGGGATAGGGAACACGAGTTCGTTGGCATCATAAGAGAATCCATCGATAGATTCCTGGAACCTTTTTATATCCTGGATGCGTTGCCCTTCATGCGCCAATTCTAACCGGCGTTCGTAACGGATATTTGCCAGGTTGATAGCAACCGCTCCAAGTCCTGCCCTGCTGCGTATGGCAAGCATATCTTGTGCAGGAGTGGCGCCAACGGAGGTACTCAGCCTGAAATTAGCTTCAGCCCTTGTAAGGTACATTTCGCCGAGGCGGATAACCGGTAAGAACCTGTACTGGAATTTCCATTTTCCACTGCGGTAGATGTCGCTTCCATCCAGGTAAAATAATGCTCCGCGGGAATCCGATGCATCATAAAGATTGATATGGTCTTCATTGATCTCAATGTCGCCATCGCGTGCACCATAATCTGTGATGGAGAAATAAACCTGCAGATCATTCGAGCCATCCTGTGCTGTTACCGGCAGTACATAAATATCTTCTTTGGAAGCAGATGTATTATTGAACACTTTCGCATAATCTGTTTCCAGTTCGGCTCCTGAGTTTTCAATCACGTTATTAGCTTCATCACGTGCTCCTGCATAATTACCCATTTGCAGGTACACCCTCGACAACACGGCCGATACGGCATATTCACTTCCATACTCGCCAACTTCGCCACCAATGATCGGTTTGGCTGCCACAAGATCCGCGACTATCTGTGTATATGTGTCCTGTACACTGCTGCGGGCAACCCTGTTGGCGGCTGTTATTTCACCGTTCACCGTTGGTGTAAGTATTATCTGAAGCCCGGGATTTGTACCAACATTGCCAGCACTATAAGGTTTTGCAAACAATTCTACCAGCTCAAAATATACCAGTCCGCGGAGAAAAAGCGCCTGCCCTTTCACCCTGTCGCGATCCGCAGAATTAACTGTATTGATATTCGCCAGGATGTTGTTACAGATATTGATGGCCCGGTACCCTTCCAGGTAAGTGGCGGATATGAAACTATTGTTGGTCAGGATCTCCTTCCGGTAGATCTCATCCGGCTGGTTGAACGTTCCTACCCAGGTGATCTCATCGCCGGCGCCAAGCAATTCGGAATACATCTGCACATCGCCACCCAGCAGCGAAGCACCCGATACTACATCGTAGGTGCCATTGAGCGCTGCTTTGATATTGGCATCGGTCGTAAATACAAATTCTTCATCCACACTCTGCGTTGGTTGTACATCTAACTTTTTTGAACAACCAGTGACCAGGAAGGCGGCGCTTATTATATAGATTGATAATTTTTTCATTTTCGTAAAAATTAAATTGGATAATTAAATTAGAAACCTAGGTTCAGCCCTACAGAAAAATTCTTTATCTGCGGAGCGGCGTAAAAATCGCTTCCCTGGTTCCTGTTGCCTGACCTGTAATCGGTATTCACTTCCGGATCCCACCCTTTGTAATCGGTAAAAGTGAGGAGGTTCACCCCGGTCACATAGAATTTAGCGCTGGTGAGCTTTGCCCTGCGGATGACCGATGCAGGAAAGTTATACGCCAGGGTAATATTTTTCAGGCGAACATAATCACCATCTTCCACATACCTGCTGGAGGCAGAAATACCGTTTCCTCCGCCAAGACGAAGTTGAGGCACCTGTGTAATGTCACCAGGTTTCTGCCACCTGTCGAGCTGATCCCTTGTCTGATTATCGAACCAGTCGAAACTTGCGCTCATAAAACCACCGGCCCCGTTTTGTATCTGGTTGCCGAATACTCCCTGGAACAATACATTCAATTCAAAACCTTTGTAGCTGAAGCTGTTTCCAAAACCCGCGATCAGTTTAGGATTAGGATTGCCGACAATGAAGTTTCCGGCCGAATTGTAATTGTTGGTAGTAGTTTTTCCATCCTGTAAATAATACAAGGCATCACCGTTGGCAGGATCTGCCCCGGCAAACTTTGGCCCGTAAAATACCCCGATAGATTCGCCAACGATGAGAGAGTTCATATAACGTCCATCATTACCCGCGATCAATGTCTGATCCCCATCGAGCTTGGTGATCTTGTTTTTATTGAAGGCGAGGTTCAGGTTGGTGCTCCATTTGAAATCCCTCGTACTCACGTTTTCTGAATTCAATACGATCTCGAGCCCTTTGTTTTCCATTGCGCCCAGGTTCACCAGCTTGTTGGAAAAACCGGTATTTCCCGGAACAGGAACATTGTAGATCAGGTCTTCGGTTTTGCGTTTGTACACATCGATCTCACCACTGAGCCTGTTGTTGAAGAATCCGAAGTCGATACCAAAATCGATCTGGTTTGATTTTTCCCATTTCAGATCTGGGTTTGCCAGTTGGGTAGCAGCCAGCCCGCCGGTTCCGTTGTATGCAACACCACCCCACAAGCCGCGGGAAGCAAAATCGGTAAAGCCATCCGCATTACCTGTAAGCCCCCAGCTACCGCGGAGTTTAAGGAAACTAAGGAGTTTTTGCCCCTGCAGGAAATTCTCTTCGGAAACGATCCAGCCGACCGATGCCGCCGGAAAAAAACCGTATTTATTATTCTCCCCGAAAACAGAAGAACCATCTACACGACCGCTTAAAGTAACGAGGTACTTATTGTCGAATTTATAATTTGCCCGGCCGAAGTAGGAAAGGAAAGTTGAATTGGACTCGTAAGACGTACCTCCTTTGATCAACCCTGCACTCGCCAGTTTTTGCAGCTGCTGGTTAGGAAATTGCTCACCATATACATTGGCAAATTCTGAATTATAATCCTGGAAAGACATACCTGCCACTGCTTCGAGGTCGTGCTTCTGTGAAAAATTCTTTTTGAAAGTAAAATAGTTATTAATGTTGTAAGTAAGTCCGCGGAACCAATCCGACTCACCATAACCATTGCTTCCTGTACCATAGGTGGTGTTAGCACCATAGAACTGGTCATCGTTCTGGTTTTGTATATCCACACCAAATTCAGTGCGGAAAGAAAGTGAGCGGTTAAAGTTATATTGTCCGAAGATATTCCCGATATTCCTGTAGATAACAGATTTGAATTTACCTTCTGCATAATCGATATAAGGATTATTATAGGTAGTAACCGGCAAGGTAGAAAAATTGCCATCCTGGTCGTAGAACGGTGTAACCGGGCTCAGGGCGACTATCTGCATAGGCGTGGCAAATTCATTATCTACCTGTACACGCCCGGTACTGGTTTGCGACAGGCTCATGTTCAATCCGATCTTGAATTTATCAGAAACCGCCTGTTCAAGATTGATCCTCGAAGAAAGGCGTTTCAGCCTGTTACCTATAAGTATGCCATCCTGGTTAAGGTAAGAAAGACTGAGGTAATATTTTGTACGGTCGGTACCTCCTGAAGCGGAAATATCCAAAGCGGAAGTCATGGCATCCGGGTCAAATGCTTTCTTTTCCCAGTTGGTATTGGTCTGGTTGGTCCTCCAGTCCGACCAGCCTGAATAACGGTCCAATCTGCCTTCGGCAAATTCCAGCCAGGAATCGGGATACTGTGCCGGATCCAATGGATCTACTCCATCGAGATTATCGCTGTTGATAGCGGCTTCTCTCAACAGGGCGACGTATTCGGGTGCATTCAGGAAACCGCGGTAATGCGTAGGCTTGTTGACACCATATTGTGAATTCACCTGGAAATTCGTTTTTCCTGAACGTCCTTTTTTTGTAGTGATCAGCACTACCCCATTGGCTGCCCTCGAACCATATATCGCCGCGGCAGATGCATCTTTCAGAATGTCGAATGATTCAACGTCATTGAAGTTGATATCGGAGATCGGGCTTCCTGAGTAAGAATTATTACTGATAGGAATACCGTCGATCACATATAGCGGGCTGTTGGAGGCGGAAATGGATCCCGATCCCCTGATCAATACTTTCACTCCTTCTCCCACTTTGCCGCTGTTCGCTTCAACAAAAACCCCGGCCGCACGTCCCTGCAATGCCTGGTTAAGGTTGGTGACAGGCATATTCTGTACATCACTGCCTTTTACTTTAGCGATATTTCCGGTAAGGTCTTTTTTGATACGGGTACCAAAACCCACCACTACCACTTCTTCAAGGTTCCTTGTTCCGCTTGGATCAAGGGTGATATTGGTAGTAGCGCCGCTAACCGTAACTTCCCTGGAAACATATCCGAGAGAAGAAATAACGATCACGGAATTTCCTGAAGGAAGATCAAGCCTGTATGAACCATCGGGGCCGGTAGAAGTGCCGGAAGTGGTTCCCTTGATTAAAATCGATGCATTGGTTACTGCTGCACCAGATTTACTGTCGGTGATCTTGCCGGAGGTGGTCGTCTGTGCCCAGGCTATTGTGCCCGAAAACAGGATCGCTACCAACAGCAAAAGTGTTGATTTCATCATAAGAAGGAGTTTTTGGTGAATAAATGTGTAGATGTTAAAGATAAGTTAACACGAGCATCATAACAAATCAAAAAAAGGGATTATATAAAAAAAACAGCGATTTTTTGACTATTTCGCTGCCTGAAGGGAAGAAAAAGAGGGTTTGGGGATTTGACGCCGGATGGCTGGATACTGGATGGATGCTGGATTGGAGGCTGGATGCTGGTTGCTGGATGCTGGATGCTGGATGCTGGATGCTGGATGCTGGATGCTGGATGCTGGATCGTAGCGAAGAACTCAGCGAACTTCATTTCTGATGATTATCCAGTATCCAGCAACCAGCATCCAGCATCCAGCAACTTATTTCAACACGCTTAATTCTTTCCCCACTTTAGTAAACGCCTCAATAGCTTTGTCCAGGTGCCGTTGATCATGCGCCGCACTCAACTGAACACGGATGCGAGCCTGTCCTTTGGCTACCACCGGGAAAAAAAAGCCTATCACATAAATTCCTTCTTCAAGTAATTTTGCGGCAAAGTTTTGTGCTACTACGGCATCGTATAACATGATCGGAACGATCGGGTGCTCCCCTGGTTTGATATCGAAACCAGCGGCGGTCATTTTTTCGCGGAAATACCTGGTATTGTATTCGAGTTTGTCGCGTAATTCGGTAGTGTTACTCAGCATATCCAACACAGCAATGGAAGCGCCTACAATGCTTGGTGCTACTGTATTTGAAAAAAGATATGGACGGCTGCGCTGGCGCAACATTTCGATGATCTCTTTTTTACCGCTGGTAAATCCGCCGCTGGCGCCGCCAAGTGCTTTACCCAACGTCCCCGTGATGATATCCACCCGGCCCATTACATTGCGGTATTCATGTGTACCACGGCCGGTTTTGCCGATGAAGCCGCTGCTATGGCATTCATCGGTCATTACAATGGCATCGTATTGATCGGCAAGGTCGCAGATCTTGTCCAGCTGCGCAATGGTGCCATCCATACTGAAGGAACCATCGGTAACGATGATGCGGCTGCGGAGATGCGCACTTTCTTTCAGTTTCGCTTCCAGGTCATCCATATTATTATGCTCATACCGATACCGCTGGGCTTTGCAAAGCCTTACCCCATCTATGATGGAAGCATGGTTGAGCGCATCGCTGATGATGGCATCTTCTTCATTGAACAATGGCTCGAATACGCCGCCGTTTGCATCAAAAGCCGCTGCATATAATATGGTATCTTCCGTACCCAGAAAAGCGGCGATCTTGCTTTCCAGTTCTTTATGAATATCCTGCGTACCGCAGATAAAACGTACACTACTCAATCCATAACCCCGGTGGTCGATGTATTTTTTTGCCGCTTCCAGCACTTTCGGGTGCGAAGAAAGCCCGAGGTAATTGTTGGCGCAGAAGTTAAGCACTGTTGTACCGTTCACGATAATTTCAGCTCCCTGTTCGCTGCTGATGATCCTTTCCTTTTTGAAAAGCCCCGCGGATCTTATCTCTTCCAGCTCGGTGCCGATACGGCTTGAAAATTTTGTATTCATATGATAGCTATAAATGATAAATAAAAATATGTTGCAAAGCTAGTGACTATACAGCAGCAAAACCGTCTATTAGTTAAAAACAACGTTTAATTTTTAACAGAAACGGCTAAAATCTGTAACATTTAAACTTTAGTTTCGTTTTACCAATAAACAGCGCTCATGCATATCAAAAAAGACATCCCCCTCTTTATCGTGTTGGCATTGGTATTTACCTGGTTATTACTAAATGGCCGTTCTGCAAGCCCTACTCCCTGCATGGGTTCCTGCCTGAAAGAAAATGCTGCCGGCAAATGCGTTGAACCAAAAATAATCCGTGGCGGCGGAGGCAGCTCTTCCCCGCTGAATTTCATCACAAGAGGCATTTTTCATATCCCTTCATAATTTTTTTTATTTCCCTGTAACTTTTGCTTTTTCCGGTTCGTATAACTTAAAACGAACGATCTGGATTAACTTTACCGCTTCTGACAAACTGTATGACTGAAAGAGAATATAACGAATGTGTGAACCTCTACTCGGATAATGTTTACCGCTTTATCCTGAAGAATCTTCGTAATGAAGAGGACGCTAAAGACGTTGTACAGGGTGCGTTTGAAAAATTGTGGATCAACAGGGAGCAGGTGATCACCGAAAAAAGCAAGAGCTTTTTATTTACGATCGCATACAACCAGATGATCGACCATATCCGCAAGAGCAAACGGATGAGTTATAAAGATGAATTTGCAGAAACAGCTTTGGGAGCCAACCAGCAGCAGACGAATACCAAAAGGATCCTGCAGGAAGCCCTCAGCCAGCTGAGCGAAACCCAAAGAAGCCTGGTGATGTTGAAAGATTACGAAGGATATAATTATGCAGAAATTGGCGAGATCACAGGACTCAACGAAAGCCAGGTAAAAGTTTACCTGCACAGGGCCCGGTTACAGTTGAAAGCATATATCATCAAACCGGAAAATGTGATCTGAGAAAACAGGACAAACAATTAATTAAATGAACATCAACCGCGATAATTACGAAACAATTTTTCTTCTCTACATCGACAATGAACTGTCGGTAGCGGAAAGGAAAGCCGTGGAAGAATTTGTTGCACAGCACCCGGACCTTTACGAAGAACTGATGCAGTTGCAGGATGTGGTACTGGCTCCTGAAGAACCTGCCATTTTTGCTGATAAAGAAAGCCTGCTCAGGTCATCGCTGGTGGATGATACCATCGAAGAAAATATGCTGATGCTGCTGGATGGCGAACTGGAACCATCAGAAGCAAAAGCGGTGAACAATATGATCGCTTCCAACCCGAAGTTGCAGGAAGACTGGGCAGTACTTCAAAGGACAAAACTGGAGGCGGATGAAAAAATAATTTTTGCTGAAAAGCATCTGCTGTACCGCAGAGAAAAAGATAATGTGATCGCCGGAAGGTTTGTAAGATGGGCAGTAGCGGCGATGCTGATAGGTGCAGGATTTTTTACCGCCATGACGTTCATCAACAAAAAAAATACAGACAAACCGGATGTTGCTTCAATAACACCGGAGAATAAAGAAAGTCAGCTCGCGACCAATTCACAAACTGATAACAAAGAAAAAAATAATTCAGCCACTACAATCATGGATAGCACTGATGCCGCTACACCATCAGTAAGGTCGACTCCTACAGAGGAAGATGGTAATCAGGCAGAAGAACGGAAGCATCAGCAACAGTTAGCTGACAACAATCAAAAAAATATCCCGGATGAAAAATTGTTGCCGGAAATAAAGACAGTTGTTCCGCAGGAAAATGTGTTATTAGCCAGCAATAAAACTAATCAGCAGATAGAAAAGATAAGCCCTGAAAAGACCGATCTTGAAATGGCTATCAGCGCTGCACAAAAGAAACCAGACCTCAGGGATATCAATATGCTTGATCTGCAAAACACCGGCATTGCTTCAACAGCAAGCCTGACAGAAGAAACCAATGATGACCGCATCCTGTATTTGAATGAGGAAGACGTCTCCCGATCAAAAGCAGGTGGATTTTTTAGAAAAATAAAAAGGACCATTACCCGTAAAGCCAATATCAAAACAGGAAACGGTTTGAAGATCGCCGGGTTTGAAATCGCATTAAAATAATCAGCACAATTAAAACAACGAACATGAAAAGGCTAACACTTTTATTAGCAATGGCAACGCTTTGTACAGTAGCGTATGCACAGAAAGACACCGTCGCAGTGATTACTCAACACAATGACACCATGCGCATCGGTAACATACTTATTATCAAAAAAGGCAAGAGAAGCAGCGGCAACGACAGCACGATCGTGATGAAACGTACCTATAATTCCCGGAGGTCAAATTCAAAAGTAAGCACGAATTTTTTCGTTCTCGATCTTGGATTTGCGAACTATAACGACCAGACGAATTATGCCAGCCCGGGTGGATATCTTGTAAACAGGCCAGGTTCTCCCGCTTTTTCTGAAAATGATTTCAAGTTACGCACCGGCAAAAGTGTGAACGTAAATATCTGGTTCTTCATGCAACGCCTGAGCCTTGTAAAAAGGAACATCAACCTGAAATACGGTCTTGGCCTGGAGCTGAATAATTACCGCTTCAAATCGCCGATCAGTTTCAAAGAGAATGGCATCATCCCGTACAGTGGCGGGGCACAAACTACCGGGGCATTCATTTTCCGTGATTCGATCAGCTTCAGCAAAAACAAACTGGCAGCCGATTACCTCACAGTTCCACTGATGCTCAACTTCGCCTCCAACAGGGCCAGCTCCAAAAAAGGAGTGAGTGTAAGCGTAGGCGTTAGTGCAGGTTACCTCTACAGCCAGCGCAACAAACAACGTAGCGACGAACGTGGAAAAGAAAAAAATAAAGGTGAGTACGACCTCGAAAAATTCAAGCTGAGCTATGTAGCCGAACTTGGCTTGGGTCCGGTGAGGTTGTACGGTTCTTACAGTCCGAAATCAATGTTTGAGCATACACTAGATATCAAACCATATACGGTTGGTATCAGGTTAAGTAACTGGTAATAGTTTTTTATTACTTTTTGGGTAAACCCTTCGCTTGCAGGCGAGGGGTTTTTTGTTGGGAAGGCAACCGCAGAGAACAAGTGGTAGCAGAGTTTTCGCAGAGAAATAATTTACCTCTGCGAAAACTCCATTTACTCTCGTTCTCTGCGGTTTAAAAAAACTGCCGTTGGCAGAGAATGCACCACAGGCACCTCCCTGATTCGCATACGATCAACAAACCATCAACCCGTCACCTGCAACCTACCTTTCCACATTTACAAATTTTCACCTTTTTTTAGCTTGCCAGTTTAAAAAAATATTTATTTTCACGATAGATTGTAATGTTATCCACTAAACAAAATATTACCCGGTGGGCAACCGTTGACAATCAAAGCAAAATTCTCCTGAAAAATGAAACACCGCTTTTATCTTCCCCTTTTTGCCCTGGTACCGATGGGTCTTTTGATGGGTTTTATGCCCGCAAGATCTTCCAAGCTGAAAAAGATCACTTCTTCCGAAAATCCATATTACATCATTGTCGACAAGAGCGATTATGAGTTGAAAGTATTCGACGACGAAGGATGGTATGCCACTTACCCAATCGTTTTCGGCAGTAAAGACCTCAGCGACAAAATGAGGGAAGGTGATAAACGCACCCCAACCGGCAGTTTCAAGGTGATCCTCAAAAAGATCCATCCGAAATGGGGACCAGAACTATTACTTGATTATCCTACCAACGAGAGTTATAAAAGATTCAACGAACGCAAAGCGCAGGGATTGATCCCTAAAAATGCCCGCATCGGAGATGGAATTGCCATCCATGCTACCAGGCCGGAAGAAGAATGGACAGTCGATAATTTTTACAACTGGACCGACGGATGTGTTTCGGTGAAGTATACGGAGATGAAGGATCTGTTCAGTTATATCCCCGTAGGAACAAACGTTACCATTCAACCGTAGGTTGAATAAGTGAATGGTGAATGGTGAATGGTGAATGGTGAAATCTCCGAAGGTTGTTTTTAAATCAATTTTTTATTTACAGAAGTTTTTAATACTGGCATAACGAAAAGCGCAATCAAGATGACTGCGCTTTTGCTTTTATATAAATTAAACTTCTGAAAAAAAGTCCTTCAATAATCACATAAACTTCAAAGGTTTCACCATTCACTATTCACCATTGACTTGAATCACGTTCCCATCCCCGTAGCTCAAAAACCTGAACCCATTCTCCATCGCATACGCATACATCTTTTTCCAGTCATCGCCAATGGCGGCTGCTACCAATAATAATAACGTCGATTGCGGTTGATGAAAATTGGTGATCAGTATTTTGGCAATACGGAAGCGATACCCCGGCGCTATCAGCAGTTGCGTACGGGTAAAAATATTTTGCTGCCGATATTCTTGCATCCAATCGAGTAATGCTGATAAAGCTTCTTTTGAGGATAAACCCGTTTCGGCCAGACGTGGCTCATAAACATCCCACTGTTTTATATCCAGTTCCTTTGCCGCAGGATCAAGCGATGCTTTTACGCCAAGCCAGTACAATGATTCCAGGGTACGCAAGGAAGTGGTACCAACAGCCGCAACAGTTTCGTAAGCCAACAATTCTTCAATAGCTTCCCTGCTCACATCGATGTATTCCGCATGCATTTCGTGCCCTTCCATCTTTTCGGCTTTTACCGGCTTGAAAGTCCCGGCACCGACATGCAGCGTTACAAACAACCGATGGATTTTTTTTTCTTTTAATCTTTCAAAAATGTTTTCTGTGAAATGCAGTCCCGCCGTAGGTGCCGCCACCGATCCCTCATGTTTCGCAAAGATGGTCTGGTAGCGGGATACATCTTCATCATCTGTATTACGCTTGATGTAAGGCGGCAACGGAACATTACCTGCTGATTGTAAGATGGCAGCAAAGCTGATATCTGCCGGCACCCACGAAAATTCAATGATATAAGCTTCTCCTTCTTTGCCGATTTTTTCAGCACTCAGCACGACAGGCTTGCCATTGACAACAATCTCTTTTGTAATAACTTCTTCTTTCCATTTGGCAGCGCCGCCAACAAAACACTTCCACTTAACGCTTCCCGTACTGCTCATCACCGTACTGTATTCATTTACGGTTTCGTAAGGTTCCAGGCAAAAGGCTTCGATCCTTGCACCGGTGCTTTTGAAAAAACTGATGCGTGCATTGATCACTTTGGTATTGTTGAAAACCAACAAACACCCTTCGGGTAAATAATGCCCGATGTTGGAAAATGTATCTTCTGTTATTTTTCCTTTTTGATAACTGAGCAATTTAGATGCATCGCGTTGTTCCAGCGGATGCAAGGCAATCCTGTCATCCGGCAGATCATAGGAATAATCGAGTATGGAAATTTCTGATGGTTTCATTATTGTAAAAATGCGGTTACTTCGGCCATCCATTTATCCCGCTCTTTCTTGCAAAGGCTCTCGTGGCCGCTGTTTTCGTACACTACCAGTTTTTTGGGTGCTGTGATATTAGCATAAAGTTCTTTTGTCTCTTTTTCCGTTACCCTCGGATCGTTCTTTCCCCACTGCAGCAGCACCGGGCATTTTATATCTTTCACATAATCCTGCGGTTTGAAATTATATGCCCAAAATCCGCGGATGGTTCCGCCCCAGAAAGTCAGTAAGGTGCTCAGCGGCTCAGCTGGCAAATGCATCATTTTGATTCGCCCTCTCACCGCATCCGGCAAAGACCCGAAGGGCATTTCGAGAATGATCTTCGAAGGCTGTAACTGATAATCATGAACGGCTTTGGAGATAGTAGCAGCACCCATGGAAATCCCCCAAAGAACAATATTTTTTTCGCCGGAGGCTTTTACATGATCATATGCCAGTTTCACATCTTCCGTTTCTTTATAACCGATGGTGGTGGTGTTCCCTTCGCTGTTTCCATGTGCCCTGAAATCGAGCAGGATTGTATTGTAACCAAGTTTTCTGAATCCTTCTGCTTCATTTAATATCGCTCCCTTATTGCTGCCATGCCCATGAAACATGATCACAGTCCCTTTCGCACTATCTACACGAAATTCCCATGCCTGCAGTTTCAGGTTATCTTTTGTGGTAAAATAAATAGTTTCAAATTGACCGGAGGGTATGCTATCCGGGCGCTTCGAAGTATTGAATCCAAACAGGATCTCTTTTGTTTTCTCCCAGCCTGTTTTGTGACTGGCAGGCTTTACCGTTACTTCACCATAGTTGTAAAAATGGGTGAATTTGTAGGCATGGAATATAACCACGACATTCAGCAGAATAAAAAGTATAAGCAGGACTTTGAGTATCCGCCGCAGTATTTTTTTCATTGAAAATAATATTTTCAAAATTAGGTTAAAGCCTTAATAAAAAACGCAAACGCGGAAAACATCATGAGTTGACCACTCATAGGAGTGGTCAACTCAAAGGAGTAGTCAACTCTAACACTCCAGAAGAAACGGCGGTATTGTTCCATATTATCCCTAAATTTAGCCCCGTAAAATAACCAGAAAATTATATGCACATGATAAAAACAGGAATGACCTTTTTGTTAGGCATTACTACTGTATGCGCTGCTGCGCATACAAAGCCGATTGAGTGGAAAGAAGCTACCAGCGGCGGTTACACCTACAAGTATGTAACCAATGACCCCGACAAAGCCAGGTTTTACACATTGAAGAACGGGCTGACCGTTATTTTGAGCCCGACCAATAAAGACCCTCGCATTCAATGTTATGTGGCGGTGAAAGCGGGCAGCAAGACCGACCCGGCTACACATACCGGGCTGGCACATTACCTGGAGCACATGATCTTTAAAGGAACCGATAAGTATGGTTCGCTTGACTGGGCGAAAGAAAAGCCTGAACTGGACAAGATCACAGCGCTTTACGAAGAATACAACAAGACAACCGATCCTGAACAACGCAAAGCGATCTATCATCGCATCGATAGTGTGAGTGGTGTTGCCAGCAAATTTGCGATAGCGAATGAATATGATAAAATGATGAGCTCGATGGGTGCGCAAGGAACCAATGCGTTCACATCATTTGAACAAACCGTTTACACCGATGATGTTCCGGCTAGTTCTATCGACAAATATCTTGCAGTGCAGGCCGAACGTTTCCGCAATCCTCAACTGAGGATCTTCCATACAGAACTGGAAGCGGTATACGAAGAAAAAAACCGTACGCTGGATAACGATGGCAGAAAAGTTTTTGAAAAACTGTTTGCAGAACTTTTCAAAAAGCACAACTATGGCTTGCAAACAACCATCGGTACGATCGAGCATCTGAAAAACCCTTCTCTGATCGAGATCGAAAAATATTTTCATACTTATTATGTTCCAAACAATATGGGTGTGATCATGTCGGGAGATTTTAATCCGGATGTGATGATCAAAAAAGTAGATGCTGCTTTTTCCTACATGCAAAATAAGCCGATCAATAAATATACTTTTCAGCCGGAAGCGCCGATCACAGCCCCTGTCACGGCTGAAGTAATTGGTCCGGATGCGGAAAGTGTTACCATCGGTTTCAGGTTGCCAGGCAATAAGGACAAAGACGTTTTGCTGGCTGACCTGGTGGGACAGATCCTTACCAATGGCAAAGCCGGTTTGATGGATCTTAACCTGGTGAAAAAGCAAAAACTGCTCCGTGCATCTGCATCAGCATTTACACTGATCGATTATGGCATTTTGTACATGAGTGGAAACGCTACTCAAAATCAATCATTGGAAGATGTGAAAGCATTGATGCTGGGTGAAATCGAAAACCTGAAAAAAGGAAATTTCGACGATAACCTGATCACTTCAATTATCAACAACCAAAAGAAATCGGTGATACAGGCTTCTGAAAGCTACGGTTCACGGGCTTCTGACCTGATGGATGCATTTACCAATGAGCTGGACTGGCAGAAACAAGTGGCTTATGTAGACAATCTTTCCAAGATCACCAAGCAGGATATCATCGCGTTCGCGAATAAATATTTGCAGGAAAATTACGTAGTGATCTTCAAAAGAAAAGGGGAAGCCAATGTGGTGAAAGTTGAAAAACCGATCATTACACCGGTAGAAACCAATGCCAACAAACAATCTGATTTTGTGAAGATGGTTAATAAAATGCCATCGAATGCTGTGAAACCAGTCTGGCTGGATTACAACAAAGACCTGCAAAAAACGAATGTTGGCCCTGCGCAGGTTTTGTATGTCCAAAATAAAGACAACAGCATTTTCCGTATGCGTTATCGTTTTGATTATGGCACCTGGAATGACAAAAAGTTGAGCATCGCTGCCCAATATCTGCAGTTCCTTGGTACGGATAAAATGAGTGCAGAAGAGATCACCAAAGAATTCTACAAGATCGCTTGTAGCTTCAACATCAGTGCCGGTGCGGAATACACGACTGTAACCATTGAAGGCCTGCAGGAAAATTTTGATAAAGCGGTTGCTTTATTTGAAAATGTATTGGCTAATTGCAAAGCGGATGAAACTGCTTTAAAGTCTCTGAAAGCAAGGCTTGCCAAAAGCCGTACGGATGCGAAGTTGAACAAAGGCGCCATTTTGGGCGGGCTTACCTCTTATGCACGCTTTGGTGCGAAAAATCCATACAACTACACATTAAGTAATGACGAACTCGATAAGATCAGTTCGGAAGAATTGGTGAATACTTTGCACAACCTGTACAAATATTCTCATAAGATACTGTACTACGGCCCGAAACCATTGGCAGCGCTGGCTGTTTCTTTGAAAAAAGACCATAAACTACCGGCTGCATTTTCAGCTGCTCCGGCAAAAGCTTCTTTCACACCAACGGCTCAAACTTCCAATGAAGTTTTATTTGCCGATTATAAAATGGTGCAGGCAGAAACACGTTGGATAAGAAATGGTAATTTGTACAATGCTGCTGACGAACCTTACGTATCAATGTTCAACAATTATTTTGGCGGTGGTATGGGTGCATTGGTATTCCAGACGATCCGCGAAAGCAAGGCATTGGCTTACTCTACCTTTGCAAGTTTTGTTACTCCGGATAAAAAAGAAGATCCTTTTTACACCATCGCATACGTAGGCAGCCAGGCAGATAAATTCAATGAAGCTGTAGTAGCGATGAATGAATTGCTGAACGACCTACCGAATGTGCAGGCGAATATCGAGTTTGCGAAAGCCGGTATCAAAAAAGATATCGAAACGGAACGCATCACGCAGGATGGTATCATTTATAATTATCTTACTGCACAGCAGAAAGGATTGAATTATGATATCCGTAAGAATATTTATACGTCGGTAGACAATATCGGTTACAACGAATTGAAAACTTTCCACGCGAAGAATATCGCTAACAAACCATACACTTATTGCATCGTGGCTTCAGAAGCAAATCTGAAACAGGATGACCTGAAGAAATATGGCGAAGTGAAGAAGTTGACGCTGGAAGAGATTTTTGGATATTAATCGGATTTCTCTAAAATATAAAATCCCGGTTGCGATGCAGCCGGGATTTTTTTGTGCAATTATTTTCCGCAGGATCTGTAAAATCTGCATGTATTAATCAGCATAGATCTGCTGGAAAATTTTACGAGTGAAAACAACATTATTATCCGGGAAAAACAACATAGGTCGAGCAGGAAAACAACAAAAAACGAATAGGGCTTCAGACATAGCTTTGGCCATGTAATCATATTATAAATTTTAAAAAATAATCCATCATGAAAACGTTAAAAATTATTGTCTTCGTTTTAATTTGTGCTTTTTTTGTAGCTTGTCAAAAAAACAGTCCCGTGCCCGCATCCTCCAATCTGCCAGAAGCAGTATTGAAAGCTATTGGGTCTCCCACTATTCTTTCGTTGAGGCAAAGTTATGCCCTGTTGACAGTCTCTGAAAAGCAATTGCTGTGGCAAACAAAACTCGATGCAATACTGGTAAATGATGCAGACAAGCTGACCAGCGATCAAAGGAAGATTGTTCAATCATTCCGAAATCTTGCTGAAAAAAATTCTTTTTCACACCTGATAAAAGATGGTTCTACAGGAGAAAATTTCGTGAAGACGAATATGTCGTATTTCAAGAAACATTTCAGCAGTGAACAATTGTATTTTTTGTTTGAATGCTGTTACTACAGGCAGGGATTTTCGATTTTCAAAACATCGGAATACCTGGCTGCTTTAACTGAAACATCTTACAATACACCACCTGAAGGAACAGCTTGTACTTGTTATTATACGGTGTATTGTGAAACTACTCCTCATCAACCAGGTAATTCATGCATTTCGAAAAACAATCCTTGTAATAAGGTCAAGGAATGTGGCGTATTTGGCACATCGAACTGCACGGGAACATGCCAATAAAATAATTATCATGAAAATAAAGACTGCTATCATTGGGGTTTTATCCGGACTATTTTTTACAGCATTCATTTATAATATCTGGATCGATAAGTTTATTATAAAGTACATGGCAATGAGCCTGTTTTATTTCGGTCTTTTTTTATACTTAAGCAGAAGAAATAAACCTAACTGGTTTTTATTATTATGTTGTGTGATAACACCTTTGGTCATCGATGCATCAGTTTTGATCACTTATCCGGGAATAATTCCATTACGTTTCCCTTTTGCGAGTATTTTCCCTTTGTTAGGATGTGGCATGGCATACATATTTCTGAAGAGATCTAAAATGCTATTTTATGTGTCACTGATATTGTGCCTTGCATTCTTTTATTGCAGTTATGCATTTTTTATTCCGGGGATAATGGCCGGCATACTTAATAAGGAGCAAACAGAACTTTATGATTCGCCCATACTGGCTGGCACTTTTTACGATACCACCAGGAAGCCGATAGCCCTAAAAGACATGCTGGTGGATAATGTCAATCTCCTGGAAACTTATTTTGTTGGCTGTGGCGCCTGTGATGAAAAAAGCCCGGAGATCAAAAAAGTCTCCACTCTTTTTACAGACAAGGAACTGACCATTATTTATATCTGTAACGGCAGCACATCAGATTTTAAAGAATTTAAAGAACATGCAAGGACTAAATGGGATAACAGGATAATATATCTCTATGATGCAGATAGTGTGCTCGATAAAGCCGGTATCTATGGATACCCAACAGAAATACTTACAAAGGGAAAGAAGATTGTTTCGGTAACAGTAGGCTTCAATGAACTTGGTGGACGGAATTATGTAGAAACTGAAAAAAATAAAATTCAAAAAATACTTCATGAAAATAATAAATAACATACTCATCATGATTACAATACTAACTTTTGCAGCATGCGAGAAAAAGAAAGCGAATTTTTATGTCAAAAGTAATCTGTTGCAATACGACTCCGTGGTTGGAGGAAAAACCTATGATACCAGTTTTTATATTTATAACACCGGAACTGATACGCTTTCGATATTCAATCATACCTGCACCTGCGAATGTACGCTGATTGACTTGCCGGACGGGCAGAAGATAAATCCCAAAGACTCTTTCCTTCTAAAACTGAAACTAAATATCGATTCTTACGGATCAGCAAAGGATAAAAAGGTGCAGTGTACTTTCAAATCGAATTCCGATAGTATTTTCAACCGACTGGAAATCAGATACACAGTAAAAAAATAATATCCTTCCGCAGCGGGATGGAAAAATAAAATCAAAAGGCGTCCCAAACTATTCAGGACGCCTTTTGATTTTCACATTTTTGATAAAGCTAAATTTTTCCACTTTTAATTTCATCTACTATAGCCGGATCTAGCAAAGTCGATGTATCGCCTAAATTACTCACTTCACCTTCCGCGATCTTCCGCAATATCCTTCGCATAATCTTGCCACTTCTTGTTTTAGGCAAACCTGAAACAAACTGTATCTTATCCGGTTTGGCTATCGGGCCAATGATACGTGAAACCGTCTGGTTGATATCCTTTTTGGTTTGCTCATCGGGTGTGCCGCGGCCATTGAAGATCACATAGGCATAAATACCCTGTCCTTTGATATCGTGCGGATAGCCTACCACGGCACTCTCCACCACACCTGTGTGCATGTTGATCGCATTTTCTACTTCAGCAGTACCGATGCGGTGCCCGCTTACATTCAGCACATCATCCACCCTTCCGGTGATGCGATAATTCCCTTCCTCATCTTTCATACAACCATCGCCGGTGAAATATAGATTTTCGTAGGTAGCAAAATAATTCGTCCTGCATCTTTCATGATCGCCATAAGTTGTGCGCAGGATTCCCGGCCACGGCGCTTTGATGCAAAGGTTTCCCTTGTACAAACCTTCCTCATCTTTTTCTGTAATTTCTTTTCCATTCTCATCCACCAATATTGGCTGAATACCCGGCAAAGGCAGTGTAGCCCAACCTGGCCTCGAAGGCGTGATGCCTGCAAGATTTGAAATAAGAATTCCACCTGTTTCTGTCTGCCACCAGGTATCTACGATCGGGCATTTTTTCTTTCCTATATTCTCATCATACCAATGCCATGCTTCTTCATTGATAGGTTCTCCCACCGTACCCAATGTTTTCAAAGACGAAAGATCTTTTCCTTTCAGCGGCTCCTCTCCAAAACCTATCAGGCTGCGAATGGCTGTGGGTGCGGTATACAGGATATTTACTTTATGTTTGTCAACAATATCCCAAAACCTTCCGGCATCAGGCCATGTTGGTATGCCTTCAAACATGAGGCTGGTAGCGCCCGCCGAAAGCGGACCGTAAACGATATAACTATGCCCGGTGATCCAGCCGATATCGGCAGTACAAAAATGCACGTCGCCTGGTTGATATTGAAACACATTTACAAAGCTGTAATTCGTCCACACCATATAACCGCCACAAGTATGCACTACTCCTTTGGGTTTACCGGTACTTCCTGAAGTGTATAAAATAAACAGCGGGTCTTCGGCATCCATTTCTTCCGCAGGAAAACTCACCACACCGTCTTTTTCCACTTGCGTTTCCGCATATTCCATTTCATCTTCCCACCATACATCACGGCCTTTGATCATCGATACCGGGATGCGGGTTCGGGTATAAACAATTACTTTTTTAACCAGTTTGTTGCCGATCAATGCATCGTCGATCACGCTTTTCAGAGGAATATCTTTTGCTCCGCGGTAAGCGCCATCGCAGGTAACGATAAATTCCGCCTGCGCATCTTCCAGCCTGTCGGCAATACTTTGCGCACTGAATCCGCCAAAGATCACGCTGTGTATGGCGCCAATTCTCGCACAGCCTAAAACCGCATAAGCCAACTCCGGTACCATGCCCATGTAGATACAAACGCGATCGCCTTTTTTTACACCATTGTTTTTTAATACCTGTGCAAACTGGCAAACCCTTTTGTGCAATCTTGCATAAGTCACCACCCTCGTGCGTTCTTCCGGATTATTGGGTTCCCAGATGATAGCAGGTTTTTCGGCCATTTCGGGGAGATAACGATCGATACAATTTTCGGTGATATTCAGTTTTGCCCCTTTGAACCATTCGATCTTCGGTTCTTTAAAATTCCAATTCAATACCTGATCCCATTTGCGGCGCCATTGAAAATTTTCAGCGATATCCGCCCAAAAAGCTTCGGGCTCCTCTACACTTTTTTTATACGCACTAGTATATTCTTCCAAACTTTTTATCTGATAAGGATAAGGCATAATAATACTTTTTTTGAAAGACAATTTACGCAATAATCTGATGGCATTTTTTATAGAAAGAAGAATTCAATACGATTGTGCTATCGTTTGCGTGGAAAAACGGAACGCGGATATTTATGATGGTGATGATTGATTGTAATATATTATTATAAATAATAAAAATCATAACAGATCATAACCATCATAAAAATCCCCGTTCAAAAAGTACGCGTCACAGGCGCATATAAACAGAATTCCGAAGCTAGAGCTTCGGGCTACATGCTGCGGCGATATTGCCCCCCGACACTATACAGTGCATTGGTGATCTGCCCGAGCGAGCAATATTTTACCGTCTCCATTAATTCTTCAAAAAGGTTGCCGCCATTTACTGCTACTTTTTGAAGCTGCTTCAGCATGGCGGAAGCTTTATCCTGGTGGCGCTGGTGGAATGCTTCGAGCGTTTTGATCTGCGATTCTTTTTCTTCAGTAGTACTGCGGATAACTTCTGTCGGCAGGATTGTTGGCGAACCATTTTTACTTAAAAATGTATTTACCCCCACGATCGGGTATTCGCCGGTATGTTTTAATGTTTCGTAGTAGAGGCTTTCTTCCTGTATCTTATTTCGTTGATACATGCGTTCCATCGCACCCAATACGCCACCCCGTTCCGTCAACCTGTTGAATTCCGCCATTACAGCATCTTCTACCAGATCCGTCATTTCTTCTATCAGGAAGGCTCCCTGGTTCGGGTTTTCATTTTTCGCCGTACCCAATTCACGGTTGATGATCAATTGTATCGCCATCGCCCTGCGCACACTTTCCTCGGTTGGTGTAGTGATGGCTTCATCATACGCATTTGTATGAAGGGAATTGCAGTTATCGTAAATAGCATATAATGCCTGCAGGGTAGTACGGATATCGTTGAAGTCAATTTCCTGCGCATGTAACGAACGGCCGCTTGTCTGGATATGGTATTTCAGTTTCTGGCTCCTGTCGTTCCCTTTATATTTATTCTTCATGGCTTTAGCCCAGATACGACGGGCCACACGGCCGATCACGCTGTATTCAGGATCCATACCATTACTGAAAAAGAAGGAAAGATTCGGCGCAAAGTCATCGATCTTCATTCCACGGCTGAGGTAATATTCTACATAAGTAAACCCATTCGCCAAAGTGAAAGCAAGCTGTGTAATAGGATTGGCACCAGCTTCAGCGATATGATATCCACTGATACTCACGCTGTAAAAATTCTGTACTTTCTGGTCTATAAAATATTCCTGCACATCTCCCATCAGTTTCAATGCAAATTCGGTAGAAAAAATGCAGGTGTTCTGCGCCTGATCTTCTTTGAGGATATCTGCCTGAACGGTACCTCTCACGGTAGACAAAGCTTTCGCTTTTATCGAAGCATACACTTCTGCGGGCAACACATCTTTACCGCTTAATCCAAGCAGGCGCAAACCGAGGCCATCATTACCTTCCGGAAGGTTCCCTTCAAAATTTCCTTTGTGTGGAGAAACGGGTTTGCCGTCGGTTCCGATATATTTCGGCAGATCGGCGATGTTATATTTTGCCTCGATGATCTTATTAACTTCATCTTTCAATCCATTCTCGAGGATATATTTTTCACACTGCTGATCGATAGCCGCATTCATGAAAAATGCCAGCAGCATCGGCGCCGGGCCATTGATGGTCATACTTACGGATGTCTTCGGATCGCAAAGGTCAAAACCGCTGTACAATTTTTTTGCATCGTCTACCGTGGCGATACTCACTCCGCTGTTCCCAACCTTTCCATAAATATCCGGACGATACGCAGGATCTTCCCCGTAAAGGGTAACACTGTCAAACGCAGTACTGAGGCGCTTTGCGGGCTGCCCCACACTTACGTAGTGAAAACGCCTGTTCGTTCTTTCCGGGCCACCTTCACCGGCAAACATCCTGGTAGGGTCTTCTCCTTCCCGCTTCAGGGGAAATACACCTGCGGTGAATGGAAATTCTCCCGGAACATTTTCCTGTAATTGCCATTTCAAAATATCTCCCCAATCGCTGTACTTTGGAAGATATACTTTTGAGATCACGCTACCCGAAAGGCTTTTGTAGGTAAGCGGTTGTTTGATCACTTTATCACGAACAGTAAATTCGTAAAATTCTTTGCTATAACGGTCACGGGTAGCCGCCCAGTTGTCGAGAAGTTTTTTGTTGGGGATGTCAAGTTTTTCTTCGAGAGAGGTTTTAAGGCTTTCTAACTCTTTTACAACCGCTGACGGAGCTGAAGCCGTCCCCGGGGTTTCGGAAGATAAAAGGGTTTGCACTCCCTTGATCTGGTATAGCCTGGTCGCTATCCCACTTTGTTCTTTTACCCATGTATCATACTCAGAAATTGTTTCGGCTATTTCCGCCAGGTAGCGCACCCGCTTTGGCGGAATGATAGTAGACTGACTGGCGGTTTCTGTAATATGTGCATGATGTTCGATCTCGCCGTGAAATTTCACCCCGGTTTTTTCCGCTACTTTTTCCATCAGCCTTTCAAACAATTCATTCACACCGGCATCATTGAATTGTGCAGCAATGGTGCCCACTACAGGCAATTCGCCATCTTTTGCATCCCACAATCCATGATTACGTTTATATTGTTTGCGTACATCATGCAAGGCATCGAGTGCGCCGGCTTTATCAAATTTATTGAGGCAGATCACATCGGCATAATCCAGCATATTGATCTTTTCCAGCTGCGATGGCGCACCATATTCAGGGGTCATCACATACATGCTGATATCGCAATAATCCAGAATGGATGCATCACTCTGGCCAACACCGGCGCTTTCGAGAATGATGAAATCGTATTCGTCTGCTTTACAGATCGTGATCGCTTCTTCCACATACTGGCTAAGCGCCTTATCGCTTTCACGGGTAGCAAGGCTGCGCATGTATGCCCTGTTGTTGGAAATGGAATTCATGCGGATACGATCGCCGAGCAGGGCGCCACCGGTTTTTTTCTTACTTGGATCTACAGAAATAACCGCGATCGTTTTGTCTTCGTAGGCATTTAAAAAACGCCGGACTATTTCATCCGTAACCGAAGATTTACCAGCACCACCGGTTCCGGTGATCCCCAATACAGGAGATCTTTTTTCGGTGTTTTCTTTCTTGGTATCATTTTCATTTGCCACCCCATTTTCTGCATTGGTGATCTTCCGGGCAATTTTGCGAACGTCTTTCACTTCGCCCAATGTCATGGGAGTTTTGTAATCTCCGTTTCCATTCAATACAAAATCACAACTTTTTACTACGTCTTCAATCATTCCTTCGAGCCCCATTTTGCGGCCGTCATCGGGACTATAAATCCTTGTAATTCCATAGTTATGCAATTCTTCAATTTCTGACGGGAGAATAGTACCGCCGCCGCCGCCGAATATTTTGATATGCCCGCAGCCATTTTCCTCCAGCAGGTCTTTCATGTATTTAAAAAATTCTACATGCCCGCCCTGGTAGCTGGTGATAGCAATGCCTTGTACATCTTCTTCGATAGCACATTCCACAATTTCGGCTACACTCCTGTTGTGACCAAGATGTATGATCTCCGCGCCTTTGCTTTGCAAGATCCGGCGCATGATATTTATAGCAGCGTCATGGCCGTCGAACAATGCCGCAGCGGTAACGATCCTTACTTTATTCTGGATAGAAAAACTCATATGAACTTATTTTGAAAACAATGGTTTGTGCAATCCGGGCAAATTTACAGAAAAAAGATGACGACCGATGACGAGTGACGACCGACCACTGATGAGGACCGCTGACAACCGCCGGCTGACGGTGGCCACTATTTCTTCAGTATTTTAGGAATATCGACAAAAATCCCTGCGGAGAAATTGAAGGCCCGGGCATCTACAAAACTTTTACTTGTGAGCAGGCTTAAACCGAGTTGGTATTCAAATTTTACGCCTTTCAATTTTTTGAATTCAAAAGAATTGACCACCGCCGGTTCCCAAAAAACAACAGGACGATGCGTAAGACTGTCGAGTTTATAATTATTGAGCTGTGTAGACGAATAATCCGTGCGCACATTATGAAATTTCAACAGGCTGAACCGGGACGAAAAGGAAATCGAAATCAATTTATTATACAAGATCATCACAGCGGGTTGAAGGTAAAATTTGGTGGCGCTGGTTTTGTAAAAGAATTCGGAAGTATTTATGGAATTTGGTATTGGTTTATCCGTAAACTTAAAATCGCCCATGCCGATGCCGCCAAAAATCTGGAACCAGGAAATACCGCGGCTATCTATTTTTGAATAAAAACCAATCCCGGCTTCGGTAAGATTGCGGCGGTAACGCAATACCGACTCATCGGTTGCATTGAATAAATAATTGCCCTCGTTTCGTTCAGAACGCCAATAATAAGAGGCCTGAACAGCCAGGTTTTTACTGATGGCATACGCGCCCTGAACATCGATCCCGGCGCCTTTGCTATCAAATGTCTTGTCTGGATTTTTTGCTTTTTGAGCAATGTTGGTGGAATAATTCATTCCAAGTTTACTATCGCCTTTTGCCGCAAGCACCGGAACATTGTGAGCTGCCGGACTGTATACATACCGCGGAGTGTAACAACTCGCGAGAATTAAAACCGGGATGATGAGTAGTATCGTTTTCATGCAGGCAGGTTAGGGTGAACCGATCAATTTCCAAATCCTGTCATCTTGAAGGTGAGTGCTGCAAAGTCTTCAATACTGAGCATTTCCGCACGTTTCAAAAAGATCTCATCCGTTAGTACTTCCGGGGAGAAAAGGCTTTTAGTAGCGTTCCGCAATGTTTTTCTTCGTTGATTGAAGGCGGTCTTAACCAGCAGCCAGTAGGCCTTTTCGGATCGTACATTCAGCATTTCTTTTTTTCGCCGGAGGCGGATAACACCACTCATCACCTTTGGAGGAGGATTAAAACTTTCCGGGGGCACATCAAATAAATATTCGATCTCGTAATACGGCTGCAGTAAAGCACTCAGCACGCCATAGGTTTTGCTGCCAGGCTTTGCTGCGGCCCTTTCGGCCACTTCTTTTTGAAACATGCCGATGATGACCGGAACATTATCCTTCCAGTCGAGTATCTTGAAAAGTATCTGGGTAGAAATATTGTAAGGAAAGTTACCAATGATGGTAAAAGCAGTTTGAAATGGCTGATCAATATCGAGAAAACTCCGGCTGATGATCCTCTCTTTCAGCGAAGGATATTGTTTCTGCAGGTAAGCCACTTTTTCTTCATCCAATTCTACCGCCAGGAAATCAACATCCGCTATTTTGATCAGTTCATTCGTCAATGCACCACCGCCAGGACCCACTTCCAGCAATTGAGCAAACGGATCTTCCTTCAGCACATCCACAATCTTCCGGATGATCTCTTTGTCTTTTAGAAAATGCTGCCCGAGGGATTTTTTTAATGTGTACATTAGTGAATGGTGAATAATGAATGGTGAAAACTTTGAACGTTGTTAGTTTCGCAAAACTACTTAATAAAATAGGGAATGGTCAATAGAGAATGATCAAATCTTTGTGGCATGACCATTTACTGTAAGTTTACAAGCTGAGAAACAAAAAGGGAATGATAAAAATCATTCCCTTTTGCAATTATTAAAAATTGTCCGTCTTGCTGTAACCCTCGAAGGTTTCACAATTGAATATTCACCATTCACTATTGCTTTATCACTTTCTCAATACTCAACGTCTCGTTATTTCCATTCACTATTTTGAGGAAATAAACCTGCGCGGGCAATGCTGAAAGATTCATCTTTATTTCAGTTTCACCAGCTTTGATGACAGCTGGCTGCTGCATTACCACCTGGCCGGACACATTGGTCAACCTCAATACTACATCTTCCCTTTTCACGCTGTTGGCGACCTTTACAGAAAGCATATCTTTTACCGGATTCGGGTAGATGATGGTGGATGTTTTACCTTTTGAGTAATTGATCGTGATCACTTTGCTGTAGGTAACTGTTCCGTCTTTATTCACCTGTTTGATCCTGTAATAATTAGTTCCTTCATTAGGATTAAGGTCAAAAGATTTATATGGTGGCAAGCCCGGCACTTTAGCAATGGAAGTATAAGTACCGTTTGCAGATGTCGCTTTTTCCACTTCAAAATAGGAGTGATTCAGGTCGGTGAACGCTTCCCAATCGAGCTGCACAGTGTTGTTAGGCAGCAGCTTCGCGAAGAAGTTTACAAACTTCACGTTCAGCGTAGTGATCTTTGCGGTTTTGATCAGTTTCACATTATCGATATAGAACCCGTCGTCTTTTTCAAAAGCGAAAGCGCTGGCATCATTATCTGAAGTGAACTGGAACCTGAACTGCAATGCCGCAGTACCTTTGAATGCAGTAAGATCGAATATTTCCCTCGTCCAGGTATCCCTGATACCGGTAAGGGCTGGCTTACCGCCAAGAGAACCATCATTGGTAGTATTGTCTTCAGATACCATGTTGGAGCCACAGACCGGCAACCAGGTATTTCCTGCATCGGTAGTTACCTGTACCTGTAATTTATCCCTGAAATTTTCTGCCCTATGCCTTGTCCAGAAGCTCAGGTGAGCTGTAGATGCATCCGCCAGGTTGAACGTGGTCTTACAGGTAACCGTACGTGTGCTGCTCGCCGTGTAATTGCCATTCGGCGATTCGGTCATGGAATTATTTCCTTCGAAAGCCGACAGATTAGTGAAAGCCCATCCACCTGCTACTGAAGGGCTGATGGCCGCTGTCCAGTTGGTAGCAAATGAACCTTCCATATCATCCGACAACAAAGTAAGCGGGTTGAAGAATTTGGTAACCGTATCCAGAATAGTGATTCCGTCTGATTCAAGTTTCAACACGAAGCGGATCTTTTGTCCACCCAGGAAATTGCTGGATAATCCGTAGCTGATATTTCCTGTATAGCTATCATAATAATTAGGAATGGAAGCGGTAACCGGCGCACCGATCGCATCTATATTTTCCAGGGGAACGATAGATACTGTGAACGGACTGTTTTTAAGGCCCACTCTTTTTACGATGAAAGAAAAGTTGCCTGTATAGGTACTGATGCTGATATCGTTTTTATCCTGCATATCAAAGTATGCACCGGCAGCATATGCCAGCTGGAGATTTTGAAAAGTATTTTCTTTACAAAGCTGGATAAGTTCTGCAACCGGGGCCCAGAATTCGCCTCCACCTGCTTCACCTGTCATACCATAGATCTTTGTTTTTGGTATAGTTCCTGCGCCGATGTCACCCATCAGCAACCAGTCCTTGATACCGCCTGCTACTTCGTAATTCACTGTTTCCGGGCTGTTGCCTGCCCTATGGCCATTGTACATACCCATCAGAGCTGGTACATAAGTATAGTAAGCGGAATCTGCATGATTCAATGGTGTGTGAAGAGAAGGCCTTCCGTAAGGCAATGAATAATATGGCCCGAAGCAATGCTGATCGATCGCATTTACAAAACTATGCTGGTAAACAAAAGCCCGCAATGCCTGAGTTTCCGGTTCAGAAAAAGCACTGGTACCAAAATAGGTATCAGCAGTTTTGCTGGTAGAACCACATGAAGTGCTGGCACCTGCGCAGTTACCCCAATCAACGCCATAGTTCCTGTTAAGATCCACCCCGATGTTGGAAGCGCCACCACCTGTGTTACGCCTGTTCTTGCGCCAAAGCCCGCCACCAGTGGTAGGATAAGAGGCACTTGAACCACCGTAGTTGAAAGAATATCCATCCGGGTTCAAACATGGTATGACGAAGATCTCGCGGCTGTCCACTAATTCTTTGATACGTGGATTAGTGGTGTAATTTTCTATCAGGTATTGCATGTAGAACACCAGGCTTGTTCCGCCGATAGCTTCTCTTGCATGTTGCAGACCTGTATATAAAACCTCCGGTTCGTTTTCATCAGAGCCGGCGTTATCAGATATTTTTATACCCCAGATATCCAGGCCGCCATCAGATTTTCCGATGCTGTAAAGCTTTACCAGGTTTGGGTTTGCAGTAGCCAATGCATTCATCGCAGTGTACATTTCTGCGTAAGTAAGATACCCCGGATTACCCACTGCAGCACCAAGCCTCAACGAACCACCGGTACCAAAAGCGGTAGGGGTTTTAATGATCGCCCCGATCTTCTGACAGCTGGTTCCCTGAATCGGCACAACGTTATTTTCATCCGAAGATGGAACAGCGTTTTTATTTATCTGAATAGTATTTTGTACCACGTCGTCTATCAATATCTGGAAAGACTGACCTGAGTGCCGGAGGCTTTCCAGTTCACTGCTATTTACAATGGCAGTAATAGAAGTAGCGTCCCTCTCATAATGGTCGAGGCCAAGGGAGTTGATCGTTGCTCCACGAAGGGCCTGGGTTGGCGTAGCAATTTTTACTTTGGTATATTTTTCCTGCGCATTTGCAGTTACACAAAGTACGGCGGCACATACCGATAGCAGCCATTTCTTTTTGAAATTCATAAACAGTGGTTTTGTATTAGGATTTATTGGATGTTTTTATTTGATGACCACAAGCGAAGATACCATCACCTGTTTGTCGACCATTATCCTCACTTTGTAAATACCGTCGCTCAATTTCTGTATCACAGGCAATCGGATATCGTTGCTGCCTGCTACCAGTTTCAGATTTTCCGAATGCACTGTGCGCCCGGAGAAATCGATAATGTTCAATTGTGTGCTGCCGGCTTTTGCCGCCTGGATATTTACAACTGCATAACTATTTGCCGGGTTTGGCGAAATGGTCATAGAGTTGGAAGAACCAAAATCTACTTTTTTGATGTTGGTATAAGTGATCGCCCCTGTATTGCCGGTGATCTTCACACGATAGTAAGAAACCGGTTTGATCGGCGATGCATCTATAAAACTGAAGTTGATCGCTGTAAGGCTGCCGCTTGCAGGGCGTGTGTTGATATCATTCCAATCGGTAGAACCATCCTTGCTTTTTTGAAGTTCGTAGGTTTTATATCCATCTTCATGATTCACTTTCCAGGTAAGATTTACTTTATCGTTGTTTGTTTTTTGAGCATCCAGGGAAATTTTATGATCAGGCAAAACGAAGGTCACATTGATCACATGGTCTTCCACTTCTCCGTTTTCGTAATAACCGGTCATATTCGCGGTGGTCATGGTACCCGTAGTGATCCTCAAACGCAGGAAAGTAGTAGTTCCCGGAGGAAGGCTTACGTTGATATTGTTCCAGATAAGATTCACCGTTTGCTGAGTTGCGCTGGATGGCACGGTAGCGGTCGTTCCTTCAATCGCTTCATACACACCATTACCATTGCGGTCGATCCATCCTGCTACAGTAGCGGTAGTTCCTGTGTTGTTGAATACAGATACCGGCAAAGTGAAATTAGAGATCAGGGTACCAATCGCCGGCGTACCGGTGATACCGTCTTCTTCAGAGCCATCACCTGTTGCGTTGGCTGAAGTCTTTTTTGCGAATTCAATTCCAACAGCATTTCCAAGGCGGAGGTCAGAAACGATCTCGTGCGTAGCAGGATCAACACCTGAAGGATCGTAAGATGCAGGGGCGTCACCAAAATCAGTTTTTGGTTTGAAAGCCTCACCGGCATCACCCCAGCTGCCTACTTCGGCAGTACCGTTGAAAGTGATATTATTGATCGCACCAGTTACACCGGATGTTTTATTGTACATCTGTATCGTGGCTGCCGCAATCGCATTAGACGAACCAATATTATATACATTCCCGTTCCAGTCAACACCAGTCTGGCGTGGAACAAGGTTTGTCGGGTTGGGTTTATAATTTGTATTGACACCAGTAGCCATGTTCATCACATAAAAATCTTCCTGGAAGCCATTCCCGGCATCGCCGTCAAAATCATATAACACACCATCATTCATTCCGAAATCCGACCAGTCGTGCGTAGTCCCTTCTACTGCCCATAATTGCGAAGCTGGGTTTTGTGGAACGTACGAGCCGTTGAAGTCTATTCTCCAAATAACAGACTCCCGGTTGGAAGAAGTTCCACCTTCAATACCGAGGTATAATTTGCCATCATAAAAAGACGCCCCGCCCGATTCAACCCCCTGATCAAATAAAGGTATACCGAGTGTGCGTACGTCTGTGGTGACTACACTTAAAGTATTGTTTTCATAATCGTACCTGCGCAAAGCCCTTTCATTGGGATTGATGGCACCGCCTGGGCCACTGAGGCTGTACGTATAATATACCAGGTGCCTGTATGGATCGTAAGCCATGGAGTTGATCCTGTCGTGGCCGTAATCTGCAAAAAGGAATTTGGAAGCACCATTAGCGACATTCACGTAGTAGATGCTGTCATTTCTTGAAGCAAGTACATATGCCGGCTGGCCAGTGAATGGCCTTGAAATATTGTAATAATTATTGGTGTAAGATCCCGTTGTACAGGCAGTGATATCACCCAACCAGAAATCGGCACTCTGGCCGGTATTGGTTACAGATAGCGTGATAGTCCTTACCGGGCCGGCAATATCCACATTGACAGTACCGAAGTTGTCCGTGTTACTTACTGAAGTATTGGCGGCATCTACTCTTGCATTGGTAGCGTTGTTATTACTGATGGAGAGAACAGTGGAACCACCGCCTAATGCTGTAAGGGAAATATTTCTGGATGTTGCACCATCTGTTGCTGCAAATTGTACCCTTTGTCCACGATCGATATCATACAACGAAAATTTTACATTTTGAACAGCCACGTCAAATGTGAGGGTGATGGTTCCGTCGCCGTTGAAATTCACATCTGCACCTGTGCCATAAGACCCTGTTTCCCCGGTATTGCTGGTATTGTCTCCTTTATTACTACCGGCGGCATAATTATGTGTAATGGTGAGACGCTGTGTGCCAAAAGCGAAACGCTGAGTCTGGGCCTGCGCCAATGATACATAACCATTGTAGTCGCCATCAGACACCATGAAGTCTGCATAATCCCAATCCAGCGTATGATTCGTGTAACCTGTCGGGCATTGCGCCTGGCTGCTGTTACAGAGGAAACAGAGAATGATGAACACGTAAAGATTTCTCATTTGTTATAATTTGGACTTACTAATTTTTGAACACAGGATTTTGGATACTATAAATACGTGGTTTTTAGCAGATTATTGTTTGCTTGTGGCAAAAAAACTACAAATATTTTTTTTGAGGTAAATACTCGTAGTAAAATCACTACGGCAAGGATTTGAAATTGTAGTAGTATTACGAATTCAGAGTAGACTACTCCAATGAGTTGTCAACTCCCGGGAGTGGTCAACTGGGGCAAAAAGCGTAGCAAACCGAAAAGTCGTACTTTTATACCCGAAAAAAATAAGAATGAGCAACATACCTGATAATAAACCGGTGATTGGTTTCACCAGCGGAGATATTAACGGAATAGGAATAGAACTGATCATCAAAACACTGAGCGATACCAGGCTGCTTGAATTTTGCACGCCTGTCATCTTTGCCAATAATAAAGTGATCAATTTTTACCGCAAAGGATTGCCGGACCTTAATTTCAGTTTCAGCGCAGCGAAAGATTCTACCAAAGTCAATCACAAACAGGTGAATGTATACAATTGCTGGGAAGAAGATATTGCGGTTACCCCCGGGCAATTAAACGAGCTCGGCGGAAAATATGCCGTAATGAGCCTTACCATCGCTACCGAAGCTTTGAAGGCCGGGAAGATAGACGGGCTGGTGACTGCCCCGATTCATAAGATGAATGTGCAATCCGCAGAATTCAATTTCACCGGCCACACCCCGTTTTTAAAGCACAGTTTTGAGGCAAAAGATGTGGTGATGTTCATGGTGGCTGAAAATATGAGGATCGCATTATTGACCGAACATGTGCCGGTACACGATGTAGCGAAATACATCACCAAAGAGAATATTCATACCAAACTGCAGATCATCAACCAATCGCTGAAAAAAGATTTTGGCATCACTAAGCCGAAGATCGCTTTACTGGCGCTCAATCCGCATGCGGGTGATGAAGGACTGATCGGCAAAGAAGAGATTGAGATCATCAAGCCGGCCGTTGCGGAAGCACGCAAAAAAGATATCTTCTGTTTCGGGCCTTACAGTGCCGATGCTTTCTTTGCCCGTGGACAACACGAAAAATTCGATGCGGTGCTGGCGATGTATCACGACCAGGGACTGATCCCGTTCAAATCACTCGCCGTAGGCGAAGGAATAAATTATACCGCGGGATTGAGTGTGGTCCGCACTTCTCCCGATCACGGAACAGCATTTGATATTGCAGGCAAAGGCACTGCCGACGAAGCGTCTTTCAGGGAAGCCATTTATAAATGTATCGACATCATCAACATGCGTAATGAGATCACTACGCAAAAAGCTAACCCATTGAGGAAGTTGAGTGCAAATGTGCTGAGGAATGCGGTGGATGAGAAGATTGCGTTGGATGAGAATTGATTAATGGATAAAGGATAATTTCTTAATGGATAATGCCTCCGGCGGCAAGTTGAACAAAATTCAGTAGTGACTTTCAACCGGAAACATTATCCATTTTCCATTTTAGCATTATCCATTATTTGAATACCGCATCATCCACCCCTTTATTGATAATGTAACTACTAAACGTGATCTCCGCCCTTCCTTTCTTCCCTTTCGCTTTATCCGCCGGTGGAGCCGGAGCCGATCCATCATCGAAATCAAACGTCACCCCTTTTGGCAGTTTGTAATCTTTTGTATTGAAAGAAAAAACGATCTTATCCGGCAAACCATACGACGAATATTTTCCATAATTCATTTCCAGTTCAAAGCTTCCGTTTTCCCTGGTGGTGGTTTTTGCCTTGCGGATGAGGCTCGTCGCTTCTTCTATATATAATGTACTCAACACAACGTCGCTGTTATCATTTACCGGTAATAATTTCGCCACCCTTACCGCAATGCCATTCACTTTATCGGTTCCGGCATCAATCACGGTAAATTGTTCGTCGGTGAGCACACTCCCCATATTGATGCTCACGGCTCCTTTGGGAATGAACGAAACTCCTTTTTCACTTTTCACTTTTAACCGGTTAGGTTTTTTGAAATAGACTTTTACAGTAGCGACCGGCACTTTCAGAAAAGCGACATTCGTTTTCATCCTTCCGGAAGCTTCATAATCGTTTACCAAGGCCATCTTTTGCCTGGCACTTTTTATCAACACATTGATATCCTGCTGCGCAAAAACGGGAGATACAAACATCATCCACAACGCAAAGAGGTAAGTTTTCATAAATATCTTTTAAGTAAGAATGTCTTTTCTTCTGAAGACAAAAATGGTGATGCCCAGCAACACACCGATATGTAAAAATAAAATGTACAGGCTGCTGCGGATGGCCGCCCAGTTTTCGATGGAGCCTTTTATCGGCACGCCATCTTCAGTGGTAGCGATGTAAAAAAAGCCTTTCCAGCCTACCAGGTAGGAGGTGAACAGCCAAGGTTTTACATGTTTGTCGATGATCGGCACATTCATATTGGAGATCACTGTGCAAACTATCACGATGCAAACCGTGGCAATGATCGGGCCGATACTGTTTTCCGCATACACCGACAATAACATCGCCAGCGCAGCGATAACCGTAAGCGCCACGGCAGCATAAGCGAATGCCGCCATGTACCGCCACATGATGTCGTCCTGAGTGATCTGCAATATCATGCTTTCCTGCCCTTTGTTGCGGAAGATGAGCATATCGTCGCTGCCAAATATCAACAGGCTGAAGAACAATGCGGTTACGGCCATCCATACTAATAATAGAACCGTGAATATGAAGGAAGCAAGGAATTTCACCAATATGATCTGTGTTCGGCTGACCGGCTTGGTCAATATCAGCCTCAGCGTTCCCATGTTCGCCTCACCGGAAATGGCATCGCCGGCCACGAGCGCCACCAATATCGGCACCTGTATCAATAAGGTGTTCAATATTATATAACACATGAAATACCCGTTCATCGATTTTTGAAGATCGAGGTCGAAGCTTTCACTGACGGTTTGCAGCATCAGGTTGAGGTAACTGGCCCCATCGGCTTTGAATGCAAACTGAAAAATGAAAGCTATCGCTGCTATCGCAACAAAAGCGATATAAGTACGGGGCCGCTTCGCAATTTTGTATAACTCAATTTGTAAAAGGCTCCACATGTTTTTCAGGGTTGGTGAGTGATAAAAAATAATCTTCGAGGGAATGTCGGGGCTGCAGCGACAAGATACCTGCCCCAGACGCCGAAAGATGGTTTGCCAAAGCGGGAATAGCAGCTTTATCCATATGTAAACGGATATATTTGCCCGAAAGTTCGATGCCGGAAGCCCAGTTGGATGCTTTTAGTAATTCAAAAGCAGCTGCATTGTCCAGTGTTTCGAGTTCGACCACAGTTTTTGCCGGATCCAATAACTCAGCAACTACCCCTTCCACTATTTTTTTCCCTTTATTAATGATTATCATGCGGTTAGCGATCTGTTCGATCTCGCTGAGCAGGTGAGAGGAAACGATCACCGTTTTGCCTAATTCTTTGCTGAGGTGTAAAATAAGATTGCGCATATCTGCAATTCCTTGCGGATCAAGGCCGTTGGTCGGCTCATCAAGGATGATCAGTTTGGGATCGTGTATCAACGCTACGGCAATACCCAGCCGTTGTTTCATCCCCTGGCTGAAGGTTTTGACCTTACTTTTGGCCCTTTCTGCCAGCCCGACCAGTTCCAATTGGTCCATTATAAGTTTCCTGGTGGTTTTTACGCCACTCATTTTTGCGAAGATATACAGGTTGTCGTACGCGGATAAATACTTATAAAGATCCGGCCTTTCGACCACCGCACCGGTCATTTTGAGTACTTCCCCACGGTTTTCCGCAAGATTTTTCCCAAAAAAAATAATTTTTCCTGAAGTGGGTTTGATAAGTGTCAGCAACATGCGGATGGTGGTAGATTTCCCTGCACCATTCTGGCCAAGAAATCCATACACATCTCCTTCATTTACAGTAAATGACAGATCATTCACGGCCTGAAAACCATCAAAATTTTTGGAGAGATTTTTTACTTCCAGCAGTACGCTCATGACACAAAATTAAGCCTATATTTTGAGGGGGAAATTAATCTTTTTTAAAAAAAATGTGGAAATTACTATGAATTACGAATTATTACTTTTAGGTTTGCCCTCGCTTAATTACCTCTAATAATTGCTCCAGGTCTTGAAACCGCCGGGAGCACCCCAATCCACGATAGCTTATTGCTATTGAAAAAATATATTCTGTGTTGAGCCGGAAACCAAGCCAGTTCCTGTGATAAATAAAAAAATATTTACCACAACCTCAACCACAAGAAAATGAACAAGATTTTTACTCTGATTGCAGCCCTGATCTTAACTGCTAACACTTTTGCCCAAACTTGTACTGTTACCGGATTCGATGTTTGCACACTTGCAAATCCAGTAACCAACTTCACCAACGCCGTTAAAGTAAGCGGAAACGAAAACGCCAATGGCGCAAAATACAAATTCAACAATGTTACTACCATCGCTGCCGTTAGTTTCGATGCTATCGTAACGATCGACGGTTCTTCTAATGCTACTCTTTATGATTTTGATGATGATGATGCGGTGAATGAAACCGGTGCTATAGGTAGCCAGGCGGCTCTTTTTTCACCAAGGATCGGCACCAATGCAGATCTTACAAACGCTGCAAGGCGTGGCTGGGTACAGTTCACCATCACTTTTTATACTCATTACAACGGGAATACTTTACCTCCTGTAACTGCTTTGCCAGTACCGGTTGCTAACCTGAACTTCCTTCATTTTGACATGGATGGTTACACTATCGGTTCTAATGGTTACTTCCGTGAGATCGGTTATGTAAAAAGGCCGAGTGGTATCGTGAGCGACCTGATCAACTATGGCGCTGCTGCAACAGAATTGACCAGCGCAGGTACCGTAACTGAAAATGGTAACGATTGGTTGCTGACTTATGGCAGCACCACTGAAAGAGACGGTATCTCCCGTTGCGCACAGGTGATTGAAAAATCTGTTTATGCTTTGCCACAGTCTTCTGTTACGTTCAGGATGGGGTACGATTATAAACCAGCACAGCCTTATGCCAACCAGGCACAGGGTAAACCACAGCGCCAGTACGGTTCTAAATTCGGTTGCTTCAGTTTGCCATCAGCAGCTCCATTGCCGGTGTCTTTGTTGAGTTTCGGCCTGGCCTATAACAACGGTGTTTCTACTTTGACGTGGACCACTTCACAGGAGATCAACCTCGATAAATACCAGGTTTTGCGCAGCGTAGATGGAGTTAACTTCCAGCCAATCGGAAGCGTGATCGCAAAAGGCAGCCTTTCCCTGGAAAAATATTCTTATGCTGACAACAACATCCCTTCTGGTACTACAGTAGTTTATTACAAACTGATCATGCTGGATAAAGACCACAAACAACAGATCTCAAATGTTGTAACTGCAAAGATCACTGCTGTAAGCAATTCAAAAGAAATGACCATTTTCCCAAACCCATCTTCTACTAATGCACAGATCAGGTTCAAAGCTGATAAAGCAGCTCTGGCAACGATCATGGTATACGATGCTTCTGGTAAAGTAGTGTTGCAACAGCAATCAAATGTTCTTTCTGGTAACAACAGCGTTGCTATCAACAACATCGTAAAATTGAGCGACGGTATGTACACCGTGAAAATGATCAGCAATGATGTGACTTACAGTTCTAAACTGATCATCTGGAAATAATTTAATACACGAATTGTCCGCCTGCGGCGGTTCGATTTACACGAATGTAGGAACGTGCCTGCGGCGCGTTCAATAAAAGACCCGAACCATCCATACATAAAAATAAATGCCACTTTAATTAGTGGCATTTTTCATTGCAGATAAACCCCGGAGGTTTTGAAAACCTCCGGGGTTTATCAGTATTAAGGTCTCATATAAGATTGCAACGCATTCACATATTTTTCAAACGCATCGATTCCTTTCGGTGTGATCTTACACAACGTCTGCGGATAATTATCTTTGAATTGTTTGCTGATCTCGATGTATTCCACTTCCTTAAGCTTATTCAACTGCACACTGAGATTGCCGGCAGTAGCATTTGTCTTTTCCTTGATGAATGTAAACTCCGCTTCCTTCACACTGATGAGAAGGCTGACCACGGCTAACCGCAATTGAGAATGCAATATGGGATCGAGATCTTTAAACTCCATGCTCCGCTTTTCTTTTTTGGTACCTGTTCCACAAAATGATGCCGGGGATGAGCCAGGCCACCAATCCGCAAAGCGCCATCAGCAGCATATCAGTCTGCACCGGTGTATAAATTGAAATAGCGCTGATGATCCAGCACGCAATACCACCAATGATCAATGGTTTGAACTTAACCATTCCACCAGTGATGAAAGTTGGAATACCATATAATATCATCACGAGTGTGCTGCTTTCATTGGTTCCGTATTTGGAATTATAAAACGAAGTAAGAAAAATGGAAATGGCGAATGCGGTCCAGACATAACCCGTCACTACTTCCTCATACGCCGTAAATTTTCGCTGGCGTTTTTCTTTTATGGTAAAATAAATTTGCGGCAGCAGTGCGAAGATCAGTAAGAACCAGATGTCAACATCAGGTAACAGATGGAATTGTATTTGCGCCCATGTAAACAGGCTGCAAAAAACGATCAGCGCACCCCATACCATCGGACCGATCCCTTTGGTGACATAACTTTTTTTCGCTTTGCTGATCATCGTATTGATCAGCCGGATGCTTTCTTCGTGACTGAATTCTTTATCTTCCATCGATAGCTTTTTCTTTTAAATATTTTTTGCGAAGATATACTCCGGGGATGATCCATGCGGTAATTCCGGCAGCACCGATATACAATACCTGAAAATACCAGGGAGTAAATATGCATATAAGAGCAAACAGCCAGCAGGAAATTCCGCCGATAACGAGAGGTTTGAATTTTAGCAAAATGCCGGTAAAAAAAGTCGGCATACCATACATGACCAGGATGGCCGGCAGGATGCTGAAGAAAGCCTTCTGCCAGATGAGGATAAAAGTCAGCAAAGCGATACAGATAAAAAATATCAACCAGAGATATTTTATGATGTCATCCGACCAGGTCTTTACTTTTTTGAACCGGTTTTGGCGCCGCAGGTAAAACACCTGGAAGATAGATCCAAGCCAGGTGAGTGACCAGACATAAGATCCTTTTTCGCTATCGAAAAAATATCCGGCCGAAAAGTGCACTGCGCTGCAGACCAGGATCACAAATCCCCAGATAAGGAAAAGTGTTCCTGATTCGCTGAAATTATTTTTCGCCCTGCTGATCATCTGCTCGATGATGGCGAAACTTTGCCGTTCGTTTAATTGTTCGTCCATAATCAGATCGGGTTAATTATTTACATTCTGCCAGCAACGCGTCTACCCTTGCCGCACCCCAACTTGGCGCAAGTTCGCTGGCTGGTTTAAAGCTGGCAAATTTTTCTTTGGCGGTATTCAATAAGGGTTTCGCCGCATCGCAACCTCCACCAAATTGAACCGGTGTATTTTTCAAATTTTCTCCTTTCAGGTAATAAGGCCTTGGATTGGTAGCATCCTGCTCTTTTGCCGCATCGAGATTTTGTTCGATCAAAGCGCCTTGTTCCATATACCGGGCCATCGGGTTTACGATCATCCGAAGAGTAGCGATCATCGCTTTTACGCAACTGATCTCCGAGTTTTTTGGCTGAATGGAATCTGCTTTGTTGATTAATTTTTCTGCACGGTCAGCGATCGGATCGGCACCCGACATATCCGTCTGCATAAAACCATAACGAACCTGCATCAATGCCGCATAATAAAAAGGAAGCCATTGCGATTTCTCCGCATTACCGATCCGTTCAAAATTATCAGATAACGTCAGCATCGATTGAGCACCTGCGGTAAAATCTACTGCATCCAGGTTCTTTTTCATGGCGGCCACATATTTTTCGCTTTGTGCATTTACGGATATAACTCCTGTTAAAAGGATGAATCCAAGGATAAACTTTTTCATGATGTGTATTTAAGATTTTTTGTTGTTTAATTTTTCGTATTCAGTTTCTACAGAATTCGCCTTAGGAAAAACATACGCTCCTGCATAATGAAATGCTAATCCTATGCCCCAGCCCAATGTAGTCCAGATCGGCCATGGATAAGGATTCCATCGGCCTTCCGAATGACGATAAGTGGTAAAATACCAAAGTGCCCAAAGAAAAGCATTCACGATGATATAGGTCATAAAATGGCTTTTGAAGCTTGCTCTTTTTTTAGCGATCTCCCAAAGTATCGGGTCTTTACCTTCAGGAGTTGGTTGATTGAAATCTGACATGAGTATTAGTTTAGAAGATTAGAGTTTAGAGTTTAGGTTTAGAAAGTTGAGGGGGTTGAGAGGGTTTAGATCAAGACCTTAAGTATTTGAAATAACTTGCAAACCCCAAAGCTTCACTATTCACTATTCACTATTCACTATTCACTATTCACTATTCACTATTCACTATTCACTATTCACCATTCACCATTCACCCATTCACCCATTCACTCACAAATTATTGTTGATCGCATCCTGCGTCCTGTCTACCCCAAAGCTCAGGAAACATCCAATATACACAAATCTCCTGCTTGGTGGCGTGATCGCTTCCTTACGGTCAGTGATAGACGCATAGTTATATCCATATACCTGTTTTTGTCCCAGCACATTCGTTACCGAAAGCACCCATACTATAAATGACTTACTGTCCTTTTTTCCAAGGTTCGGTAAGTAATTCAAACTGAATCCTACGCTATTATAATTGATCGTATTGCCTTTGTCTTCTACCAGGTATTTTTGTTGTACATTATCATATTTCAATTGATAATATGGCCTGCCGCTGGCAAAAGTATAAGTGGCGTTAAAGCCTGTCTTGATAGGCATTACAAAGTTTTTGATCACTAGTGAAGCTGTATGCGCTGCCGCAAAATTCGGGCGCATCTTACCAGGAAAATTCAGGTAATCCCTTTTTGTATCCAGGTAAGAATAAGACACCCAATAGTCCATGAACTTCAATGTTTTTTTATCTCTCCAGAATAATTCTACTCCTTTCGCATAACCATTACCGTTATTCGACGAGGCCACTTCCACTCCGTTGTTATTTGGTGAAGTCTTGTATAAGGCATCGTATTTTTTATAAAACATTTCGGTGCGGAAAGTCCGCTGGTCAGCGGTTTTCTGGTATTGCACGATGTAGTGGCTTGCTTTTGCAAAACCCAGATTGATATCCGAACTTGCGAGATATTTCCTTTCAGGATTCTGGTAGAATATTCCATAGGCGAAAGAAAGCTGGCCGTTATCCCTGAACTTGTAAGCCACTGATGCACGTGGTGCGATATTAAATTTACCCATCAGTTGCGAATGTTCGCCACGTACCCCCACTTTTGCGGCGATATCTTTGGTGATGTAAAAATCCGTTTCTCCGAAAACCGCTGTGATATTATCTTTTACTAGGGTGCTGTATTGGCTCCCGTTATATAAAGTGTAAGTCGATTTTTCGTTACTGTAAAAATGCTCCGCACCAAACCTTGCCGCATTCAACCCTTTAAAACGTTTTTCCATCACCACTCTCAGCTGTGCATATTGCGCCCTGTTGCTGAGTTCAAAATTTTTATACGCATATCCATCAAAAGGATTTGATACCGGCACTTTTTTATCATCCGCATCCTGCAATTCATTTTCAATATCATCTTTGTTGGTACTAAAACTCAGGCCAGCCATCATTTTCCAGCGACGGCCAAAATTCTCGCGCCAATTCAGATTCTGGTATGTATTCAGATTTTCCAGATGAAAAGCATTTTGCAAAGTGGCCGAATCGATATCCGCCGCACGGAAAGCTGTTTTATTCCAGCTGGCATACCCGTAATATTTTACGAAGCCGCCACGTTTGGTCTTTATCCTTGCATTTGCATCCAGTTCATGATATTCAGGGCTCTTGAAAAAATCCTGTTTTTGTTTGATCACTGCGAAAGCAGGCGCCAGGTTGGTGTATCCATAAGTCAGCCCCCAGCTCGAACGTTTGTTTTTTGCCAGTTTCTGAATGCCGCCATTTACACCAATTACAGAAAGCCCAAGGCTCGCTTCTGTTTTTTCAGGAAGATCGGTGCTTTCGAGAATGAGTGCCGATGAAAGCGCCTGCCCGTACAAAGCAGAATAACCGCCGGCACTGAAAACGGTGCCTTTAAAAAGAAACGGGTTGAACCTCCCTCTTGTAGCGATCCCGGGTAAAGAACTGTAAAAGAAATTATTTACCAGGTTTCCATCCATGAAGATCTTGCTTTCTGTAGCGGTTCCACCCCGGACAAATAAACCTTCGCTTTCTCCCACCTGCTGCGTTCCGGGGAGAGTTTTTAATGCGCCGGTCACATCGCCATTGGCACTTGCGGTAGTTACGATATCCAATGATGTCAAAGCAGTCCCTTTTTTCTTGTCGCTGGCCTCAAAAGCGCCTGCGGTAAAAACCACCGCGTTCAACTCAGTTATTAACTCTTTTATTGATATGTCCTGGCGGATGTTGGTCGACTCAATTAATATATTTTTATTATATGTGCCATACCCTGACATACTGGCCTGCAACTGCTGATTTCCCTTTTCGGAGGTAGAAAAGGAATAAATTCCCACCGAATCGGTCGTTGCACCGTCATAAGTTCCCACTAATGTGATACTTGCCCCACTAAGTGGCTTGTTTTTGTTGTCTGTCAGTTTTCCGGAAATAGTTACCTGGGCAAAAACGCCCGCCGGGATCACCCATATTGCCAAAAAAAATAGCCCTCTCATGGTTGTTAATTTTAATACAAACGTAAAGTAGTTTATTTTATAAACCAAATTAATTTTAAAATAATTTTAGTGTGGATTAATATTTTTTTAGCGAAAAAGGAGAAGTTTTAAACTTATGTAAAGTTTTGTATATCAGTATATTGAATCATAAAAAAGCGCTATTCCATACTCCTCTTTTCCCTATTTAAACTGATCAGCACCGAAAAAAAAATATTTTTTTTAAGAAGGCAATTTGTAATTTAGCAATAGAATTTAATGGGTTAGTAAGTACAAATGGTCAACAGCAATGTTGGCCATTTTACTTTTCAGCCATGGAAGAAAATCAATTGTTGTTTTACATCATCTGCAAAAAAACAACTATTACAATTTTTCAATTTTCATTTTTTGCTTTTACATTTTTGATTCATCCGCTGCTTCATTTTTGTTGATAACATGTTCACAGCGAAAAAAAACATGCCACTTTCTACAACATCATTTTCGCAGGAGAGAGAAATCTACATCGCCACATTTTTAAAATAACTTTGCATCATGAGTAAAACAAAATCAGCTTTCTTTTGCCAGAACTGTGGATATGAAAGCGCCAAGTGGTTGGGTAAATGCCCATCATGTAATCAGTGGAATACTTTTGTAGAGGAAGTGGTGGTGAAAGGAAATGACAAATCGCCGAAGGATGATTGGAAAGAATACAACGGGTTAGCAAAACTCAAAACTGTTTCGATCAATGAGGTAAGCAGTGCGGAAGAAAAAAGGATCGTGACAACCGATGGAGAATTGAACCGTGTGCTCGGCGGTGGGATCGTTGCGGGAAGCATCGTACTGGTTGCCGGTGAACCGGGCATCGGTAAGTCAACGCTCTTTCTTCAGAATGGATTGCTATTAAAAGATATTGTTACATTATATATAAGTGGTGAAGAAAGTGAGCAGCAGATAAAAATGCGGGCAGACAGGCTTGGCATTGCGAATGAAAATTTTTACCTGCTTACCGAAACCAACACGCAAACGATCTTCCAGGAAATAAAAAAACTGAAGCCGCAATTGGTGATCGTTGATAGTATACAGACTTTACAATCACCATTTGTAGAAAGCTCGCCGGGCAGCATCAGCCAGATACGCGAAACAGCCGCCGAGCTTCAGCGCTTTGCGAAAGAAACGAATACGCCGGTATTTCTTATCGGGCATATCACCAAAGATGGAAATATCGCCGGTCCGAAAATACTGGAGCATATGGTAGACACTGTTTTACAATTTGAAGGCGATCGCCATTATGCATACAGAATTCTCCGTACATTGAAGAACAGGTTTGGCAGTACTGCCGAGCTCGGCATTTACGAAATGAGCAGCGAAGGAATGCGTGCTGTAAATAATCCCAGCGAAATACTCATTACTCAAAAAGAAGATCAGTTGAGTGGCATCGCCATCGGCGCTACCATAGAGGGCATGCGGCCGCTGCTGATCGAAACACAGGCGCTCGTAACGCAAAGTGTATACGGCACGCCCCAACGTACTGTGAGTGGCTTCGATCTTCGACGCCTGCAATTGTTATTGGCAGTGTTGGAAAAACGTGGCGGATTTCATTTTGGTGTCAAAGATGTCTTCATCAATATCGCTGGCGGTATAAAGGTGGAAGACCCTTCACTTGATCTTGCGATCGTGTGTGCTCTGTTGAGCAGTTACGAAGATGTGGCACTGCCAATGCATATTTGTTTTGCGGGAGAAGTTGGATTGAGCGGTGAGATCCGTGCGGTAAACAGGATCGAACAAAGGATCGCCGAAGCCGAAAAGCTTGGCTTTGAAAAGATCATCGTAAGTAAATACAATGCGAAGTCTTTGGGTAAAATGAAATTTAATATCGATGTGGTGGCATTGGGTAAAGTGGAAGAAGTATATCAGTATTTGTTTTAACCACAAAGTCGCGAAGAACACAAAGTGGCACCAGGGAAAAATCACTCTTTGTGGATCTTTGTGACTTCGTGTCTTTGCGGCTGACCTCTGCGAAAAACTCTGCGCCCTCTTGTTCTCCGCGGTAGAAAAAAAGCATCGAATTATGGGAAAAGAAACATCCTTAAAATATATCCGGGCTTTGACAGTTGTTTAGTTTAGCAGATGCTTTTGCTAAAACAATTTTTTATCGATACCCTGCATTTATTTTATCCGGCCTTTTGCCTTGGTTGCGGCAGTGATCTTGTAAAAAACAATGAACTGCTTTGTCTCCGGTGTATCATTTCACTCCCACACACTGGTTTTGAAAAGATGCCTGAGAATCCGGTAGAAAAAATATTTCGGGGAAGAGCAGTTATAAAAGCGGCACACAGCGAATTTTATTTTTCAAAAGGACAGGTGATACAGCAACTCATTCACCAGTTAAAATATAAAGGCAATAAAGAAGCCGGCATTTACCTCGGAAAAATGATGGCGAATAAATTACTGGCCAGCCCGTATTTTGCCGATATCGATTTCCTTATTCCCTTGCCGATGTTTCCTGCCAAAGAATTCAAGAGGGGCTACAACCAGGCAACAGTAATATGTAATGGAATGTCGGAAGTGATGAATATTCCCGTCTCCCAGGATAATGTTGTCCGGTGCTTCGCCACCGAAACCCAGACCCGAAAACATCGCACAGAAAGATGGGAGAATGTGGCAGAAAGTTTCCGGGTGAATTTTCCAGCTCTGCTGGAAGGCAAAAATATCCTGCTGGTGGATGATGTACTGACTACCGGCGCCACCCTGGAAGCATGTTGCCTCGCCATGTCTGCCATCCCCCGGATTTCGGTCAGCCTGGCAACCTTAGCAATAGCCAGTAAATAGTTGTGAGTTGTCAACAGAAATGTTCTAAGTTGATGTATAGGAAATTTCAGCATCAGAGTGATTTCAGACTGTCTGCTCAGAAAATAATTTCCACCAAATGACCCGCTGACATCTGACAACAGACATCTGACAACTTTATTGTAGTTTTGTTTCAATGAAAAAAACATTCTTCGTAAGCAGTATCCTGTTGGTCGTTCTCTTTTTTTCCTGCAAAAAAGATAGTGTGATCTCCAGTCCGGAAGCCCGGCTGAACGTCAGCATTGATACGGTTAAATTCGATACTGTTTTTACCACTACCGGCTCTGTTACAAAATCATTCAAGATCTTCAACGACAACGCCCAGCGCCTGCGGATGGATATTAAACTGATGGGTGGGGCAGCATCACCCTTCCGCCTTAATATTAATGGCACAGCCGCCAGCGAAGTAAATCAACTTGAAGTGGCCGCGGAAGACAGTATATATGTATTCGTTTCCGTAAATGTAAATCCCACTTCGGCAAACCTGCCTTTTGTATTAAGCGACAGCATTTCGATCGCCTACAATGGAAATAAAAGATGGGTACAATTGCAGGCCTATGGCCAGAATGCGGTTTTTCTTGACAACGGTATTATTAGCGCCAACACCACCTGGAATACAAATTTACCATATGTGATATTGGGAAGCCTGCAGGTAGCGCCGAATGCCACTTTGACCATTCCTGCGGGAACAAAGATATATGCACATGCGGATGCTCCGGTGATCGTGGATGGCACTTTGCTGGTCAATGGCACGAAGACAAACAATGTAGTTTTTTCCGGCGACCGGCTCGACGACCCGTATGACAAATTCCCTGCAAGCTGGCCGGGCATTTACTTCAGAGCCGGCAGTAAAAATAATATCATCAGTTTTGCGACCATCAAAAATGCTTACCAGGCGATCGCGGTATTCGAGCCTTCGGTAAATGCGAACCCCAAACTCATATTACATCAGTCCGTCGTAGACAATGCATATGACGCCGGGTTGTTGCTGAGCAATACATCCGTACAGGCGGATAATTGCCTCGTAAGTAATTGCGGTACAAATATTGCAATAGAATCAGGCGGAAATTACAATTTTACCAACTGTACTGTGGTCACGATCTCTAATAATTATATCCTTCATAAGACAGCCGTGGTAAAAGCCAGTAATTTTCTTGAGTCGAATGGCAGCACTACCACAAAAGACCTGAGTATCTTATTTAAAAATTGCATTTTTTGGGGAGATAATAATACGTTGGAAAGTGAACTGGATATCAAAAAACAAGGGAGCAATAATTTCAGTGTAACGTTGGATCATTGCCTATACAAAGCAAATTCATCGCCGGCTAACACTACCTTGTTAAGTTCCCTGGACAACATGGATCCGCAATTCGACAGCGTAGATGTGAGAACCAACTATTACGATTTCAGGTTTACGAAGTTTGCAAGCCCGGCAATAGATGCCGGTTCGGCGACAACATTCACCAAAGACCTCGACAATAACAACCGTAGCGTTGGGGTAACCGATATCGGCTGTTATGAAAAACAATAAGACACAACCATTCTTTCAGATAACTCGTTTATTAAAATAAAGATCATGATAAAATTCATCGCATTGGCCGCTATCGCCATCACTGCAACAGCAGCTGTAAAAATCAATAACACATCAGCAACTTCTGCAGCTACCGCGGTTCCTGTTGCGGCTACCACGGTATATCAATTCAAAGTAGAAGGCCTGACTGGCGGAACCATTGATTTCTCTTCCTTTAAAGGGAAAAAGATATTGATCGTAAACACTGCTTCCAAATGTGGCTACACCCCTCAATACAAAGAGTTGCAGGAGCTTTCCGAAAAATACAAGGACAAACTGGTAGTGGTTGGTTTCCCTTCCAACGATTTCAACCAGGAACAAGGAAGCGCTTTGGAGATAAAAGAAGTTTGCGAAAAAAATTATGGGGTAACTTTTCCTGTGGCAGCGAAGATTTCGGTAAAAGGTGATGCGCAGGCTCCTATCTATAAATGGTTAACGCACAAAGATCAGAACGGCGTGATGGATGCCGAAGTAAAATGGAATTTCAATAAGTTTTTGGTAGATGAAAAAGGAAAACTGATCGCCTATTTCCCCAGCAAGACCACGCCGCTCAGCGAAGAAATTACCAGCAAATTATAAAAAACAACCGCCGGATCCCGGCGACGGAAGTTTTTTAAAGATGGCCATGATTATTCATGGCCATCTTTATTTTCTCTGCCAAACCCCGGAGGTTTTGAAAACCTCCGGGGTTTTTTCGCCATTCACTATCTTTGTCCCATGCAATTTTCGGAAGTAATCGGCCAGTCGGAATTAAAAGAACAACTGGTTCATATGATCTCCCACAACAGGCTCAGCCATGCGTTGCTGTTTTTGGGAAAAGAAGGAAGTGGCGCGCTGTCGCTGGCGCAGGCTTTTGCACAATATATAGTATGCGAGAAAACGGGCGGAAAGAAACCGAAGAAGACCATCGACGACCGACAACCGACCACGGAACTCTCCATGTTTGGTGAGTCCGAACCGACTACACAAGTGCTGACATCTGACAACTCACAACTCACAACTCCGCACGATTCCTGCGGAGAATGTGCTGCCTGCCAAAAGGCCACGAAGCTCATACATCCCGATATTCATTTTTCTTATCCCATTTTTCCAAAGAAGGCCGGAGAAAAATCTGTTTGTACCGATTTCATCGCGGAGTGGCGGGAATTCACCCTGGCAAATCCGTATGGTAATAGCTACGACTGGCTGCAATTTGCGGGCGCTGAAAACAAGCAGGGAAACATCAATGTGTACGAATGCAATGATATCATCCGCAAGCTGAGCCTCAAAAGTTTTGAAGCGGAATATAAGATCCTCATCATGTGGATGCCCGAAGCGTTGGGCAAAGAAGGGAATAAATTATTGAAACTGATCGAAGAACCGCCAGCTAATACACTTTTTATCCTGGTAGCTGAAAACGATGCATTGGTTTTGCCTACGATCTTATCCAGAACGCAACTGGTAAAGGTTCCGCAGCTGAATATACACGAAATAGAAACTGCCTTGCAACTCAAAGAAGGCCTCAGCTTTCAGAAAGCAAGCCAGATCGCTGCCGTTTCCGAAGGAAATTATCATGAAGCGCTTCATCAATTGCAGCATGCGGAAGACGATTGGGAATCGATGCTCCGCGATTGGCTCAATAGTATCGTAAAGACCGGCCCGGTGGCTCAGGTAAAATGGATAGAAGAAATGAGCAAGAACGGCCGTGAAAAGCAGAAACAATTCCTCAAATATTTCACCCATATACTCGAACAGGCGGTAAGGATCCGGGCCATCGGCCTCGAAAACCTTCCTCACCAGAAGGAAACACAAGGCAACGAGCAGGCCCGCAGCGACATTGAATTTGCTATAAGGTTCAACAAACTTTGCGGTATCGAGCAGCAGGAAGCTATCATCCACGAGCTGGACCAGGCCACTTATTATATAGAGCGCAATGCCAATCCCAAAATGCTGTTTCATGCGCTTACCATTAAGTTGTATCATATTATTAGCAACAAATCAGTAATTTTGATGCAATAGGGTTTGCCTTCCGGCGTACTATATCCCGGCATTTGTTCGTTTTATGAAAAAACGGAGAGCATTTGCATGCAACAGGTTTTATACAAATAATTGTTTTTCAAACAAATAAGTATATGTCTCTTTTGCCGGAAATCGAGGAAGGCTTCCGAAATATTTAATAATCTTTCCCGCCGCGGCGGGAACAAAATATAACAGATTATGGCATGTGGAAGTTGCGGTACCGCCAAAGGCGATGCTCCGGGCGGTTGCCAAAGCAAAGGAAGTTGTGCAAGTGGCAGTTGCAACCGTATGAATGTACACGATTGGCTGGCAAATCTCCCGTTCAGCGATCCTGAAAGCAGTTGCCGTATTGTTGAAGTGAGTTTCAACAACGGTAGTCGAAAAGATTATTTCAAAAACACTACGCTCCATTATTTTGAAAGAGGCGAAATGATCGCTGTTGAAGGTGTGAATGGCTTCGATGTGGGCATGGTGAATCTTACCGGTGAACTGGTTCGGCTGCAGCTGAAAAAACACAAGATCGATGAATTCAATCCTGATATAAAAAAAGTACTTCGCCGTGCCACGGATATCGACCTGGCCAAAATGAAGGAAAATAAGGCAAGGGAAGCGCAGGTGCTCATCCGGAGCCGTGCGATGGCAAGGGTGCTGAAACTTGAGTTGAAAATGGCTGAAGTGGAAGTGCAGGCGGACGGCCGTAAAGCGACTTTCTTTTATATTGCGGATGACAGGGTGGATTTCAGGGAACTGATCAAACAATACGCCGGCGAATTTAAAGTGAAAGTGGAAATGAGGCAGATCGGTGCCCGCCAGGAAGCGGGTAAAGTAGGCGGTATTGGCAGTTGCGGCCGTGAATTATGTTGCAGCACCTGGCTCACCGATTTCAAAAGTGTGAACACGAATGCGGCACGTTACCAGAATCTAAGCATCAACCAGACGAAATTAAGCGGCCAGTGCGGAAGGCTGAAATGCTGCCTGAATTATGAATTGGATACTTATATGGACGCTCTCCAGTTTTTTCCGAATGATGCGGATATGCTGGAAACTGCCAAAGGCAGGGCTTTCCTGGTAAAAAAAGATATTTTCCGCAACCTGATGTGGTATACCATGGCCGAAAGCAACAAGCAATATCCGCTTACGTTGGAGATGGTGAAAAAGATAAAAGCGCAAAACCGTGAAGGTATCCGCCCGGAAGAACTGGAAACAGCCGAAGTAGTAACGGGCAAGCCAAAAGAAATAGAACCGGAATATGCGGATATCGTTGGCCAGATCAGCCTGAAAAGCCTTGAAAAAACAACCCGCAAACGCAGAGATAAAGAGCGTAGCCAGCAACAGCCCCAACAGCGTGGCGGTCAGCCGCAACAGGGCCAGGGCAATCGTGGTGGCAATCAGCAACGCGGTGGACAGAAACCTCCACAGGAAGGAGGACAGCAAAGGCAACGTCCCCCACAGGGACAGCAACAGCAGCGTGCACCTCAGCAAAAGCCACCACAAGGCCAGCAGCAACAACGCCCTCCACAAAATCGTGGCGGACAGCAGCAGCAACGTCCACCTCAGGAAGGAGGAAGTGCTCAACGACCGCCAAGGCAACAAGGCCAGGGCCAGCAACGGCCGCCGCAACAGCAGCGTCCGCCGAGGCCTCCGCAGAACCGCGGACCGCAAAAACCGCCTCAGGAAGGTGGAGGGGAGAAGAAGGATTAATTTTCTCTTTAATTAATAATGAATAATTAATAATATATAATTAATCGTTCATTGTCACAGGCTTTTCTGCAATTACCCATCACGGTTGCAGCATTATTAATTATTAATTATACATTATTAATTACAATGTCCATCACAGTCACCAACCTTGCTAAAAACTACGGCGCTCAAAAAGCTGTCAATAATATTTCTTTTACAGTAAATAAAGGGGAGATCGTAGGTTTTCTCGGGCCCAATGGCGCAGGCAAAAGCACCACGATGAAAATGATCACCGGTTATCTTGCCGCCGATGCAGGGAAGATAGATGTGTGTGGGATTGCGGTGGATGAAACCAATCTTGATTCCAAGAAAAAGATCGGTTATCTGCCGGAGGCCAATCCTTTGTACATGGATATGTATGTAAGGGAATACCTGCAATTCATCGCCAACATCCACGGGATAAAAGATTCGAAATCCAGCATTGAAAAAGTGATCGTCACGGTTGGGCTCACACCTGAAAGCCATAAAAAGATCGGCCAGCTCAGTAAGGGGTACAAACAACGCGTCGGGCTTGCGGCCGCATTGGTACACGAACCTGAAGTACTCATCCTGGATGAGCCTACCAGCGGACTGGATCCCAACCAGATCATCGAGATCAGGAACGTGATAAAATCATTATCAGAAAACAAGACCATCCTTTTTTCTTCTCATATCATGCAGGAAGTGGAAGCGATCTGCGACAGGGTGATCATCATCAATAAAGGAAATATCGTAGCCGATGACCGGTTAAGCAATCTTCAGAAACACTCCGCAAAACACGAAAGTATCCTGGTAGAATTTAAAGAAGATGTGGATGTAGAACTGGTAAGGAATATGCATCACGTTACCCGTGTTACCCTTCCGCAAACCGGGGTTTTCAATATAGAATGTACCAACGCAGAAGCCGTAAAAAAACAATTGCTGGAACTGAGCATCGAGCAAAACCTCAACATCGTTTCGTTGCAGACGCAATCCAATAGCCTGGAGAGTGTGTTTAAATCATTGACAACCTGATTATCAATTGCGCCCTGCTTAAGCCGGGCGCAATTGATAATATTTATTTCATCCCTATTTCGTAAATTCGCCATCGCATTTATAAACATACTTTTTAAACATAAACTAAAATCAACAATGAGCTACATCGCATCCATTCATGCCCGCCAGATATTAGACAGCCGTGGTAACCCTACTATTGAAGTAGATGTATTGACAGAAAACGAAAATCTTGGCCGTGCCGCGGTGCCAAGTGGCGCCAGCACAGGGATTCACGAAGCGGTGGAACTCAGGGATAACAATAAAAAACTCTACGGCGGAAAATCTGTATTGAAAGCTGTAAAGAACGTAAACACTACCATCGCCGAAGCTTTGCTGGGCTGGGATGTAGCGGATCAGACCGGCATCGATGCTGCCATGATCGCACTGGATGGTACTGAAAACAAAGGAAAGCTTGGAGCAAATGCCCTGCTGGCGGTAAGTCTTGCAGTAGCCAAAGCGGCGGCATTGGAAGCCAATCTTCCATTATACCGTTATATCGGTGGTACCAATGCCAAGATCCTTCCTATCCCGATGATGAACATCCTCAATGGGGGCGCACATGCGGATAACAAGATCGATTTCCAGGAATTCATGGTAATGCCTGTAGGTGCCAATACTTTCAGCGAAGGGCTTCAGTGGGGTGTGGAAATTTTTCACGCTTTGAAAACCGTTTTGAAGAAAAAAGGATTCAGTACCAACGTAGGTGACGAAGGTGGTTTTGCACCGAACATTCAGAGTAATGAGGAAGCGATCGAAACCGTATTGGAAGCGATCAAGATAGCTGGTTTTAAAACCGGCAGCCAGATCGGCATCGCTATGGATGCCGCCAACAGTGAGTTGTGGAACGCCAAAGAGAAAAAATATATATTCCATAAGAGTGATGGTAAAAAAATGACCAGCGAACAACTGGTAGAATATTGGGCCAGCTGGGTGAAAAAATATCCGATCATTTCCATTGAAGACGGTATGGCGGAAGATGACTGGAAGGGCTGGAAATTGCTGACTGAAACGGTTGGCGATAAATGCCAATTGGTAGGTGACGATCTTTTTGTAACAAATGTTACCCGTCTTGAAAGGGGTATCAAAGAAGAAACTGCCAATGGTTTGCTGGTAAAAGTAAACCAGATCGGTACACTTACCGAAACCATCAATGCGGTAAGCATGGCTCAGCAGGCTGGTTACAACACCATCATGAGCCACCGCAGCGGTGAAACTGAAGACAGCACGATCGCTGATCTGGCGGTTGCATTGAATTGCGGACAAATCAAAACAGGTTCTGCAAGCCGCAGTGATCGTATGGCAAAATACAACCAGTTGATCCGCATTGAAGAGATCCTGGGAGCAAGCGCCATCTATCCGAAAGGAAAGATCACTTTCGGTAAATAGGATTTTTGCACAAAAATTAAATACATTAAAAAAAGCCACTACCTTTAGTGGCTTTTTTTACGTACATAACTCTTTGCAGAGAATGATCGTCTATTTTATTAAAAACAACTAATTGTATGAAGAAAATTTACATCATGGCCTATGTGCTGTTGCTCCTTACGGTGCAAACATTTGCGCAGCAGGTCAGCAGATCGAAATCTCTTTCCCTTAATCAAAGAAAATGCGCTACAGCGGAATTGCTGCAGCAATTTAATGCGACTCATCCAGGCGCTGAAACCACCAGCCAGTTTGAAGCATGGATCAGCCAGGCGATTGCGGAAAGGAAAGCCAATCCCCTTTTACAAAAGATCACTCCCGGGGTAACGTTGCCGGTGGTGTTTCACATCATTCATAACAATGAAGCGGTGGGTGTAGGGCGAAATGTATCGCAGGCTGCTATCATTCAGCAGGTGCTGCAGATCAATAAGGATTACGCCAATCTTTCCAATAGTCCGTATGCTGTATCGGAAGATATGGGTATCCGTTTCGGGCTTGCCCTTACCGACCCATTGGGCAATGTGATGCCGGAACCGGGTATTGATCGCATCAACAGGTCTGATAAAGGCTGGACGGCTCCTCCGTATACCGTAGGGTACGCTTCTCCTGCCAGCAATTATCTCACTAACACCATCAAACCTAACTCCATCTGGGATCCTACAAAATACCTTAATATCTGGGTATCTCAATGGGAAGCCGGTATTCTCGGGATCGCGACATTCCCTGGTTCTTCTGGTTTGACAGGGCTGAATAACTCCGAAACAAATTTTACCGCAGGTGTTACCATCAGTTATATTACTGTAGGAAGCGTATTCAAACCTTTCGGCACCTGTACCGATCCTTATGGCAAAGGAAAAACTCTGACTCATGAACTCGGGCATTTCTTCGGACTTCGCCATATCTGGGGCGATACCGATTGTGGTACCGATTATTGCAACGATACTCCTACTCATTTCGAAAATAACTCAGGTGAACCTACCCATCCAAAACCAAACAGTTGCGGTACTGCCGATGAGATGTTTGAAAATTATATGGATTACAGCGATGATATCATCGCCAATACATTTACTGTAAACCAGGGCGACCGTATGGAAGCTGTATTTGCCAATAGTCCGCGAAGGGCTTCGCTGGCTACATCCACCGCAGGTTATGTTGTTCCTACCGCCAGTAATGCGATCGCTTTTGCAGATTGCGATGGAGTGCTGACTGTAAACGAAAACAGTGGCATGGCTGTTTGTCCCCGTTTCAGAGACATCAGCCTTGAGCTCAATGTGGAAGATAAAGCCACCGCAGCTACTACCGTTACCATCACTACCAGCGGTACAGCGGTAAATGGCGTGGATTATCAATTGATGACCCCTACCGTTTCTTTCGCCCCGGGGGATGATTACAAAGCTATCAACCTGCGCATCTTTGATGACGCGATACCAACAGGTAATAAAACAATCATATTAGGCTACACGATCGGTGGCGGTGGTGGTGTTACTTCAGGCACAACCGGCCAGACCATCACTATCAATAAAATAGAGGATGATGCGGTAAAATCCATCAATGTAACTACGCCTAACGTAACGCTTTTGTCGGAAAACTTTGGTACCACTGCCAGCAATGGAGCCGTTCCAGCAGGTTGGGTAAGCGGTACTTTTGCGGCAGGCCCAAATACCTTTACAGTAAACCCGGTATTTGGCGCAGCTACCGGTTTCTCAGCTGCCGATGGAAGAATGTTGCATATCAGCAACGGAACCAGTACAGACCGTACCAGCGAAGTGGCAGCTAATACTTACACCTTCACCAGCTCTACAGACGCGGCTGCTATTACAAAAGCTGTAAATACCATTGGTTACAAGAATATCAAAATTTCCTTCGACTATGCATGTGCCGGTACCGGCAATGATTTCGGTTACCTCCGTTATTCTACCACTGCGCAAACTTCGGGCCTGCTTCCGGTTTACAACACAGGAGGAAACCTGGTTGCCTTCCAGGGTGTAACAGGTAAAACAAATGTGGTAGTTCCATTACCCGATGCAGTTGCCAATCAGGCAAACGTATGGATATGCTTCGAATGGCAGAATGATGCCGCTACAGGTATCAACCCTCCGTTCACCATCGACAATATAGTGATCACCGGTGAAGCTGCCGGCGTGGAAACAGTATTGAACCAATCGGTATTGCAACAACATCCTGCAGGTGTGGCAGAACAATATGTAAGCAACACTAATAATATCATCGCTACGATCACTAACCCGAGCGCTGACCTCGGTTGTGTTACAGCTACGATCACCGCTTCGGGCACTGGCCTTACCACACTGAATACCTCAGGTGGTGTGTACCAGCGCAGCAATAAAGTGATCAGTGTAAGTCCGGCAGTAGCAAATTCTACCGCAACTTACCAGGCTACTTTCTATTTCACTACCGCAGAACTTGCGGCATGGGCATCGAATGTGCCTAATCTTAAACTGATGAAAGTACAGGATGGTGTAAACCTTTCTACCACACTTACCGCAGCCAACTCTGTGGTGGTGGCTACTACCGTTGATGACCAGCGTGCTACCAAAGGATATGCCTCTTTCACAGCGAATTTCACAGGAGGGTTTTCACAGTTCCTGCTGGTGTCTCCACTCACAGCATTGCCGGTTCAGTCATTGGATTTTGTTGTAAGGGCAGGTAATAATAATATCCTGCTGACCTGGAATACGAGCACAGAGCTCAACAACAAAGGCTTCGCGATAGAACGCAGCAAAGATGGTGTTACCTATGAAAAAATAGCATGGGTAGATGGCGCTGTCAACAGCAGCAGCCAGCGGAATTATTCTTACACCGATAATTTCGTACAACCGGAAGTATTGTATTACTACCGTCTTCGCCAGACCGACCTGGACAACAGGCCACAGCTTTCGGATGTAAGGCAGGCCAAGATCAAAGGAAATGGCGCTGTCAGCATCAATATCAGTCCGAACCCGGCCAGCGACAAAGTGAAGATCTTTGTTTCAGGAGCAAGCGGTTTATCTGATATCAACCTGTTCAATGCAGAAGGTAAACTGGTGCGCACATGGAAAAAACAACAGCTGAGTTCAGTGATCACACTGAATATCTCCGGCCTTGCAAAAGGTATTTATATTTTCAACATTGTAACGGGTAGTGAGACCAGGGTAGAAAAACTGGTGATCAACTAATCCTACAGATAAAAACAGTTAAAACTGGTTGACAATTGTCAACCAGTTTTTTTATAAATAAATTCTTTAAAACACGCAAAACCCCCTATCTTAGCTGCCTTTTATTTGTTCCCCTAACGAATACGGAGTATTTAATTTATTATCAAAACAAACTTATCATGAAGAAGATCTACGCCTCCCTGATGGCTGTAGTGTTATTTGGTATGCAACTTACGCATGCACAAACCCTGTCAGTATCTGCTGACGGCAAAAAACATCCAGTAAAAAAGACCATGGGCTCTGCACCGGTCATCACTTTTCCCAATTCAACGAAACCGGAAAAATGCGGGTTCAATCTCGTAATGAAAAATGCCCAGAAAAAGGGCTTCGCACAAAGCGCTTTCGAAGGAAAGCTGAATGAGCTTGTCAAACGTAAAATGGATAACGGTGATGGTTTTACCGGCATTGTTACAATTCCTGTTGTGTTCCATGTGATCCACATGGGAAGCGCTATTGGCGACGCGTCCGCTAATCTGAGCGCCGCAAAAATTCAGGCCCAGATCAACCAGTTGAACATCGATTATGCTAACCTCGCGGGCTCCACATACACTGGTGTAGCTACGGATGTACGCCTTAGGTTTTGCCTCGCTGTAACTGATACTGCCGGAAGGCCGATGGCCACTCCCGGTATTGATCGCGTGAATGGCGCAACCCGCGTTCCGGCTTTTGTATCTACCAATAGTATGTCGGATGATGAAGTGGTGGATTATTTTGACAATACGATCAAACCTGGAACTATCTGGGATCCGTTTACTTACATGAACATATGGACAGGCGAAATGGACATCAGCGGTCTTTTAGGATATGCTACTTTCCCGGGCCTTAGCACACTTCCGGGTTTGGATGCCGGTGAAAACAATAGTAATGCCGGTATGGTGATCAATTGGAAATCCATAGGCAGTGTTGCCAGTCCGGGTGTAGACACTGATTATGGCTATGGCCGTACCCTTACACATGAATCCGGCCACTTTTTCGGCCTGCGTCATATCTGGGGCGATGAAAACTGTGGTAACGATTATTGCGCAGATACCCCACCGCAGGATGATGCCAGCGTAGCCTGCCCTCCTGTTGGTTCATTGAACAACTGTACACCATCGGGGCCAAGAATGTTCCAGAATTATATGGATTACAGCAATGATGCTTGTCTCAATACCTTTACCAACAATCAGGCTGCCCGCTGCCAGACGGTGATGGACAATAGCCCAAGAAGGTTTTCCCTCCTTACATCTTCAGCGTGCTCTCCAAGAGCAGCCAATTCGATCTCTTTCATTTTTGCAGGAGAATATGCAGCGCTTGAAACCGGCAATCCCGGCTCTTGCCCCAACAGCAAAACATATGCTTTAAGGCTTTACCCATCTGTAGCAGCTACGGGTGCTGCTACTGTAACCTTCAACACTACCGGCAGCACCGCTGTAGTGAATAAGGATTTCAGTATTTCACCCGCTTCTGTATCATTTGTAAATGGCGAAACTGCTCCAAAAACCATTTTGGTTACCATCTTCGATAACCAGGATGTAGATGCTGCTGCAAGAAAGATCGTGATAGGTTATAGTATTGCCGGAACTGGTGTGGTAGCCGGCCCGGATAAACAAAAACTCACCATCAACATCATCGACGATGATTTTGTTCAACAGATAACTAACAACAATACTGTTACCCTCCTGAGCGAAAATTTCAATGCTTCTGCCAACGTTCCTACAGGATGGCTTACAGAAACTTTCTCTGATGGCGCAAGCACACCAAACACCTGGGTAGTAAGTGCCAATGGCGGCAATGGTACCACAGGTAATGCTGCACATATCACCCAGAACGTTACTACCAAAGTGAATACTTACAATAATGCGAACATCTCCGACGCATACCTGTACACACCATTGATAGATGCTTCAGGATTAAAAGACCTTAACCTCACCTTCAAATGGCGTTGCCGTGGCGAAGCAGGATACGATGATGGTTATATCGGATACATTCCTGAAGGGCAGGCACGCACTGCTGAAAATGTATTGTTCTTCAATATCACTTTCAGCGGACAAGGTGCAAATCCGGCTGCGCTAACTCAAAGCCTGAATCTTCCGGCAAGCATGGCGAATACCAAATTCTATTTTGTATTCAACTGGTTCAATGATGAATCCCTTGGCAACAACCCGGCATTCACCATCGATGATGTAGTGTTTACCGGTAAAGGATTGACCATTGCTACCACAACTGATGCCGATACCAGCTTCACATTCAATAGCGGTCAGACAATAAACCTGTACAGCAAGAATGCGGCTTCTCCATTCGACAGCAGGCTGATCGCTACCTTAAAAAATCCAAGTACCAACATTGGTTGTGTTACTGCTTCTGTAAACCAGGCGGGTACTGGTACGCTTGGAACCATCACTACTCCTTCGGGCACTTACCAGAGGAGCAGCAAAGTGATCTGGTTGCAGCCGGCAACAGCCAATACCACCGCTACTTACCAGGCTACACTGTATTATTCAACTGCAGAAGTAGCCAGCTGGCCTAATGCTACCTTGCTGAAAATAATGAAAGTGAGAGATGGTGTGGATGTATTCGGAACCATAAGTGCTTCGGATGCTACATTGTACACACCAACTGTAGATGATCAGCGTGCAACCAAAGGTTACATCGCTTACACGATCAATGCTACCGGCGGATTCTCACAATTCCTGCTGGTATCCCAGCTTACAGCATTGCCTGTACAGTCATTGGATTTTGCAGTAAGGGCAGCCAGTAAAAATATCGTGTTGACCTGGTCAACCAATAATGAGATCAACAACAAAGGCTTTGCAATCGAACGTAGCAAAGACGGAGTTACTTTTGAAAGGATCGCATGGGTAGATGGGTACGGCAACACCAGCACTGTGAAGAATTATTCTTACACGGATAATTTTGTACAGACAGATGTATTGTATTATTACAGGTTGCGTCAGACCGACCTTGACGGCAGGGGCGCACTTTCGGATATCCGCCAGGCAAAGATCAAAGGTACAGGCCTTATCAGCATCACGCTGAGCCCTAACCCTGCAAAAGACCAGGTGAAATTATTCGCTGCAGGTGTAGCCACTTCTTCCGACGTTCAACTCTTCAATGCAGAAGGGCAACTCGTTCGTTCGTGGAAGAGGTTGAATCTGGGAACGTTGACCACGCTGGATATTTCAGGCCTTGCAAAAGGTATTTATATCTTCAACATCGTAACCGGTGACCAGAAGAAAGTAGAAAAACTGATCATCAATTGATCGTTTTAAAATAAATAAAAAAGGGAGGGCAATTGTCCTCCCTTTTTATTTGCCTGCGGTAAATGGAACGCAGATTTTTATGATGATCATGATTATTTCAGCGGAGAATCAAAGGATGTCAGCCTGAGCTTGTCGAAGGCATTCCTTTTTTTGTACTGTTGTTTTCGCCTACGGCGAATGGAACGCGGATTTTTATTATGATCATGATTATACAAAACAATCATGGCCATCATAAAAATCTGCGTTCCATTTATTTTATGTAAATTGTTGTTGTTAATTTAGCGGCATGAAACAGTTTTCGGGCATTTTGTCCATTTTGAAGAACAAATATTTTATCGCTTCTGCATTTTTCATTGTGTGGATGTTGTTTTTCGATCCGAAGGATTGGGGGCTCATCAGGGCAAGGGAGAATAAGCTGGTAGAATTGAACGAAAGTGAGGAGCACCTGACCAAAATGATCAAAGATACCCGTACAGAACTGGGATTATTAAAGAACAGCGCACAGACCATCGAGAAATATTCAAGGGAAAATTTTTATATGAAAAAAGACAACGAAGATCTTTTCATAGTAAAAACACCATAAAAAGTTAAAAAACTACCCTATTTGAACAATAATTAATCGTCCGGCACCGTTTATGTAACTGGATAATGGATATTTAATTTCAAAAAGCAATAAAATTGCCTATGTACAATTTTACTCAGGAAGATCTGATACAGTATATGTATAAAGAGACTTCCCCTGAAAAAACGGCTGCTATAACTGCAGCGTTGAACTCAGATTACAATTTGCGTGAGATCATGGAGATATTGTCAGGGTCAATCGAAAAGCTGGATTCTGTAGAAATGCTCTCCCCGAGGCAACAAACCCTGGATGCGATCATGAACTACGCCGAAAAACCAGTGGCAGAATTACACGCTTAATCTTTTTTTAAGATACTTAATTAACAGGCCCTCCTCAACAGGAGGGTTTTTTATTGCCCTCTTTGCGTAATTTGGACACGTTATTTATAGATATTTTCATAACGCAGCAGGCACACAATTTCCCCGTTCAATCGAATTTTCACCAAAAAAATGCGCCGCACGCAACTTCTTTCGCTAATTCATGTAATTCACGTTAATTCGTGTAATAAAGAATTTTATGACCAGGCAACAACGATACGATTTCGTCATCAGCTATTTTCTTGAACATTCTCCCGATGCCGAAACCGAGCTTATTTATGATAACCCTTTTCAACTCCTTGTGGCGGTGATCTTATCGGCTCAATGTACCGACAAGCGGGTAAACCTTACCACTCCGTCTATTTTTGCCCGGTATCCGGATGCGGCATCGATGAGTAAAGCCGGATTTGACGAGCTTTTTCCATTGATCAGGAGCATCTCTTACCCGAATAATAAAACAAAGCACCTCATCGGCATGGCGAACATGCTGATGGCTGATTTTGCCGGAATAGTTCCCATGACAGTGGACGAATTGGTTAAATTACCGGGTGTGGGGAGAAAAACTGCGAATGTGATCACCTCGGTGATCGATGAACAACCGAATATGGCAGTAGATACTCATGTGTTCAGGGTAAGTGCCCGGATCGGGTTGACAATTGGTGCTAAAACACCCGTTGCCGCTGAAAAACAACTCATTAAGTATCTTCCAAAAGAATATGTACACAAGGCTCACCACTGGCTCATCCTGCATGGCCGTTATATCTGTGTGGCCAGAAAGCCCAAATGCAGTGAATGCGGGCTTACCATAGCATGTAAATTTTTCAACAAACTAAGCGTTCATTAAATAAAATTGGATAATATTCGTTTTATTTGTAGAATAAAAGGCTAAAAGACACCTTTGCCAAACTAATTACAATGCGGATGAAAAAAATAACACTTGTACTTTCTTCAATTTTTGTGCTGACACTGGCCTCCCTGAAAGCTGATGCACAGTATTATTTTTATGATGATGAGTATTACGACAACGATGTAATTTTTGAAATTGGCGGATCCCTGAACGCAATGAACTGCCTGACTGACCTCGGCGGTAAAAAAGGTATCGGTAAAAGGTTTTTCAAAGATCTTAATACGGGGAAAACACACGTTGCCGGAGGCGTATTTTTCAGCGCTATGTACCGCAATGCGATCGGGTTGAGGCTCGAAGGTACTTTTGGTAAATTATCTGCTGACGATAATGTATTGGCCGGTGTAGGAAACGATATCGCAAAAGAACGTTTTAACCGTAACCTCAATTTCCGCACTACTATCGCTGAAGGTTCATTGATGGCGGAAATACACCCGCTGTATATTTTTATCGATTACGCGGAAAGCGATGCCTATCCTCCGAGATTTTCTCCATACATCCTCGCAGGTGTTGGTTATTTTTCTTACAATCCTCAAGGACAGGTTCCGGGCACCAACAACTGGGTTGACCTGCAGCCGCTGAGCACCGAAGGGCAAGGTTTTGCGGAGTATCCGGACAGGAAACCCTATAAACTTCAGCAACTGAATGTACCTCTCGGTGGTGGCGTAAAATACGAACTGAACCGTTTGTTCAACCTCAGGGCAGAAGCTGTTTACCGCATATTAAACACAGATTACCTGGACGACGTAAGCACCACTTATGTTACACCGGCAAGTTTTCAAAACAACTTTACACCAACAAAAGCAGCACTTGCCCAGTTGATGTCTGATAAACAATTTGTAAAACGCCCTAACACCATAGGCGGCAAAGGAAAACGCGGTAGCCCGGCGGAAAAAGATGCTTATTTCTCTATCAACCTTAAGATAAGCCTCATCCTCGGAAGGAATAAGATCCGGTAAAGAACGACGACAGGCCACCGACCACCGACCACCGACAACCGCCAGTTCCTTCAAATGAAAGTATTTTAGAAGAGGCAAGTTTAAAATATAAAAGAAGAAGCCCATCAATAATTGATGGGCTTCTTCTTTTATATTTTAAAAATTTGTGTTTCTGAATATACTTCTAAGTTAATAAACCAGCGGTTGTCGGTCGTCATTCTCATTCCTCCTCTGCTACCGCTTTAATAGCATCCACCAATTCATGCCTGGTAAATGGAACCCCCATGATCTTATTGTATCCTTTGGCATCTACCATGTACACATCCCTGATGATCTTGATGAGCTGGCCGTTATTCAATTCAGGTATCAATATATGTTCAAAATTTTTGAGTATATCCCCCAGGTTTTCCGGGAATGGGCGTACATAGCGTAAGTGCGCATGCGATACCGAAAAGCCATGCTGCCTTAATTCCGCACAGGCACTTTTGATAGCACCATAAGTACTTCCCCAGCCCAGCACCAGCACTTTTCCCTTAGGCTCCCCGCTATCCAGTTTTTGATGAGGAATATGTTGTGCGATCTTGTCCACTTTTTCCTGCCTGATCTTGACCATCAATTGGTGGTTATCCGGATCGTAGCTGATATTACCCGTGATGTTTTGTTTTTCCAATCCACCGATACGATGCTCCAATCCGGCTGTGCCCGGTATTACCCATGGCCTCACCAGTTTTTCATCTCTCAGGTATGGTTGGAATTTATCTTCCCCATCCCACAACTGTGTTTTGAAATTTACTTCAATAGGCTTCAGGTCTTCCGAGGTCGGGAACTTCCAGGGCTCGGCGCCATTGGCTATATACCCATCGCTCAGCAATATCACCGGCGTCATATGTTGTATGGAAATACGTACCGCTTCATACGCAGCATCAAAACAATCACTCGGCGTGCTCGCCGAAATTACCGGCATCGGGCATTCGCCATTACGGCCATAATATGCCTGCAGCAGATCGCTTTGTTCTGTCTTGGTAGGCAAGCCAGTGCTCGGCCCTCCGCGTTGTACATCCACTATAAGCAACGGGATCTCCAGCATTACTGCCAACCCCATCGCTTCTCCTTTCAAAGCCATACCAGGCCCGCTGGTAGTGGTCAACCCGAAATTGCCGCCATAGCTGGCACCAATCGCTGAAGCAATCGCCGCAATCTCATCTTCCGCCTGGAAAGTTTTTATACCAAATGATTTGTGCCTGCTCAGTTCATGCAAAATGTCGGAAGCAGGGGTGATCGGGTAAGACCCAAGAAAAAGTTGCAGCCCACTTTTTTGCCCTGCGGCAATCAATCCGTACGCGAGCGCCTGGTTGCCCATGATAGAACGGTAAGTCCCCGGCTCCATCTTCGCTTTTTCCACAATGAAACGATGGGTGAAAGTTTCCGTGGTATCGCCATAATTATATCCTGAACGCAATGCCTTCACATTACTTTCCAAAATCTCCGGTTTCTTGCCAAACTTCTCGGTGAGGAAATTGATGGTGTTCTCCATGTCGCGGTTGTACATCCAGTACAAAAAGCCCAGCACGAACATATTTTTCGCCCTGTCTTTTTCCTTTGTACCCATCTGTATGTCCTTCAGCGCTTCACGGGTCATTTTTGTTACGTCCATCATCACCACTTCGTAGCTGTCGAGGCTATGGTCTTCCAGCGGGTTTACACCATCCGGATAATTAGCGAGACGTAAATTTTTGCTGTCAAAACCATCGGTATTGGCGATGATCCTGCCGCCTTTTTTTAATCCCTTAAGATTAACTTTCAATGCCGCGGCATTCATCGCTACCAATACATCACATTCATCACCAGGGGTGAATATCCTGTCGCTGCTGAAGCGCAACTGGAAGCCACTCACACCCGGCAGGGTACCTATCGGGGCACGTATTTCCGCCGGAAAATCCGGGAAAGTCGCCAGGTCGAGACCCAGCATGGCTGTGTTATTGGTAAACTGGCTACCGGTGAGCTGCATACCATCACCACTGTCGCCGGCAAATTTTATCACTACTTCATTTAAAACCTCTTGTTGATCGGGCATCTGACTATCTATTAAAATGTAGCTGCAAAGGTAACGACTGTCGGGAATTCGATGCGGGATTTTTTAACGGCAAATGCTATTTAAATGTGCAAACTTTAAAATAAACTCTTGTTTAGTTTGCGGGGAATTCTTTTAATATATAAACTCCTTATTTCAATAATACTAAATGTTTGCTTTATGAAACAGTTATCTTTACTTATTGTTGTGTTTGGTCTCTGTGTGTTTTTTTCTTGCAGTCCGGAAACACCTCAAAGAAATCACAATTGGGTTTACACAAATTGGCAACAAGCAAAAAATACAACTCAGCCATCTATGCGTTGTTTAGAACCGGGAGGAAATGAATGTGCCGTAGGCTCGGAACATCCGCTTCCCAGCGGTACAAGCCCGGGGCAATGGCGAAATTCAGCAGACTCCATTTTTTCTATTTTGAAGTTCTATGAATTCAATGGCAATCTGCTAGGATTTTTTTCAGATTCAACTCAATGGAAAACGCTGGTTCCCCCATCTGTCATTGGATACGAAAACATCGCTCTGGTACAAACTGGCAAAGTGAAAGTGGGAATTGCTACTGATAGCACTCTATATTTTTATAAAGGCAATGATGCTTTTATCCGGGATAGCATCATTTTTATCTGGAAATGGAATGATTAGAGTTATTTTTTTTGCTACAATGAGTCTTCTTATTGCAGGCTGCAATCCTGCCACAAAGAAATATCTGCATCCCAAACTTCCCTCTGCGATCAACGTACCTGCTCACAAGTGGAACTTTTTAAACACTGTATACCAGTTTGAGATTAAGAACGATACAGGATCAATTTTATATGCTTTTAAAAACGACACTCTTTTTATTGCCAGGAACCTAACGGACGAAATAACTCATATCAAGGTGCCAAAGTCAGGTTTTTTTACGAATTTCATCCTCTCGGGCAACAATTTATTATTCCTGGATGGAATTCATAATATTCTTTCTGTTTACACTATCAACTTAGTGCAGCAACAGGCAGCTTTGCTTAAGAAGATAGATCTTGCGCCACTATTTGATGCAAAGAATTCAGCACTTATCTACAGCCGGCGGAATGATCTTTTTATAAAAGGTAACATTGTTTATCTGAGGTTCGGTAAATTTTATGAGTCCCTGAATTTTTCCCAAAGGCCAATATTTTATAGCTTAGATATTTCAAATGAAAATGTTACCATAAACGATTCACTCTTTTCTTACCCTTCTTCTATCCGTAAAAGGAAACGCCAGGAGACAGCTACATATTTGTTCGATGGCGCTGATAATAACCTGAATTGCGGGTTTGTTTCAGAGGATGAGATAGAAATAATAAAAAGTAAAAAGACTGCTCAGGTGATCAGGAAGATTGGACCTTATGCTGATTTCAATAACTACAATTATAACCGGGGGAAAGACCTTGGATATGTCAGACACTATGTACTTACCAATGAGCGGAATATAGCCGTGTTTTTTTACAAACAAAGATACGTTGTTGTGAAAAAATTAAAGACTTCAAGATTGAACGAGGCTGCCAGATATGACCTTTACATCCTGGATAAGGATATGCAGCTCATTTCGCTATCTTCTTTCGACTTTGAGCCTACTGAAAATATTTTTCCCTATAAGAATGGGATAGTGATTGTTGATACATCTGGAAAATTAAACTATTATGAATTTTAGATTTTCTTTGCTTTTGTCTTTTTCATCATTGTTTTTCTCTTGTAATGAAAAATATGTATTAGAAATTTCACAGCATAAAGCAGATTCATTATTGGCGCATTACAATAAAGGGATGATCGTATCCTGTTTCAGGTGCGGATGTATAGATGAGTATCTCACTCCGAGGGAAATAAAGCAGATAACAGAACATAAAATTCTCTTGCTGACAGACACGAATTGCCTTATCCCTTCTTTACAAAACCATGCCATTCATTTTCCCCAAAAGAACCTCGATAGCCTTTGGGAAATGAATTATAATGTATTGTTGTTTTCCCGAAAAGACGGGCAACTCCAGTATGACCTTTTAAAGACAGGAGAGCATCTTCGTGAAAAGACGATTAGTTTTTTTAAAGAATGATGCTTATCCCCTAGTTTTGCCGCAAACATTTTTTTAATGCAAGACCTCACAGATTTCCTCGAGCCGATCAATGTATATGAGCTCAATAACGACGAAGGCTATACCGATGGCCAGTTTGCCAAACATATCAGCATATACGAAGGCGAATTACCTGATCTTGAAGGGATCGATATCGTACTGGTGGGCATTCTCGAAACCAGGGGCAATAGTTTTTTACAACAGACCAACGATGCTGCCAATGCCATTCGCAGGCAACTATATCAATTGAATTACTGGCATAAGGACACCCGTATTGCGGACATAGGAAATATCAAACCAGGCGCTTCGCTGAATGATAGTTATGCCGCCATCAAAACAATACTGGATGAATTGCTGCAACTCAACAAAACAGTTGTCTTCCTCGGCGGATCGCATGATGCTACGCTGGCGCAATATTATGCGTACCGCGATAAGAACCAGCAGGTGGAAGTGACCTGTGTGGATGCCCTCATCGACCTCCGTGGTGAAAGCCCGATCCGAAGCGAAAACTTTTTGCTCGACCTGCTCACCGGCGAACCCAACCTGGTAAAACATTACAACCATATCGCTTTTCAGAGTTACTTCGTGCATCCGCGTATGCTCGAAACGATGGATAAATTGCGGTTCGATTGTTACCGTGTAGGTGCTGTCAGCGCTGAAATAGAAGAGATGGAGCCTATCCTCCGCAATACCAACCTGCTCAGTTTTGATATCAGCGCCATCAAATACAGCGATGCACCTGCGAATAAACAATGCCCCAACGGACTCACCGGCATCGAAGCGTGCATGCTCACCCGTTTTGCCGGTATGAGCCAGAACCTCAGCAGCATCGGCTTTTACGGCTACAATCCGAATAACGATACCGATGACCTGACTGCAAAACAGATCAGCCAGATGCTCTGGTATTTCATCGATGGCAAGAGCCGCAGCAAACAGGAAGCGCTGCTGGAGGACCGGCATCATTTCAACGAATACCACACTGCTTTCGCGGAAGTGGATACCGTGTTTTTGCAAAGCAAAAAAACAAGCCGCTGGTGGATGCAGATGCCGGATAAAAAATTCATTGCGTGTAGTTATACGGATTATATCAAAGCCAGTAATAATGAGATACCGGAGAGGTGGTTGAGAACTCAGGAAAGAAATTAAAAATAAGGAAGACAAAATAAAGAATAAGAAAGTGGGGTTCGCACGATTTGAAGTCGTTGTGATATAATTGACTTCAATTAATTTGTAACTTACAAGCATGAAAAGAGATGCATTTTCACTTTCCTATTTCTTATTGATTATTTTTTATTCCTTATTCGCCAGCTGCAAAACCACTGCACAGATCTCCCGGCAAGCCGAAAAAACACTCATCACGGACACCGCTATCAGCAAGGGTTTCATTGGTATCAGCGTATTTGATCCTTCTTATAATACTTACTTGTATAATTACAATGCGGATAAATATTTTGTACCGGCGAGCAATGTGAAATTGTTTACGTTGTATGCCGGGATGAAGTACCTGGGGGATAGTTTGGTAGGATTGAGATATGATTCTGCCGAAAATGGCATCACCCGCATTTATCCATCGGGAGACCCAACATTTTTAGCTAGCGAATTCAACCACCAACCGGTACTGCATTTTTTGAAACAACATAGAAATGTGGAATTTCAGGAAAACATTTTGGTACCTCCGTTCGGTTATGGCTGGGCGTGGGACGATTATAAAGAAGATTTTATGACAGCACGCAGTGCTTTTCCTATTTATAAAAATGTATTCTCAATTCGTTGGATAAACAAAGACTCTGTGGATATATATCCGCATTACTTTGCAGTGAAGGCACAGGCTATTGTTTCTTCGTTTGCCGGTTTTACTGTTCTAAAAGGGTTTGACAATAACGACATCTCCATTTTGCCCGGATCCGAAAAAAATAAATCATACCCATTCGCTCCAGACATGATCACGAGAGATGCATTAATTACAGATACGATCCAACATATTTCGATTACCGGGAAAATAAATTATGCATTTCAAAGAAATACTACTGCCCAGGTAATTCATAGCCAGGCATCGGATTCCCTCTTCAAGCCAATGATGCATTACTCCGACAATTTCTTTGCGGAACAAACTCTGTTGATGGCTAGCAATGAACATCTTGGCTGTATGAATACTGCAATGATCATTGATACTCTATTGGGGCTTGACCTCAAAGACGCCCCTCAAAAACCCAAATGGGTCGACGGTTCCGGCCTCAGCCGATACAATCTTTTCACCCCGCAGGATTTTATTTATATCCTTAATAAAATGAAAAACGAATTCGGGGTGGAGCGCATGAAAAATATCCTGGCAACCGGCGGAGAAGGCACCCTGAAAAATTATTTCAAAAAAGATGCAGGTTTTATTTACGCCAAAACAGGTACACTCAGCAACAACTGTGCATTGAGTGGCTATATCATCACAAAGAAAAACAGGCTGCTGATATTTTCTATTCTCGCCAATAATTATCAGACCGGAGCTACACCGGTGAGAAAAGCCGTGGAGAAGTTCGTGGAATATCTGAGAGATACTTACTGAGACTTCGGCTCCATACATTACCAATTTTCTTAACCCCACGCCATTTGGCGGGGCAGGCGCAGAGAGGCGGAGAATGCAGAGGTTTCGCAGAGAAAATATAACTCTGCGAAACCTCCGCTAACTCTTGTTCTCTGCGCTTAAGAAAAACGTTTACAAATCCAAACCCACCGTTCAGCAATCATCTTGCCTCCCAAACCCTTGCATGCTCTAGGTTTGCTCAAAACAAATAATTATGAGCAACAAAACATTAGCTATTCTCTCTTACGTCACCATCATCGGATGGATCATTGCACTCGTGCAAAACAACAGCGCCGCTGAAAAAAGCAGCCTGGTGAAATATCATTTAAGGCAGGGCCTCGGACTGGCGATCGTATCGATCATCTTCAACGTAGCGCTCACCATCATCGCCACTATCGTGCCTTCACTGGCTATTCTTGGACTGGTAGGTTATGCGTTCCTGGTATTCCTCATCATCGGCATCATCAACGCCAACAACGAAGTGGAAAAACCTTTGCCACTGATCGGGCATTTGTTTGAGGATAAATTTGCTTTCATTTCTTAGAACGACCACCAACGACAGACAACGGACCACCGCTGGTTCTTTTGTTTGGGAGGGATATAACGAACACGTAATTTCAAAAAAGACAAATTAAAAAATGCTCATCGCAATAATGAGCATTTTTTAATTAATATATTTTAGAACTTCCTTTTAATGATCCTCATTTTCATAATAATCTTTCTCTCGAATGAACCGTCGGTTGTCCGTCGTCGGTGGTCGGTGGTCTTTCCTATCTCCCGAACATCTTATCCAGCTCATCTTTCTTGAAGCTCATGTAAGTAGGCTTGCCATTAGGTGTGCTATTGGGGGTAACGCAGGCGAAGAGGTCGGTGAGCAACGCGTTCATTTCTTTTTGCGAAAGCGATGTACCCGCTTTGATGGATTGCTGCAGTGCCAGTGAACGGAACAGCTTTTCGCGTTTGCTGAATTTCAGGTCGGTGCTGAAATGTTTGTATTGCTCCAGCATTTTTTCCAGGGCATTTTTTTCATTGCCTTGTGATACATCCGCAGGAGTTCCCTGTACTACAAAACTATTGTTGCCAAAAGGTTCGAGCATAAAACCCAATTGCTGCAGGTCGGGGATCAGTTCCGTCAGCAGTACTGCATCAGCAGCAGTCAGATCAATCGACACAGGAAATAAACTTTGCTGCACTGCTATCGGCTTACCGGCCACGGCTTGTGTAAATCGTTCGTACAAGATACGCTCGTGGGCATTCTGCTGATTGACCAGCAAATAACCTTTATCGTTTTGCACTACTATATAAGCATTGTGCAACTGCATTAGATTCTCCGAAATATATTGTGCATGCAATAATGGCGCGTGCAACGGCTGATGCATTTCCGTTTCTATCTCCAACCCGGCTGTCAACGGTTTAAAATCAGGATCTACGGGTTTGTCTTTTTCATAAAAATCTTTCCAGTGTTTCAGCTCACTTTTATTTTCAATAAAATGTGCCTGTCCGCTTTTGGTGAAACTATTGAACAAAGAAGACGAAGACGCGGATGATTTATGCTCTTCCGTAAAAGGTTTGCTTACCGCATCCAGGTTTTGGATCGATGCATCGAGGTCGAAATCCAATGTAGGCGTAATACTGAATTGCGCCAGCGCATGTTTTACCGCACTTTCTACAAAAGCGTAAACGATCCGTTCGTCTTCAAATTTTATTTCCTGCTTGGTAGGATGCACATTGATATCTACCTGCGCCGGGTCAAGGCTGATGAATAAGGCATACATCGGGTAACTATCCTTGCCGATCATTTCGTCAAAAGCTTTCATCACCGCATGGTTGAGGTAAGCGCTTTTGATAAAACGGTTATTCACAAAAAAATACTGGTCGCCACGGGTCTTCTTCGCCGTTTCCGGTTTTCCTACAAACCCGATGATGTCGAGATAATCCGTTTGCTCCTGCACACTCACCAGGCGGGCATTGTAGGTATTTCCCAATATCTGCACGATCCGTTGTTTCAGCGAGCCTTTTTCCAGGTGAAAAACCTGTTGCCCATTGGAAGTAAGCGAAAAAAATATTTCCGGGAAACTCATCGCCACCCGGATGAATTCATCCACGATATGTTTTAATTCTGAAGGATTACTTTTCAGAAAATTTCTGCGGGCCGGCACATTGAAGAAAAGGTTCTTCATGGCGATACTGGTGCCTGTGTGCATGGCAACCGGCTGCTGGCTTTTTACCTGGCTGTTTTCGATCTCAACGCAGGTTCCCGCTTCGTCTTCCGCACGTTTGGTCTTCAATTCTACCTGCGCTACTGCGGCGATACTCGCCAGTGCCTCACCTCTGAAACCCATCGTTTTGATGCGGAAGAGATCGTCGATATTCCTGATCTTGGAAGTAGCATGGCGTTCAAAAGCCATCCGTGCATCGGTATCGCTCATGCCCTTGCCATTGTCTACCACCTGTATCAAAGCTTTGCCCGCATCGCTGATGATCAGCTTGATCTCGTCGGCACCGGCATCCACCGCATTTTCGAGCAATTCCTTCACGGCGCTGGCAGGGCGTTGTATCACTTCGCCCGCTGCGATCTGGTTGGCTATGTTATCAGGTAATAATTGAATGATATCGGGCAAAATGGCGCTTTTTTTAAAAGGCGAATTTCGTGAAAATTTGGGAGAATGAGTGGAAAAGTTGCGGTTTGCCTGCTATCAATTGCCCCGGGCTTAAGCCCGGGGCAATTGATAGCAGGCAAACATTCCAGCATCTTTCCTTAAATTTACATATGACTAAACGCATTCTTTTCCTTGCCATTTTATTTTTTCTTTTCGGATCTTCTTTTGCCCAGACACCTGCGCAGCGGTGGGCCGACAGTGTTTATAAAAGTCTGAACAACGATCAGCGTATTGCGCAGCTGATGGTGGCCCGCTTGTCGACGATTGACGGGAAAACAAAAACGGTCACTTTTTTTGAAGACGAAGTTGCCAGGTTAATAAAAGATTATAATATCGGCGGCATCTGTGTATTCCAGGGAAGCCCGGTAAAACAGGCTGAAGTGATCAACCGCCTTCAGGCAAAAGCCAAAACACCTATCATGATGTGCATCGATGGCGAATGGGGAGTGGGCATGCGCATGACCGACAGTGTATTGCCGTTGCCAAAGCAAATGATGCTGGGCGCAATGAAAGATGCTACCATCGTATATAAATATGGCCAGTTGGTAGCGGAGCAATGCAAACGCATTGGGATACAGGTGAATTACGCACCGGTAGTGGATATAAATAATAATCCCAACAACCCGGTGATCAATGACCGCAGTTTTGGAGAAGATAAATATAAGGTCGCGGATTTTGGCATCGCCTATATGAAAGGTATGCAGGATAATGGAGTGATGGGTTGCGCCAAACATTTTCCGGGGCATGGTGATGTAGCGGTGGATTCGCATTATGACCTGCCGGTGATCAATAAATCGCTGGCGCAGCTTGATTCGCTGGAATTATATCCTTTCAGAAAAATATTCGCCGCAGGTGTGGGCAGCGTGATGGTAGCACATTTATACATTCCGGCGATTGATAAAACAGCCAACAGGGCCACTTCCCTTTCTCCCGAAAATATCAACGGGCTGATGCGGAACAAACTCGGTTACCAGGGATTGACCTTTACCGATGCACTTGAAATGCAGGGTGTAAAAAAATTCTACCCGGATGGAGAAGCTTCGGTGCAATCGATCATTGCGGGCAATGACATGCTTTGCCTTCCCGGCGATATTCCTGCATCTATTGAAAAAATAAAAGCGGCCATAGCCAAAAAACAATTGAGCTGGGCAGATATTGAATTGCATTGCAAAAAAGTATTGATCGCGAAATATCAATATGGGTTGGCACAGTTGAAACCTATCAACACCAGCAACCTTACTGCTGATCTCAATGCCGGCATACCGGAAATGCGCAGGCTGGTAGCGGAAAATGCGATCACATTGCTGGCAAAAAAAGGCACGGATTTTTTCCCGTTCTCCATGGCGGATAATAATAAGAAAGGAACTGTTGCTTATGTTGCCATCGGCACTAATATCGAAAATGACCTGGCAAAAAGGCTGCGGGCTGATTACAACGCGGAAATTTTCTTTGGAAATGATTCCGATCTCGCCAATAAATTGAAGACCTTCAAAAAAGTGGTGATCGGTGTTCACGGTCTCACGCGCTCACCGGCTACCAACTTCGGGCTTTCCGCTAAAGATGTGAATACGGTAAAACAATTGCAGCAAGCGGGCAATGCCATTACACTTTTATTTGGAAATGCTTACGCCGTTAAGAACTGGTGCGATGCCAGCAACATGGTGGTTTGTTACGAAGATGATGGCATTATTCAAAACACTGCAGTAGATATGTTGCAGGGCAAACTTCCATTCAAAGGGACACTGCCGGTAACTGTCTGCGATAATTTCAAATTCGGGACAGGGGTGAGTACTGCGTCCAATTATGCTCCAACAGATACTTTCAACCGCTGGGGCGTAAATGAAAGCAAACTGTACAAGATCGATTCCATCGCCAACGATGCTATCGCCAAAGGCGCCACTCCCGGCTGTGTGGTAATGGCAGTAAAAGATGGCCGCATCATTTATGAGAAAGCATTTGGCAATTATACCTACGAAAAAAATGAGCCTGTTACAGTGGAATCCGTGTATGATATGGCTTCCGTGACCAAGATATGCGCCACTACTATTTCTGTAATGCGCTTATACGAAGAGGGTAAACTTGACCTTAAAAAAAAACTGGAGGATTATCTGCCATGGGTAAAGGGCACGAGCAAAGCTCCTCTTAAAATCGAAAGCATTTTGCTGCACCAGGCAGGGTTGGTCGCGTATATTCCTTTTTACAAAGAAACGATCGATGTGCCCGGCTCGCCACCAAAAAATATTTATTCAAAAACTTACAGTGACTCCTTTTCCATCCCCGTGGCAAAGGATTTTTTTATGCGTACCGCCTGGCGTGATTCAATGTATTATAAGATCCTTCAAAGCCCATTGGGGCCGCAGGATAAATATGTGTACAGCGACAATGATTTTATTTTCCTGGGTAAAATGGTGGAAGCTATCAGTGGCATGCCGCTGGAAGAATATGTGCGTAAAACTTTTTATCAGCCAATGGGACTTACCACGATCGGCTTCAAACCCTTACAGAGACTGGCTCCGGCACGCATCGTACCTACCGAATACGATTCTACTTTTCGCGGCCAATTACTCCGCGGTTATGTGCACGATCAGGGGGCGGCCATGTTTGGCGGGGTAGCCGGCCATGCCGGGCTTTTCAGCAATGCTTATGATCTGGCAGCTGTGATGCAGATGCTGCTCAATGGGGGAACGTTCAACGGAAAACGATATTTACAGAAGGAAACAATTAACCTTTTCACCGACTACCACAGCAGCATCAGCAGGCGTGGATACGGCTTTGATAAACCCGAAAAAGACAACGCGACCCGAAAAGAACCATATCCTGCTTTTTCAGCTTCGACGCAAACCTTTGGCCATACCGGCTTTACAGGAACCTGCGTATGGGCCGACCCGGCAAAAAACCTCGTTTACATTTTCCTCAGTAACAGGGTACACCCTGCCGTGAGTAACCTGCTGCTCAATATGAATGTACGGCCGAAAATACAGGAAGTGTTGTATAGTGCGGTGGAGTGATACTGGATGCGGGATAATGGATAATGGATAATGGATAATGGATAATGGATAATGGATCGTAGCGAAGAAATAAGCGACTTTTAAATTAACAAACCAGTATCCAGCATCCGGTACGTTACAATTAATTAACCCTATGTTCATTAATTAGTTTTAATATACAAAGTTTGTAGAGTATCTTGCCGTCGAATCTTCAACAGTAACATGAATAAAATAGTTCCCGGCTTACTTATCGCCGCCAGTTTTTTGTATACTTCCTGCGCCGATGAATATACTATTTGTGAATCACCGGTAAACGTCACGCTGCAAGCGGATTTTTACAAGAATAATGGAACAGCCGATGTGCTGACTCAGCCAGGGTCATTCTCTATTGCTACGTTATCGGGGATTTCTATTCTGACGAATGTATCCAACCGGCCTGGATTTTCTGTATCGCTCAACGCTGCTGCTGACACCTCCGCTTTTGTGATCAGCATTGAAGGAAATACTTCTGATACCTTCAAAGTGGCTTACTCTACACAGGTGCAAACGATTTCTGCCAACTGTGGCAATGTCAACATACACAACATTTCTGCTATATCTACTACGCACCATACCATTGATTCTATCCAGCTGGTGAACCCGGCAGTGAACACTTCTCTGCAGCAGAATCTCAGAATTATTTACTGATATTAGCCCCGGTGTAAAATTCCCCTTCGGATAATTCTTTCACTGTTCCCGGCGCAATGCCTTCAATGGTGAGTTGTTCCATACTCAATCGTATCAGCCGTAAACATCGGTGACGTACCGCCAATACCATTTTTCGCACCTGGTGATATTTACCTTCGGTTAAGGTGATCAGCAGCCAGGTATGAGGATATTGCTCCCTGCGGTCGGATGCATATGCATAAAGCAAAGAAGGATCTTTTACAATTTCAATACTGGTTGGCACCGCGGTATGATATTCGCCGCCTTTGACGCGGATAGGGATGCCGGTTTTTAGTTTCTGCAAAGTAGCCTCACTCATCTCATTCTGCACCATCACCAGGTAAGTACGTTTGTGGGGTTGCTCACCGAGAAAGATGAGCCTGGTCACTTTTTTATCTGTCGTGAGTAACAGTAACCCCTCCGATTCATTGTCGAGCCTGCCAATTGCGTGGGTTCCGGCAGGAAATTTAAAAGCTAGATCGCCCAATAACCGGACCTCATGTGTGCTCACAAATTGGGAGACCATGTTGAAAGGTTTGTTGAGGATGAAATAACGATCGGACAATTAAGAATCAGAAATTAAGAATTATGAATGCTGCAAGTTATTTATTAAAGCCGATCCTTTGCCTTTCCTCCCACTTTCTTTGAGCGCTCTTTTCATCCAGCAGGTTTTCCATGGCATCATATATCTGGTTGAGCTGGGCATCATGTTCGCCAACTCTTTCCTTGATCTGCCTCAATTGTTCTTTCAGGTCATCGTGGTTCAAAACGGTTTTTTTAATGGCTACAAATGTTCTCATGATCGCGATGTTCATCGCAATGGCTTTCTCAGAATTTAATATCCCGCTGAGCATGGCCACACCTTGTTCGGTAAAAGCATAAGGAAGATAACGGTTTCCACCCCGGTTCTTTGAGGTTTCAAATTGAAACCTCAAAGAACTTTCAACTTCCACAGCTTCATATTCCTCCTTCGTAAGTTGAAACATGAAGTCTCCCGGAAATCTATCCTTGTGTCTTTTTACAGACAGATTCAGAGATTTGGTCTCTACCTCATATAAAAATGCCAGATCCCTATCCAGCATCACCCGCTGGTCACGGATCTCATATATCCTGTTTTGAATGCTTTGTATCCTTTGCATAAAAGATCATTATGAGTACAAATATAACCGCCCGGCGAATTGAAAAAAGGAGAAAAACCGCGGCAAAACATGTTATTTTTCCCTGTCGGAAATGAGGCACTAATATGATAATTTTGTAACACATTGCTTTCATCCGTTTTGCGGATGAACACTAAAACAATTGCCTGATGTATACTTTATTACCTTTCCTGCTGGCTATGGTGGCCGCCATCGTGCTGCTGAATATGTTTGCAGTAAAAATAAAGGTCGCTTACCCGATCGTATTGGTCATCGCGGGATTGCTGATAAGTTTTGTACCCGGGCTTCCTGTGGTGCGGATTGACCCCAACCTCATCTTTTTCATTTTTCTTCCTCCTTTACTGTTTGAGGCCTGCTGGTCGGTTTCTTTTAAGGAAATGAGAAAATGGTGGCGTATCATCACCAGCTTTGCATTTTTAGTGGTATTCTTTACAGCACTTTCGGTAGCGGTGGTGACTAACTACCTGATCCCGGGCTTCACCATCGCATTGGGTTTTTTGCTGGGCGGCATCGTTTCTCCACCTGATGCGGTGAGCACCGCGGCCATCACCAGATTTGTAAAGATCCCCCGCAGTTTTGCCGCCATTCTCGAAGGAGAAAGCCTGCTGAACGATGCGTCTTCCCTGATCATTTTTCGGTTTGCGTTGGTAACAATAGGTACCGGCCAATTTATCTGGCAACAGGCGGCTACTGACTTTTTATGGATGGTGATCGGCGGTACCGGCATAGGGCTTATTCTTGGATGGGTATTCGTACAGCTGCACAAACGGTTGCCACTCGATGCTCCTTCCCATATCGCTTTTACCATCATCGAACCTTACTTCATGTATTGGATTGCGGAACAGTTGCATTGCTCGGGTGTATTGGCAGTAGTAAGCGGCGGGCTTTACATGTCGGCCCGCCGGAATTTTTTCCTCAACAGCGCCAGCCGGATCCGCAGTTTCAGCGTATGGGAAAGTTTTGTATTCATCCTTAATGGCATGGTGTTTCTCATCATCGGGCTGGAACTTCCTGAAATTGTAGAAGGCCTGCGGAATGATCATATCCCGCTGAGAACTGCCATCGGGTATGGGGTATTGGTGAGCATCGTACTGGTGATCGCACGTATCATCAGTTCCTATGTCGCCATGCTGGCAACGCTCATTTTCCGGCCGGGAGTAGCGCCGCGGGCCAGTTCACCCAGGGGACGCTGGAAGATACCGATCATGCTTGGCTGGACGGGTATGAGAGGAGTGGTATCCTTAGCCGCATCGCTGGCGATTCCAATCACCATGACAGACGGATCGGCCTTTCCGCAGCGGAACCTGATCCTCTTCATCACATTTGTGGTAATCCTCCTGACCCTCGTGGTGCAAGGGCTCACCCTGCCTGCTTTGATCAAACGTGGACATTTTTTCGATGCCATTTTCAGTGAACAACACGACGAAGAAGACCGAAAAAAAATGAAGCACGGACTCAAACAACATATCTATAACTTCCTGAAAAACAAATATGAAAACGAATGGCATGGACATGCCGGCGTGGAAGAATTATTAAAACAATGGGAAGAACGTGCAAAAGCAAACGATGATGGGCACATGACAAAAAAGAAGAAAGCGATCTTTGTTGAGATCCTCGAAAGCCAGCGCCAATACCTCACTGAACTCAACAAAGACCCGAAAATAGATGAGGAAATGATCAGGCAGCAGTTGTACCAGATTGACCTGGAGGAAGAGAGATTGAAGATTATCTAGGATGTATGATCTATGATGCCCGCTCGGCTGAACGCCGTTCGGACGGGTATGATGTATCATTTCTTTAGAGACGAAGGCCTTTACAAAACGAACTTTTTTAACAGACGATAGGAATACTATCCTCCCGGATGATTTTAAACCGCAGGTTGATTTTGCGAAGCAAAATAATCAGCGAAATCAATTAATCCTCTTAAATCAGCGATTATCTTTTTCGCAATATTTTCTCCATTGGGCGGCCTTTGGCAAGTTCGTCGATCAGTTTATCCAAATAGCGGATCTTTTGCATCAGTTTGTCTTCGATCTCTTCTACCCGCCAGCCACATATCACACCGGTGATCTTGCTTACATCAGGATTGAGTTGGGGGGCTTTATCGAAAAAAGTTTCGAAATCAGTACGGTTGTTTATCAGTTTATCCAAAGCCTTTTGGGTGTAACCCGTCAGCCATCGGATGATCTCGTCAACCTCGGCTTTTGTACGCCCTTTCTTTTCTGCCTTTGTGATGTAATGCGGATATACACTGGCAAATGATGTGGTGAAAATGCGATGTTTTTCCATGTGATAAATTTAAGCTGAATAATTATCCCGGTATCAATTCAACCAGTATCTCTTTGCCCGTTTTGTCAAAATATGTTGGTCATCTTGGCTCATTATGGTTCAATTTTTTCAACATAAATACATTCCCCATCCAGTATACCATCGAAATTATAAATGCGCTAGAAATAAAGAATACGGGATTCTGATATGACATCGAATGCTTGTCTACAAATAGAATAAAGAGTGCAATCGACAGCAATAATGAAGTGCTTACGATCAATGGCCATACACCGAGTTGCAAAAATTTCTTTCCTGTTTTGTATTTTTTCCATATCGGAATGGCGATAAAATATTGAAATATTATGGCTCCTGCTAAAAAGAGGACAAAAACTATTGAATACATTAACAAGTAATCAACCCAGGTAAAGTGAAACATCCTTACATCTTCTTCCGGCAGGTAATATTTCCAGTCTTCTACTTGCATGTAAAGATGCAATGCGATGAAAGCTACTACAAGTCCCGCTACAGGAGGCAAAAAAATTGTTTTGATATTAGGATGCCCGGTGAATAGTTTCATTTTTTGAAGGGGATTACAACTTCTAAATATACGAATCTCTTTTACCGCGCCTGCATCAGCCCGAATTTTTTATTCCTCGTATCCAATACAAGTTTGTACTGCATGAAAATCTTGTTTCCGGTCATTCCGCCAATGCCCATCTTCATCATCTGTTCAGCCTGCGCCGCATTTGTTCCGTCAATGTAAGTGGTAGAATGCAATGGGATTTTTGTTCCTCCCACAAAAATACTGTCATTGCTGGCACGGGTATTAGCAACAAGATATTTATTCCACGACCATACTTTGTTTTGCACCAGTTCGCTACCCGGCACAGCAAGCGCTTCGCAGGAGTTTTTGCTGGTGAGCAATTCGTACATGCTCGATCCGGTGTCGAAATAAAGCAGGGTTTGTTTACCCAATATGATGGCAGGCAACAACACACGCCTGTTGGCATAGATGAAACCGGAGTAAGATATCCCGGAAAATTTAGCAGGGATCGTGTCCGCCAAGCTGAGTTTTTTATTCGGATAATCAATTACCGCTACTTTACCATCTATCAGATCAGCCCCGATTGTTCCGATGATGTCTATCCCTTTCTTATTCCCCCAGTCAATGGAAGAACTGTCAAATTGTTGTACCAGTATTTCTTTTGCAAAAACGGATGTTGAGCCCAATTTGAAAGAAAAATTCGCCAGCTTTCCGGAAGTATCACCCGATTGTTTTGTGCGGGGATATTTTGAATGGATAGCCGCCAGTTTATTTTTATAAAATAACGAATACGGCGATCCAAGGTCGAATTGCATGTAAAATTGCTTCGGGCAACCGGGTAGTTTCACGGGGACCAACAAAGCCGCATGCGGTTCTGATCTTGAACCTACGGAGTCAGCCTTCCAGTAAAACGGGATTGAAAAAGCCTTGTCGGGTAATACCAGCTGGTTGGGTGGAAGCTGCGGCATGGGTTGCGTTGCCGCAAATTTTACCAGCAAAGAAAAAATAATGGCTAAAGAAATTTTTTGAAAACACTTGTTAGCTATATGCATCATGATTTATTTTTTATGATACAAAGCTAGCTTTCTGCTTCACCGGCTCAGCCGTCATTTGCCCGACATTGACCCGACATTTGCCTGACAAATTTTAAAAATCAATGATTTATGTAGCAGGATTTAATGCAAAATGTAATCGATCGATCCGTTTTAAATTGACGGCAATGATGACAGCATTGACGAGGTACATTACAAAAAACGGGATGAGGTAACTGACCAGGTATTTTTTCCCTGACCACGAAGCCATGCCAAGGTTATAAGCGAGTGTCATCAGCATGAGGAACCATAAAGAGAACTTCCAATACAATTGACCCCGGATCACTTTTCTGGCAAAAGCAATGACAACAGGATGCTGCTCATTTGATTTTTTGAGAATATACCTTGGTATCAAAAAATGAATAAACGGCAGGACGATGTAACTGAAGCAGGAAAGACAAAGCATTTTCAGGAAGTGTTTGCTGTCTTCCCCGTTGTGATCAATGGATTGTTCCCTGGGCATTTCTATATTCCCCTTTTCGGGTATCGTCAGTTCTTCAAAACTGCTATCCAATGCGGCGGCAATCGCTTTTATCGTGAAAGGCCTTGGCGTACTTTCACCTCTTTCAATACGCTGGATGGTCCGCACGGTCACATTAGTGAGGTCGGCAAGTTGCTCCTGGGTAAGCCCTTTCTTTTTTCTCGCAGTAATTATTTTCTGGTGCAACTCCATTTCTCTAAAACTTTATGATGCGAATCAGCGAAGATAAAAAGCGCTTCGTCAACCTTCGGCAATTCGTGTCACCTGTCTGCCGACAGGCAGGTTCGCGTTAATTCGTGTGATCCTGATCCCATATCCCGTTCATCTCCGTCAGTATCATCGGCACTCCATCAGTCACCACGATCGTGTGCTCATGCTGTGCCATGAAGCCGCCTTTGTTACCCACCATCGTCCAGCCATCCTGCAAAGTATCTGCGTAAGTGGATGTGGTGGAAATGAATGTCTCGATGGCAACCACAGAATTTTTCCGGAACCTGGTTTGATTGTATTTATCCCTGTAATTAGCTATTTCACCCGGCTCTTCGTGAAGGCTTCTGCCCACGCCATGGCCCGTGAGGTTTTTGATCACTTTATAACCATGTTTTTTCGCCTCGGTCTCTATCAGATAGCCGATATCCGAAATGCGTACACCGCCTTTGATGTTGTGGATCGCTTTATGCAAAATTTGTCTGGAAGCGTCGACGAGTTTTTGATGCTGATGAATATCTTTTCCCAGCACAAAAGAATTCCCATTGTCCGACCAATAACCATCCAGTTCGGCAGACACGTCGATGTTGATCAGGTCGCCTTCTTTCAGGATCGTTTTATCGGAGGGGATACCATGACAAAATTCATTGTTCACACTGATGCAGGTATAACCCGGAAAACCATACGTTAGGAATGGTGCCGATTTGGCGCCGAAACGCTCCAGAACTTTTGCTCCGAATTCGTCGAGTTCCCTGGTGGTCATCCCCGGTTTTGCATGACCGCTCATTTCCCGTAATGTGGTCGCCACGGCTTCACTGGCTCTTTTCATTCCGCTGAGCTCTTCTTCTTTTGTGATGGACATAATGGTGGTGTTTTAAGTTTTACCCGATTGCAAAAATACTTCATCTGGATTTATTCCATCTCAATATCCATTCTGCGCAGCAGCCCATCCTCTAAACTGTAAATGTGCTTTACGATCCCATCAAATAAAATATTGCCTTCCAGGTCCTTAACCTTTTGCTGAACAGAAACTTCCTGGCTGCCATCCGGCCGTTCAACAATCCCTACAGGCTCTACATTCGGGTTGATCTCCGTCCATTGCCTTGTCCAGTAATCCCGTATTTCATCATGGCCACTTACATAACCGCCTTCAAATGCTTTTGGCCACTGCACATCAGCATGCATAGTGGTGAGGGCTGTATCGATATCACGGGAATTGAAAGCGGAGTAGGCTTTGTGGATGAGTTCGTTGATGGAGTTTGGCATGTTGTTTAAATTGTCAAATGTTTAAAAAACAAATGTCCCCAATTTGATGGAGGCATTCCTACAATGATATAATTTTTTTCAGTTAGGGATTTATGTATTATTTATTGGCGTCCATATAAAGCTGTCTTTCCACCCAGGTTTTTTACGGTAACCTCCATTGGATAATTGGCGCTGCTTTTTTGACAACTGTAAAAAATATCTCAGGAAACACTTTATTCTCCGTATTCACGGCCGTTCTTCAAAAAAACAACCCCATCCGAAGTAGTGAATTTTGTTTTTACAAAAGAATCTTTATCATAATTCAATACACGCTTCACCGAAAAATGAAGGTGCGGCCTGAGTACCTGTCCCGTAGCTCCGCTATAACCGATCAATTGCCCTTTTTGTACCCGGCCGGTTTTTGTCACCACCCCATTTTTTTTCAAATGCCAGTAACAGCCAAAGCTCCCATCTGGGTGCCGGATGATGATGTAGTTAGCTTCGCCTTTATGCTTCGGCGAAACACCTCCCGATTCGCTGTCGCTTTTATAACTATATATCTCTCCTTCACGGGCAGCATGGATGGGTGAGCCAACCGGCATTTCAAAATCCAATGCCGCTATGTGTGTATGTGAAAAAAGCCCGCCATAGCCTTGTACAACCCGGTAAGCATCTCCTTTTTTGAAAGGCAATGCGTATATATAGCTGTCGGTATTTTCGGTAACGTTAGTTTTGTAGAAGAAGAAGACCACAAGTGCAGAAAGTATTATTCCGGATATTATCGAGAACCATTTAAAAAATTTCCGGATGCTATTTCGCTTATGCATAGAGATGAAGGTCAGGATAATTTATAAATATATTCTGTGATCTCTTCCTGTCTCGCATTCGCAAATCCTTTATCCTCGCCAACTTTAATAAAACCACATTTTTCCAGTACCTTTTGCGACCCGATATTATCAAATGCCACACGGCCATAGATCGGACGGGTAGTTTCTGTTTCCAAAAACATTTGCAATGCGCCGGCACCAATTCCCTTTCCCCAATATTTCCGGTCGATCCAATAAGTGATCTCGGCTTCGCCAAACATCATGAATTTTGAAATGCTGCCAACGATCTCTCCATCGAGCCTGATCGTTTTCATATTGATGGTAGGATCGGTTAAGAATCTGGAATACTTTTCAATATATGCAGTCTTGTTATCGGAGTCCTTCGCAATAAAAGCTGCCAGGTGAATGGCTTCAGGGTTGAGCTGGAATTGAAAAAAATAATTCAGATCATCAGCAATTGATTTTATCAATTCCATATTCGGATAGGGCATAAATAAATTTTAAGTAAAATTATCCTAAAAATTTCATTGCTACTGCAGGCCTTATTTTTTTGAGAAATAAGAATATAAACCGATGAGTAGGGATACGAGCCCTGCTATAAAATTGGGCACCATATTATCGCTTTGGTGATCTTTCGCAGCTTCGTACAAGTCCGATACATATTCCTTGTTCTTAAACCGAAAACTGTAAAACTTAAATTTATTATTAGGATACGCCGCGATCTTTTGAAAAATTGTCAATGATTCCCTGTTCAGATATTTTTCAAAATCCGATCTCAATACTTTCAGTTCAACCGTATCAGGATATTTTATTGTTGATTGTATCGCCTTCCAGTCTGTAGCCCTCAGAAAAATCCCGCTATTGATGAACTTCACACCGGGATAAGTAGTCAGATTTACTTCAAATACCCTGGAAGTACCCCTCCCCGCACTTACATCTTTACGTTCACCGGCTGTGAAAGCTCCTGCTACTGTGAGCAACTTATCCTCCGGCAAAATATATTTCGATTTATCTACCGGAAAAACGCAGGTACCAATCAGGTATGCCCCAAGCGAGGAAAACAATATCAGCCCGGAGACCCGGAGAATTCTGTACTTTTTTGTCATAAATGAAACTCCCTTTCCAAGATCGAATAAAAGAAATTATCTACCCACTCACCCCTGATCGGCAAAATCGCTCTCTTTCTGCCTTCTCTTGTCATGCCCGCTTTTTCCAAAACTTTGATGGAAGCAACATTGCCAACAGCACATCCGGCTTCTACCCGGTGAAGATCCAGATCAATAAATGCAAACCGCAGCATTTCCTGCAACGCTTCACTAGTATATCCTTTGCGCCAGAATGCGGGATGTGTTTTAAACCATACCTCGGCGATGCGATAATTCAGCTTACCCAATTTTAACCCGATCAGCCCGATGAACTCATTTGTTTCCGCCAGGAAAACACAAAAAGTGTAGGCCATCCGTGGTGTTTCCTGCTGCAATTTTATCCAACCTGAGATAAGCATCTGCGTTTCCTCCGGCGATGCCGGAATGCCGAGTGTATTGAATTCATCCGTTTTGGGCAAGGAATGTAAGGCATGTATCTCCGGTACGTGATCCATGGATATTTCTGAAAGAGATAAACGCGGAGTTTTAAGCTGCATAAATTTTATGGAATAGTAGTATGATCATTAAGTAATATACCATCTTATTGATTTGGCCAGACAATTTTTGAAATTTCAGGGTTTCTTTGCAAAAATAAAATGGTCATCGAATCTCCATCATTCATCCTGTTTTTGCCATCTTCCTCACGAAATGTTTTATAGAGAACACCATTGTGTTCAAATTCGCAATAAAAATTCCACGAAGCCGCTCCCTTTGTCTTAAACGAACTTCTTTTCCCTTTTACAACCCCGCTAACACTGACTGAACCTGTCTTAAATTCTTTCTCGATGTTAACTTTGCGGATATAACCGGCAAGCAGGTATCCCAAAAAGCCGAACACTACAAATGATGCGTAGTACCGGGCAAATTGCCGCGGCCATACAATGGGCACAAAAGCCAACGGCAGTAAGAATACCGCTATCAACAACAGCATATCTGCCTCAACACGTTTGTTATTTTTAGAAAAATATAGTGATTCAGGCAACAACAATATCCCGGCAATAATGAGCAGGAAGTAAATGATCACGGGAAGCCGGTTTTTCAAAAATTTCATCATCGCGTACGCATTCAGATTTTTATTTCCCCGGTTTTATACAAGTTGATCGCTTTTTGCAGAATAGCTTCTATTGTCTTAAGCGGCAGATCTTTTCCGGGATCCAGCAGCATTATCTTCATACGGCTGCGCCCTTCCTGTATCAGGAACGTTTCGTCAAATCGTTTGCCCTCCACTATCCCGAGATAAGGTTGTCCGTATTTTTTGTGTACCCACAAATAACAAAACATTTTCCCTTTGTAACAGAAAAAAGGCATGCCGTATTTCCACGCATGTACCACATCTTTGTCCTGCCGCAAAATGATCTCCTTCATCGCCAGCATCACGCTTTTGATGGGTTCGTTTTGGCGGAAATAAAAATCATCGGTTTCTTTCATGCTCATTGCACTGCGATGAATATATCAACTTCAGCATTTTCCGGGTCCTGCGCACGTGATCCATAAACTTCAAAGTCGGCTGTAAAAACCCTTTGGAGATCAGCGTTCCAGATCTTTACCCACGCATCATACACTGCACCCTGCTGAAGGTTTCCTGTAGCGGTAAGTTTTTCGTACCTGGCTTCCTCAAAATATTTTCCTGTCAGCCCATCCGGGATATTTTCGAGGCTTTCTGCTTTACAGCCCAGCAAAGTGGTGTACGGCTTTGTATGGTCTTTTTCATACTCCGTGTAGACGCAATAGAGTTCATCGCCGACCCTTCCTGGTATCTTCGCTGCTATTTCCTCTGTCATAAATTTATTCCACAGCGCCGGAATATCTTTTGCCGCCTGACCGTTCTCATTGGTGGTGCGTACGGAAATACCGATGATGTTGAACGATGGGATCATTTCAATACTCATTTGTAAGATCTTGTTTTAGTTATAAATAAAATTATTTTCAGGTGTCGCCTGTACCGGTAACACAAGGTTGAAATAACCCTACCTTTTCAATATACCTTTTTCCACGCTTTCATTGATCAGGCCTTCCGCATATTCCCAGATCGTTGATGAACCTTCCCTGATCACTTTCTTTTTATCATATACTTTCCGGTAAGGCACATCAAACTCCCTCCATGTGCCGCCGTTGTTGGAAGTATTTTGCAGCAAGGGCTCCAGCCTGTCCATCGATCTTGCAAATTTTGCTTCGCCGGTTTTACCCTCTTCAAATTCCTGCCAGATGGCGATGAATTCCGCTGCCTGCTCTTCGGGTAAAAGTCCGAATATCCTTTTTGCTGCTGCCAGTTCTTCATCAGTATTCGTGTGATCTTTTTTTGTATCGTAAATGAAGGTATCGCCTGCGTCAATCTCTACAATATCGTGGATCAGGACCATCTTCAGCACTTTGAGCACATCCACCGGTTTGTCCGAATGCTGTGCCAGCACGATCGTCATCATCGCCAGATGCCAGCTATGCTCTGCATCATTCTCATTTCTGTCGCTGTTGAATAAGCTGGTTTTGCGTTGGATGTATTTGAGTTTGTCAATTTCCTTGATAAAACTGATCTGGCGGAGAAGGGCTTCTGTAGACATGATGAGATTTTTTTACCACGAAGACTCAAAGGTACAAAGGATCACCAAGCCCAATGTAAAAAACTCCTGCATCTGCTTTGTGACTCTTTGTGTTTTCGTGCCTTCGTGGTTGAAGTGTGAAAATTTTACAAAAGCTTTTTTTCGTTTAAACAATCGCCCAACAATCTGTTCTTACCGCGGACACGATTTTTTACACCACGTTTTAATAATTATTTCTATGAAAAAAATATCTACTTACATCCTGTTGTTTTCCTTTGGCGCCGCCAGTTTTGCCAGTTGCGGCACCAGTAAAAAAAGCAGCAAGGGCATTTTCGGCGGCACGAGTGTTGGCGGCACTGTAGCAAAAACCGTAGTTACCGTTGTCGGACTTATCTTACTTTCCAAACTTCTGAAAAATGTTTTCAAAACTGTCACCGGCAATTCCGCTTTTGCCGGCCTGGCGCAGGACCCGCAGTTTCCGTCTACTTTCAATGAAAATACCCGGCTGGATGCCATCGCGAAAAATGATCTTACAAAAACAGCCTTACAGGTGTTGGTTTCTGAGCATTATAAGATCCCCTTCCAGACCGTTGCAAAAAATTACAGCGGGCTAACTACTGCCGCCGACCTGGCAACGTTTATCGGGCAGAATGCAGATGCAAAGATCCTGGAACAGATAAAATAATATTGTCTCTGAAAATATCATGAAAAACCCAACGAGCGCTCGATAATATCTTGCGCTTTTTTGTTTTGCCCGCGCCATTTCGGCGGGACAAAACAAAGCGAAAAAAATTATTTTTTCTTCCTGAAATAATGATCAGCCAGTGCATTGGCAATGGCACGGGGATTCGCTTCATCCGTATTGGTAAGAATGATGATCGATAGCCCATCATCCGGAAAACGCACATAGGTCGACCTGAAGCCGGTATTGGAACCGCCGTGCCAGATTAGTTTATGGCCATTGTATTCATCAATCACCCATCCGAAGCCATAATATTCTTTTGAGGTGGCCTTATCCGAAGTCTTGATGAATGGCTGCCAGAGTTTTTCCCAATTTTCTTTTTTCAGAATGATGTTTTTTTCGCTGATCGCTTTTTCCCATTTGATCATATCCGAAGAAGTAGAGAGAAACCCACCGCTCGGCCGGATGGCATACATTGCCGTAGCATTGATCAGCGTGTCTTTTTTGTGCATGTACCCATTGGCACGATTGGGGATGATGGTGTAAAAATCGGTGAGGTAACTGTTGTTCATCCCGGCGGGCACGAATAATTTATCGTGGATATAATCCTCCCAGGGCATGCCGCTTACCTGCCTGATAATTTCTGCCAGCATGAAATAAGCGAGATTGCAATACTGGTATTTTTCTCCTGTGTTAAAAACGAGCGGCAGCTTGTAGGCCGAACGGATGATATCTATATCGGGTTGTATCTTAAAATTATCGTAGGCAGGCCCTTCCCGTTGCAATCCCGATGTATGAGACATCAGGTGTTTTATCTGGATCGGCCGCCATGTTTCCGGAGCATCCGGGAAAAATTTATGGACAGAATCTTCCATATCCAGTTTCCCCTCTTCCATCAATTTGATAATAGCTGTGGTGAAAAATTGTTTACTCACCGAGCCAAGCCTGATCACCGTTTGAGGGGTTACCGCCACATTCAGTTCGGCATTGGCAAGGCCATACCCTTTGTTTACGATGGTGCGGCCGTCCCTGATCACTGCCATCGAAAGACCGACGATCTTTTGCTTTTCCATGAGTTGTTTCACGATGATATCGGTGCTGTCTTTTTGTGCAAAAGAGAAAGCGGGCAGCAGCAGTAAGACAAGTAATTTTTTCATGCGACGAGATTGTTTTTTCCCCCCGCCATTTCGGCGGGATAAGCGGGAAGAAAAAAAATTCTTCCCGTCTTCCGCAAATATAACCTTTCACCGCCGCAAACTCTTACCCCACGATCGGTTTGTGCGTACTTACCGCTATCCGGTTCCAGGCGTTGATCGCGATGGTCATCATGATGATCTCGCCGATCTCTTTTTCGCTGAAAAATTTTGCGGTCGCCTGATAAGTATTATCCGAAACCCCATTTTGATGTATCAGCGTCACTTCTTCCGCGAGTGCCAGTATCGCCTTTTCTTCATCGGTAAACAGGGTAGTTTCTTTCCAGGCGCTTACCAGGAAAATGCGCTGCTGCGTTTCACCTAATTGGAGTGCTTCTTTGGTGTGCATGTTGATGCAGAATGCACAGGAATTGATCTGCGAAACCCTGATCATGATAAGATGGCGCTGGATGGGCGTAAGTGACGACCGGTTAGCGGCGATGGACAATCCATAAGTTGCCTTCCACGCTTCGGGTAGGGCCTGCTCGATATTTACTCTTTGTTCCATGTGTTTGATTTTTTGTTGAAACAAAGCTACTGCCGACCCGGAGGCTGATTGCTTAAACTGGTTTAAGAAATCTTTTTCCGGCGTATTTCGCTGAGGTATTCCGGAGTAAAGCCCAGAAACGAGGCCAAAAGATATTGCGGTATCCGCTGTACAAATTCGGGGTAAAGTCCTACGAACTGCCGGTAAAGTTCTTCCCGTGAGGCACTATAAAGATTCCTTATACGGAACTGCGATGCCGCATGCGCCCGCTGATGTACCAGCCTGAAATAACGTTCCATCAATGGAAATCGTTGCAACATTTTTTCCTGCGAATCCATATCGAGCGCAAGTATTTCCGAGCGCTCTACGGTTTGAATACAAAATTGGGCTGGCTGTTGTGAAGAGAACGAAGTATAATCCGACAACCACCAGTTTTCCAAAGCAAATTGTATCGTTTGCTCCACCCCTTTTTCATTGATGTAAAAAAGACGCAGGCAACCTTTGCTTACAAAATAATTATGCCGGCAAATATGGCCTTCCTGCAAAAGATTTTGTTTTTTCGACGCTTCAATAGGAGTGAAGTAGGTGATGATATCCGCACATTGCTGCGCATCCAGGGAAACTAATTTCTGAATATGATTTTGAAGTTCTTCCTGCACGGAAATTGTTTTGGTAAAAATACTAATTTATAAGCTTTCGCCGGGAAGACGGGAGGAAAGACAACTGCTGTTTCGCCGTTGTGAGTGTTATGATCAACAACGGCCAAAAAGATCGCCTATTTCTAAATATTGAAATGTAAAGAGCATCTTCTGCTCAAAAAAAAGCCGGGTTAATTTATACCCGGCTTAATTATTTATTCTTGGTTATTGATTAAAAAAATAATCCCACTTATAAGTTCCTGTACTTAAACAGCATTTTGTTATAATCGATATCTACCCCATTACCACTGATCTTCTTCACCAATATTTCGGTAGGGTAATTAAGTGAATTGTATTTGTAGCCAAACGTGTAATGGCTGTTATATTGTCCGCCGTCGTCATTGATGATCTCGGTAGGGTTATTGGGTTGCAGGTAATAGGTGGGGTCTTCATCATCATCGCCTATATGAAAATCAAGAAAGCCTGCGTAGCTGGCATATTCATCCACGCCGGCCTTTGCCAGCGGGTTTATCTTATCGTCGTACGTCACTTTGTAAGTATTGGTTACCAACGGGCTCATCACGCTTGTCTGCAAAGTGATGTTACCTGCAATTTTGGTAATGTTATATACTACACTGTCTTTAAAGGAGAAAACGTTATTGTTGTAAAAAGCGCGGACTTGTTTGATCGTACTGCCATTGCGATAATGCCGGGATACCTGGCCATGGCTTACTCCAAGATCATGGTACACCAATGAATCGATGGATACGAGTCCGGCCTGGTACGTAATGAAATTGGAATCGGTATAATTATCCACGCCATCAATATTCTGCACTACGCACAGATACGGAAGGCTGTCGGTGCCTGAATATTTTTTAGTGGTAACGATGTATGCGCCATTGGGATCAACTCCCCCGGTATTGTTATAAAATCGCTCCACATTTTTTATCACGCGTTTTTGTGCATCATACTCAAACGTTCGAACGAAAACTGTATCGAAGGGAGCCGCTTTGGTGGTATCCAGCCCAATTATCTTACTGATGAATGTACTGTCGTTTGTTACTGGAGGAACGGGCGGATCAACTACGGGGGTGGTAGATTCCACTTCTTTCTGGCAGGCGGTAAATAGCACGGATAATACACAGAAAGCCGCTAGGATGTTTTTCTTTTTATTCATTTTAATAGGGTTTTACCAGTCTGGTGTTAGCAACCAGTTTTTTTCAACGCGAATATATAAAAGAATGGGAACAATATATTAGGTATTAGTCGGGGCGGGACATGCCACGATGAATGTTTAGAGGAACGTTGGAACGCTAATATCAAATCGAAGAGCCGGTTTTTTTCGGCAGGTGTAAAAAAAACTCTTTCTTACTCTCTATCCTGTGAGATCGTATGGGTCAAAAAAAAAGCGGCAAAGCCGCTTTTTTCTAAACCTGGTAAAATCTAAATTTATTTACGTGCATAGGTGGTGTATCCGCCATCTACGATCAACTCGGTGCCAGATACAAAGCTTGCGTGATCCGATGCCAGGAATAAAACCGTTTTTGCAATTTCATCCGCCTTGCCAAGCCTTTGCAATGCAGTGGCCGCCGCCAATACACCATGTGCTTCCTGCGGAACAGCTTTGTCCAGTCCCGGGGTTTCTACCGGGCCCGGGCTCACGATGTTTACCCTGATCTTTCTTTCGGCAAGTTCGTTGGCTGCTATCTGTGCGATCTTGTTCAACGCTCCTTTGGTAGAAGAATAAATGCTGGTGCCCAACCCTGCCGCGGTAGCTACCGTAGAAGAAGTGAACACTACTGCCGAACCATCGGCCAGGTGCGGCAACAATTTCTGCAGGGTGAAGAAATGTCCTTTTACATTAGTGTTGAACTGGTTGTCGAAATCAGCCTCAGTAGCTTCGGCGATAGGCGCAAATACCGCGATGCCGGCATTGAGGAACAGCACATCCAGTTTGTTTCCGGCTGCTTCTACTGCTTGTTGCAGTTTTGCGATTCCGGCTAAATTTGCCGTATCCGATACCACGGTCTTCAATTTCGGGCTGTTGATCTCAGCCGCCGCTGCCTGCAGATTTGCTTCGCTCCTGCTGGTGATCAGCACATTGGCGCCTGCATCGATGAATGCTTTAGCGGTTGCCAATCCTATACCGGTACTGCCGCCGGTGATCACTACATTTTTATTGGTAAAATCCATTGTTTTAAATTTTTATCATTTGAAAACACAAAGGTAGAGGCGATTTGTTTACTTTTGTCACTTAGTAACTAAAAGTAACAGTAACATTCCGGTAACCAGGTAACTTATGACAGAAAAATTATGTAAAGCAGAAAACAATAAACGCAAGATCATGGCCGTGCACGACGCCATGGACGTACTCAGCGGCAAGTGGAAAATAGCCATCATTTCTTCCGTGTGTTACAATAACAAGCGAAGGTTTTCAGATATCCTGAATGATGTAGGCGGCATATCCAATAAGATGCTGAGCAAGGAATTGAAGGATCTCGAAATAAATAAGCTGATCACCCGGAATGTGCTGGACACCCAGCCGATAACGGTGCAATACCAGCTGACAGAATACGGGCTTACGCTCAAATCGATCATCGACAAACTGGCGGATTGGGGAACGGGGCACCGGAAAGTGATCATTGGAAAATGAGTTGACTACTCACAGGAGTTGTCAACTCCTATGAGTAGTCAACTCATAAAATATGTCCTGCCAGCCCCTCAACTTGTCCCGCCCAACCCTCACGCCATGATGTGCAGATTGTTATCTTTATAAAGAAATAGTTATCCAAAACTTAATCATTTTCTCATGGCAAAAATATTCGCTTCCACATTGCTGGTAATGCTCAGCTTCAGTGTATACCACGGCTTATGCCGCCAGGCTAACGCACCTCTCACAATTGCTCCGCAAAAAACCGCCGAACTCACCCCGCAGGAAAGAAAGGATGCTATAAAACTGCTTACCGAAACCCAAGCCGGTGTGTTTGAGTCCATAAAAGGCCTCAGCTCTGCACAACTTACTTACAAACCGACGCCGGAAAAATGGAGTGTAGAAGAATGTATCAAACATATCGCCGCCGCCGAAAAAAGCCTTTGGGGCATGGTGGAAGAATCGCTCAAGCAACCTGCTAATCCTGAAAAAAGAGCAGAGATAAAATTCACGGATGCCGACCTGGTAAAAGCGGTGGAAGACCGTTCGCACAAATCCAAAACATTCGCGATGCTGGAGCCGGCCAACTCGCCTTACAAAACCCTGGAGGAAGCATTCGCAGCATTTAAAGAAAACCGGGAAAAGCTGATAGCATTTGTGAACACTACTCCCGCCGACCTGCGCAACCATGTATCTGTGCTGCCCATCGGCACTTACGATGCATATCAATTTATTTTACTCATTGCGGCGCATAGCAACCGGCATATGCAGCAGGTGATGGAAGTGAAGGGGGATGCGGGTTTCCCGAAGAATTGATGAAATAAATAATAGATTTTATAGGATCACATTCTATTATCAAAATGACGATATGCCGTTGTTGGTGATAATACCGCTACAGGCGTCAGTGTTCCGAAGAATCACTGACGCCTGTATAAGTGTGTAGGTCTGCGACCGGGATGGAACCGCAAATCCTAAAATAAAAATACCAATTCTCAATAGCAACCAGGACCAAAAGAAAATTGTGGAACTGATGCCGGTCGCAGACCTGTTACCTTAGTAAGACACAAGTGGTCACGGAAGTTCCTTGATGGACGAAGTTGCGCTGTGAACACTTGCGCCAGAGGGGAGGAAACGCGGCAGGCCGGATGCCACGCCGCGGCGGTTTACGGATGCCATGAAAACGAAATTCCAATACCCATTTATGAAAGTAAGTGCATAAAAGCTACCATATCAGGGCAGCGGAATGTCGCTTCCATCTGATCACGGTGTTTGCCAGAAAGCAGCCGGGTTATTTGTTTTGTAACTCACGAATGTGGTACCGGTTTTTACATTTGTCTGTTCCATAGTATCTGGCTTTTGCCTGTAATAGTTTAACGGCAAAAGTTCAACATAAGTAATCGTTTTTCCTTTCGCTCTTGTTTCTGTATCGTATTCACTGCTTAACGGGCATTCAAAGCGGTACAGGTTTTTGGCCATATAAGATTCCAAATAATATGGTTTTTCAACAGACTGCTTATGGTTCCAGTTCGCGTCGGGATTTACAATAAGCGGTTTACCCGTGATCAACCTTTCTCTTACCTCTTCAACGCTTAACATTTCTCCTTTTTCGTTCATTACATAGGCATCGTTGGTTGGATCTATCCACAGCCATTTTTTCAGGTCATTTGAATATACCATATTAATTACATGGCATTCCTGGTCTGTTGAATCTTTCGGCAAACAGGTTACAAACCTGGATTTGATCCCTAACGACAGGTAGCATTCGTTTAAAACAGTTGAGAGCCCCCGGCAGTTTAATCCACGGTTATCTTTTTTGCAAACGGCTATCATGCTCATGGCGTTTCTTATTTCGGGGTTATCATGTTGCCCATCGTGCGGAACAAGATTATGTACCCAGTGCAACAGGTTTATTATCCTGGAAACCTCGTTCCCTGTGCCTGCAACAGAATCCAGGTTAAAGCCTTTTCTCAGGGCAACCAAACTTGGGTGGTCTTGAGACTGGTATGTAAAAGCCGGTATGGGACGTTTATCCATAGAGTTAAATTTCCCGGCGCCCTGCAAGGTTTCTAAATAACTGGGCACATATTTTATCTGGGTCAGGGCTTTGGCAGTATCATTCAATGAAATGAAAAAGTTGAATTCGGTGGTGGGTGTGATCTTTACTGAAATAGAATCTTTGTCGGTGTAAAAAACAACCTTCTTTCCTTTGGAGGAAGTTTTATAAATATCAGGGCTTAACTCGGGCATAATTGTCCAGCCTGCTTTTTTAAAAACATCCCCATCCCTGATGTCTGCTTTTTTTGAAGTAGCCTTAATGATAGGCAAATTCTTTTGGGCCACCAGTATTTGTGCTGAAAGGCATAGAATGAGGAAAGCCAATGTTGTTTTGATCATAAGAGTTATTTTTCTGCAAAACGCATGTAACGTTGAAATGTTACACATGGCAGGCCGGCCGTACCACTTGTGGCTTGGTAAACCACAAGTGATTACGGAAGTTTTTTATGGTGGAAGCTGGCGATATAAATACTTGCGCCAAAAGGCGAACAGTTGCTCCAGGTTCACACAAAAGTTCACAAATGGTATGTAATCCGGATTTACCAACACTTACAAAAGAAGATTTTCTCCTGATAAGTTTTAGATAAATCTAAAGTAGAGCATGCAGATAATTCGCCGTATCCTTCAGTCCCGCGTTTCGTAATTGATCTAATACTTCGAACTCATCCTGTTCCGGATTTTTCTTATTAAGTACCATTTCTTTAAAAGCAGCAATGGCCTGGTCGGGGTTAAGATCGATAATATCAGTCAGAAAATCATCCGCTGTTTTAGCGCTTAATCCAAAGGATTGTAAATAATCAGGGGGAAAGTCTTTTATATTATTGGTCACAATGAGATTCGCATTTGTTTTTATGGCCGCCGCCAAAACATGGCGATCATTCTCATCGGGTAATTTCAGCGTATCTATCAGACCTTTGTAGTTTTGTACCATCGCGTCTGGAAATGCGGCATTTGCTTTCCTGATTCTTTTATACGCATCTTCTTCGGAAACACCTTTTTCGATTGTCACTCTTTTCCATTCATCAAAAATATGTTCGCTCCACTTTGGTGTATAAAGATCGTAATGGGCAAACCAAAAAAGTATATCCCGTATAATAACGGGATAAACAACATTCGTATCCAATACAGCCGTAAATCTTACACTATGAATCATACAAACCTGTTTCTTCGTCGGCGTTCATAATATCAATGATATTTTTCTTTTGCTCCTCTTTCATTTGCTGCCGGTAGCTTAATACGTCATCAAGCTTTATTCTTCTATGCTTGCCTACTTTTGTAAAGGGGATTTTTTCTTCTTCCAGCAATTTTACCAGGTGCGGCCTGGAGCAACCCAGCATTTCTGCCGCAGATTGCGTGGTAACTTCCGTTGCCACGGGTACAATGGAGATCAGTTTCCCCTGCCCCATCGCTTTTAAGATATCGCCCAAAAGCCTGAGAGCGCTCAAGGGTATTTTTATCTTTTCGCTTGTTTCTTCAATTTCAATTTCCGGCTGTTCAGACTCCAGTTGCTCCAAAACAGAAGCAAGGGCGCTATAAGATTCAATAGCGGTTTTTTGATCGGCCTTGGAAGGCTTTTTTAATTGGTCTAATACTTTCATTTTAAACAAGTTTGTTTAGCGGACAACAAATGTAAACGAAATAAACGAAACAAACAAAATAAACGAAATGAAAGAATTAGGCGAAAGGAACAGATTAAGGGGAAACAAACGAAATGTTGAAACATCAGAAAAGCCTCTTCCTCTTCCCAGACCAACGGCGAATGGGAACGATATTGTTATTGGTAAATTGATTTGAAGTGTTGTGGATGCCGCACGTATGGGAACTACGCGGCGGCAGCTTACGGATGTAAGATCATTATAGTGTATATCCTATCTCCCAGGTATGCCCAAACGGATCTTTCAATTTCCCGATCCGCCAATCTTCCTCTGTGGTCATCGGGCAAAGTTCAACAGCACCCTGCTTTACCGCTTGCGCAAAGAGTGCATCCGCATTCCCGGAGTTGAGCACGATCCTCACCGGGCTTCCCGAGGTATGCTCAGGGCTGAGGTTATCATTTTCGGGCTCTTCATCGGCTACATAGAATTCGGCATCTTCGATCCGGAGAACGGACGACAGTTTGCCGCCAGGCATATCGAACCGTTTTGTTTCTACAGCGCCAAAGGCGGAAATGTAAAATTCCACGGCTTTTATTCCGTTGCTTACAGTAAGGAAAGGTTTGATGGTAGTCATATGGGAAAGTTTTTATGGGCGACAATTAGCAGAGTTCACACAAAAGTTCACAAATGGTAAAAGTTCACACGTATAACCGTATTTTTTGCCCAAAAGTTCACAAAGTTAACTGGTTGTAAACGTGTGCTTTCTGATTTTTTTATATGGAGTTCACAAAAAAAGTTCACATGCAAAAGTTCACATGAGTTTTTTAGAAAAATTTCGTTTGATTTTTTGAGGCCGGCAACTGATAAAACAGGTAAATATTTTTCTATTTAAGCCATAAAAAATAAATGGCTGCCCAGATGCCCACGAAAAAAAGCCCGGCGTACAGGCTGTTGATATGTTGCTTCAGATCTTTTTTGATCAACAGGCGGTATAGTATCCAACCGGCGAAGATGACTAGAAGAATGATGGGGGTAAATCCTCTCATATAGATGTGTTTTAGAAGTTTTAATCAAATTTCACTTTCGTGCCGGCACTAGCATCTTTCATAAACCCAGGTATCTCCCATTTGGCTTTTGGATCAATTTCATCAGTACCTTCTGCTGATGGATCCTCTTTCGGGTTATAATAAATTTCTTCGCCTTTATAAAATCCGGTTTCGAAATTCTCAATTATCAACTTATTTAATGTAAAAATATCTGCATCCCATTCGGCTTCATCCGCCGTTAGAAACCGTGTATAGTAGGATGGTTGGGAACGCCAAAAGATCATTTTTGCAGTTCCTTTATCACAAATCTCGTTTGAAGCGATCCAGGTAAGCACTTCAGCACCATCATCCCAATTATACATATCAACTATAAAATGGTATTCGAGCGGGTTGGTTATTGTTTTAAAAAATTCTTGATCGGGTTCGATTTCCCGGAAACTAAACTGGAAGAATTTATCTACTAAAAGTTGTTTTCGATCTTCGGGTAATAAAGTATTGCGCATAAATAAATTCTTTAGTTTTCTTAGTAGTCGGGTAAAATTCATTTGTATAGGTATGAGTTATTATATTCATTTCTGTTTCTCAACCAATTTAAAAAAGTCCGAAAGTTTGATCTCGTAATATTTGCACAACTGCGATATGGTTCCAATTTTTAAATTGAATAATGCCCGCTCAATTCGTCCAATATTTATTTCTGTTTCAAAATACACCACTTCCTGTGAAACACCTTTTTTTTCTCTCAGTATCCTGAAAGCTGCGGCCATACTTGTCAGTAATGCATCATCATAGAACTTTTCCATATCCCCCGAAGTGACAAAAAATAAATTTGGCAAACAAAGACACCGGTGTCTTATTTATTTGTATCTTCATTTCATCAACTTTCCGTTCTGAAATCTGGTACATCTAAGCACAGGAAAGGCTAAAGTTCTTGCATGACGATGCGGGAACTTTATTGCTATCATTTGGTGTACCGCTCACACTCAAATGATACAACATGAAACCTTACCAGCAACCCATTCACACCATCAGGCAGGCATACCAGGCCATCCACGATTTTTTTAGCTGTTATCACCCACACGAAGCACTCGAAGAAGTAGACCGGCTCTTTACCTGGGCAGCTAAGGAAAAATATTACAAAAAGACCGCCCCGGCAGATATCATCTTTTGCGTGCAGCAGCTCCATCATTTATTTACGGCTGTGGAGATCATCAACTACAGCACGGGCAGAAAGACAAGTCCTATTCTTTATCACCAAACTACCACAACCCTCACTCCCGCCCACTACCTCAAAGACAGCCCCCACTGCACCGCATGGCAATGCTCCCCCCGCCACCTTACCGCCGAAGAATACCTAAACCCATATTGGGCATTGAAAAAACTGAACGACATACCCGATTGGGAAGAAGTGCTGCAAGAGTTGATGGAAGGGGCATTGAGCAATGGAAGTATAGAAGGGAGTTATACGGTTGGGGAAGTAATGAAGTGGAGGGGAAAGATGATGGGGATTGTGGAGGGAGGGTGGTTGGTGGAGGTGAGGAGGAGAGGTTCATTACAAACTAACCAAGTTTAATAACTTCTGGATTCGAAAGCCGCGGCGTGGTCTCCTGACCTGCCGCGAGTGCGACCTCTTATGGGCGGCATCAGACGATTAAATTTTTTATTGGAGTTTATAAGTGGGGGATGCGGCAGGTCAGGATACCACGCCGCGGCGACTTAAGGATTGGAGTGTAACTTTATTTATTGGGGGCCACCAACAGCGGCGAAGGGTGGTTGGTGGAGGTGAGGGGGAAAGTTAATTGCAAACTAACCGAGCCTTAAAAACTTCTGACCTCGAAAGCCGCGGCGACTCATGGATACAACGATGAGTATATTGAATGGGAGTACCAATGCAGGCAGAAAGAAGTTTGTTATTAGAGGGTGAAAGATACGTGTTAACCGCACAGAATAAAAATCAGGTTACTGATAACTCTGCTAAGTTTAATTGCGCATTTGCAAATTGTTGGGTCCAAAATCCATGAAGTTTTCCATTTACATAATTTTGGGGCATATTTCTGATTTCTAGTATTTTTGTTTTAGCAAGTGTAGAAATAGATTTTATTGCAGTAAGTCTTGAAATTTCGTCTATTTGAATCAAGCATTCTTTAGGTATTTGATGAGCCTTTAACCTCCCATTTCCTTTTTGATCAGTAAAAGTAAATCGGGTTTGTGTTTCCGAAATTTTGAATAATTCTTTTATTTGTGGCGTGTCCAATACAAGAAACCCTTTTTGATAAGCTTTTTCACCTACTGGTATTTGATGATCTTCAACAAGTAATAATATACCATCTTCTTTTAAAAGCGATGATACAATTCCATCTTTCTGAAACAAGCTTATCCAATCTTTTGGATCAATTTCATGCAAAACATTACACATCACAATAACGTCAAAGCTTTTTTTGTCATAAAATGAGAGAAGAATATTAAAATCATTGAAATATTTTTTTTGACTTGAACCATACGCTTTTATCAATGCGTTTTCGCATTGTTCTTTGTCAAAAGAAAATTTATCGTAAGCTATGTACTCAATGTTCTCAATTAGCTTTTCCTGATCAGATTCATCTAAATCTACAATGTTTGATATTAGCCTACCTTTTCCCGCTCCGTAATCTAATATTCGCAACTTATCAGATTTTGATAACTCCAATAAATCTGTTCTAATTTGAAATGATTGAGGATCATCTGAACCAGTTTGTACGGCGCTAGGCTCAAATAAACTCTCAAAAGCGTAACGGCTTGTGGCATATTGAGCAGGTAATCCAATAAAATCTTGCAATTTTGCAATTTCATCATCATTTCCTAATAAGCTTTGAAGTACTTTTTCCGGTATCTTTCCCGCGTGCTGTATTTTATTATTTTCTACATACCATACCAATGAAGGATCAAAATGTGCAAGTAAAGGAACTGAATGCGTTGCTATCCAGATTTGCCCATTAGAGACACACTTTTCAATACGTTCTATTGTTTCGATAATTACACTTGGATGTAAATGATTCTCTGGTTCATCCAGTATTAATATTAGGTCTTTCAATGCAGACTCTTGACTATATATTGCTAAACAAAATTGTAGTATTATTTTTTGCCCATCAGACAAATTACTTTGCCCTAGTGGAAATCCAAATAAGGTTGGCTCATCGTTAATGGTTCTCCCTATTTTAGTATTAAGAAATATTTCTATAATATTTTGTAATTTTTCATAATCATCAATTGCACTTTGTTTTTCATACTTTGAAGCTCCAGAAGACGGGTGAGTTGAATTAAACCAACGATCTTGAATCACTTGAATTTTCGAAAATGTTCCATACGACAAATTATCTACTCCAACTGAATTTAGATTTGTTGCATAATTTATAATTTGATTTTTAGCGAACGTATTTGAGTCATGAAGCTCTAGGTTTTTGGGAACAAATCTTACGGATAGGTATAGATCTTTTAATTCGTCTGTTTCAATTTGTTTCCAATTAATCAAATTTTCAAGCCGTTTGATTTGTTGAGTATAATGCTCTACGTTTGATTTATAGGATCTAATATTCCCATCAAGTTGTTCTAAAACAGTTTGCTGTCTCGTTATTTTACGTTCATCTATATTCAGTTGAAGAGATCTTTCGGATGAAAAAAGACCTTGCTTTTCATTTTCAATTTGACTTTTAAAACTTATGACATTAGATAAAGTTGGTTTTGAATTAATGGTCTCGAAAATCTTATTTAATATTCTTGTTTTCCCAGAACCATTTTTTCCAGCAATCAAGACAATCTTGCCAATTTTTTCCATTTTAATGTGATCTAGACCATCATTGTTATTTGTTACTGGAATATCAATTTTTGTAATTTTCATTAAGTTAAATTAGAAGGTAAATAGAATATAATGTTATTTTAATCATCAAATGCCAATAAATGTAAGATCAAAGCAACTTCTTAGGAGAGACAATTTTCTTCAATACTACCAATTCCCTTTCAATTAAACAAGTATCAAAAAAAAACGAAATGCCCCCGCTTCCGCGAAGGCATTCCCAATTATTCATTATTAACTATTAATTCAAGTCTTACTTCGAAAGATGCATGCTCCTCTCTTTATACAACTGCCTGAAGTAAGGATCCCGAAGGTCTTTTATAAACCTAATCGCTTCCCCCGTACTCTTCATCTCCGGCCCCAGCTCCTTATTCACTCCCGGGAATTTGTTGAAAGAGAACACCGGTTCTTTGATGGCGAAGCCAGTCATCTTTTTCTCAAAAGTAAAGTCGGTTAGTTTGTTTACGCCCAGCATTATTTTGGTGGCAATGTTGAGGTAAGGTATCTGGTAGGCTTTGGCAATGAATGGCGTAGTACGGCTGGCACGCGGGTTAGCTTCTATCACAAACACGTTGCCGTCTTTGATGGCGAACTGTATGTTGATGAGGCCGCGGATATTGAGTGTGCGGGCGATCTTTTCGGCGTATTCTTCCATGGTTTGTACTACCAGCGGAGTGAGGTTGAACTGTGGCAACACGGCATTGCTGTCGCCGCTGTGGATGCCCGCGGGTTCGATATGTTCCATCACACCCATGATGTGGAATGTTTCGCCGTCGAAGATGGCGTCTATTTCGGCTTCCTGGCAGCGGTCGAGGAAGTGGTCGATAAGTATCTTGTTGCCTGGCAAATGCTTGATGAGGCTGAGGATACCTTTTTCCAATTCTTCATCGTTGAGCACGATACGCATGCGCTGTCCGCCGATCACGTAGCTCGGACGGATGAGCACCGGGTAACCTACTTCCTTGGCTACTTCAATGGCCTGGTCGGTATCGTAAGCGGTGCCGTATTTAGGGTAAGGGATGCCCAGTTCTTTCAGCGTATCGCTGAAGCGGCCGCGGTCTTCGGCGATGTCCATATTTTCAAACGAAGTGCCGATGATCTTTATACCTTTTTCGTGTAATTTTTTAGCGAGTTTCAAAGCGGTTTGTCCGCCGAGCTGCACGATCACCCCTTCAGGTTTTTCATGCTCGATGATCTCCCAGAGATGCTCCCAGAATACGGGCTCGAAATAGAGTTTATCGGCGATGTCGAAATCGGTGCTCACGGTCTCAGGGTTACAGTTCACCATGATGGCTTCGTAACCCGCTTCTTTTACCGCCAGCAATCCATGCACACAGCAATAGTCGAATTCGATGCCCTGGCCGATACGGTTGGGGCCGGAGCCGAGGACGATTATTTTTTTCTTATCTGTTACTATCGACTCATTTGATAACACAGGGCTGTCGGCCGGGCCGGTGCCCGCTTCCGCCCGGTTTTCGAAGGTGCTGTAGAAATACGGCGTCTTCGCTTCAAACTCCGCACTACACGTATCCACCATCTTAAACGTTCGCGTCAATCCCATTTCTTTGCGGCGCTCGTAGATCAGCTCGCTGTTTTCTTCCTGCATGATGCGGATGATCTGTTCGTCACTGAAGCCGAGTGTTTTGGCTTCGCGTAACAATTCATCCGGCAGGGTTTTGAGGTCGTGCTTCGCAATGGCTTTTTCGCATTCGCAGATCTTTTGTATCTGGTAGATGAACCAGCGGTCGATCAGCGTGCTTTCGCAGATGCGTTTTACGCTGGCACCCGCCATGAGCGCATCTTTGATGCGGAATATCCTGTCCCATTTCGGGGTCTTGATGTATTCGATGAGGTCGTCGGAATGCATGAGGCTCTTGCCATAGTACCCAAGGCCGACGGCTTCGTTCTCGAGGCTCTGGCAAGCCTTCTGGATCGCTTCGGCAAAGCTGCGGCCAATGGCCATCACTTCACCCACACTTTTCATCTGCAATCCAAGGGTATCGTTGGCGCCTTTGAATTTATCGAAGTTCCAACGCGGTATTTTCACGATCACGTAATCGAGCGCAGGCTCAAAGTAAGCCGATGTGCTTTGCGTGATCTGGTTTTTCAGTTCATCCAGATTGTATCCTATCGCCAGTTTGGCCGCGATCTTCGCGATCGGGTAACCGGTAGCTTTACTCGCCAGTGCCGAAGAGCGGCTCACACGGGGATTGATCTCGATGGCAATGATGCTTTCCGTTTTTGGGTCGAGGGCAAACTGTACGTTACATCCACCAGCAAAGTTGCCGAGGTCACGCATCATGGCGATGGCGGTATTGCGCATCAGCTGAAACGCCGTATCACTAAGGGTCATGGCCGGGGCAACGGTGATGCTGTCGCCGGTGTGCACGCCCATCGGGTCAAAGTTTTCTACGGTACAAATGATCACCACATTGTCGGCGCTATCGCGGAGCAATTCAAGTTCGTATTCTTTCCAGCCAAGTACGGCTTCTTCTACCAGTACTTCATGTATCGGCGAAGCGGTCAATCCATTATTCAATGCTTCGTCGAGATCATCTTTGCTGTGTACAAATCCACCACCGGTACCACCGAGGGTAAACGAAGGGCGTATCACCAGCGGGAAACCGATCTCCTGTGCAAATTCTTTTCCTTCCAGGAATGAGTTGGCCGTTTTTGCTCTTGCCACCGGCACCCCCATCTGTATCATCCATTGACGGAATTTTTCGCGGTCTTCTGCTTTGTCGATCGCCTTGATATCAACGCCTATTAACCTTACATTAAATTTTTCCCAGATGCCTAGTTCATCCACTTCTTTACAAAGGTTGAGGGCTGTTTGTCCGCCCATGGTAGGCAATACCGCATCTATATCATTTTCTTCCAATATCTGTTCGATGCTTTCCACGGTGAGTGGCAACAGGTAAACCCGGTCGGCCATCATCGGGTCGGTCATGATGGTGGCAGGGTTGCTGTTGATGAGGATCACTTTTATCCCTTCTTCCCGGAGGCTGCGTGCGGCTTGCGTTCCACTGTAGTCAAATTCGCAGGCCTGGCCGATAATAATAGGACCGGAACCGATGATCAAAACAGATTTTATGGAGTTGTCTTTAGGCATAGTGAGGTGGCCTTTTTTTGGTGGGCGTGCAAAAGTAAGAAATAATGGATAATGGAGAATGGATAATTAGATAATGTTAGAATGGATAATTTGATAATATGTGCATTTATTACCATGTTGTTCCATTATTGCGATGCTGAAATCGTTGAAGTCTGGAAACCGCAAAGAACAAGAGGGAGCGGAGGTTTCGCAGAGGTAATAAACAATGTTCACATTATTTTCCAGGATTGTCAGCCTGAGCTTGTCGACGGCTAACCGGAGTGGAGTATTTCGTCTTTGATAAGCTCAGGCTGACAGAGATAAAAGGAACCCATTATCCATTATAACATTATCCATTTTCCATTATTCTTATCTTTACTCTTAATGAAGTATCTGATATATAATTTTATCTTTCTTGTTTGTTTTTCATCGGCAGCATCCGCCCAGTTTTTTCCCGAAAAAAATTACCCGCAGGGGTATTTTCAATGGCCGATAGAAGCCAAAATAGGCCTGGCCGCCAATTTCGGAGAATTGCGCCCCAACCATTACCATATGGGGCTCGATTGCAGGAGTGATCAGAAAGAAAATTGCCGCGTGTTTGCCGCCGCGGCGGGATATGTAGCCAAAATAAAAATTGAGCCTTACGGATTTGGCCGATGTTTGTACATCAATCATCCCAATGGATTGACCACACTTTATGCGCATCTCAACGCCTTTAATCCTGAAATAGAAAAATACATCACCGACCAGCAATACAAGCAACAGAAATGGAATGTATTTGTAGATGTACCCGCCAATCTGCTAAAAGTAAATAAAGGCGATTTCATTGCTTACAGCGGCAACACCGGCGGATCTCAGGGCCCACACCTGCATTTTGAAATACGCGATACGAAGACGGATAAAGTATTGAACCCACTGCTGTTTGACTTTCCGGTAGCGGACAATATAGCGCCCGATGTTTTGCGTTTAGCCGTGTACGATAGAAGGCTGAGCACCTACGAACAATCGCCGAAAATATATCCGCTCAAAAAAATAAACGGCGTGTATTCGCCGGCCGGCGGAAAAATTAACGTGAGCAGCGATAAGGTAAGTTTTGCCATCACCGCCTGGGACCGATATACGGGCTCTACCAACCAGAATGGTGTTTATAAAGCGGTGTTGTACGACGATGAAAAACCTGTTTCGGGTTTCGAGATCGACAGCATCGGTTATGATGAGACCCGATACCTCAATGCCCATGTCGATTACAAGACCCGTGCTGTTGGCGGGCCGTGGCTGCAGCATTTATCGAGGTTGCCGGGTTATACCAATGGCATTTATAAGAACACTCCGACTGATGGGGTGATCAGCCTTGCGGCAAACGAACCACATGCCATCAAAGTGCAAGTGAGTGATGCCAATGGAAATATGTCGGAAGTACGATTTGAATTGAATGCGCCTTCCATCACAGAACCCGCTGCCATTGCGGCCGGCGGCGTAAAGTTCAGCCCGGGTAACGTAAATATTTTTGAGAATGACAAAGTCCGTTTTTACCTGCCGGAAAAAGCGATATACGATTTTTTCACTTTCAGGTTTACCGAGCCGGGGATAGAAGTGTATGGGCTTGGCGCACCGATCATACCCGTACAGGGAAATTTTCCGATAAAAATAAATGCCAGCGCCAACAGGATGCCCTTTGCCGATACCAGCAAAGTGGTGATGGAGCGCAACTATGGCGGCAAAACCGACTATAAAAAAGCGGTGTACGAAAAAGGCTGGTACAAAGCCAGCTTCCGCGAATTTGGTTATTATCGCCTGCTGATGGATGTAACGCCACCTGCCATCATCAGTAAAGGCCTGGTAGATGGGATGAACGCGTCGAAGCTAACTCGCATCATCTTCACAGTAAGCGACAACACCGAAGAGCTCAACAGCTTCAACGCATTCCTCGATGGAAAATGGCTTCGCTTCAGCAATGATAAAGGGAGGAATTTCATTTACAAATTTGATGAGCGCTGCGGCCCGGGAGAACATGAGTTGCGGGTGGTGGTGGAGGATCAGGTGGGGAATAAGGCAGAACGAACTTATAGGTTTACACGTTAAAACGAATGTATGATTTGAGATGTATGATGTATGATGTATGATCTATGATCTATGATCTATGATGTTTTCAGGATAGAACTTTATTATAGCTCGGCAAGGTTCAAAACTTTTGCATGAGCGACATCATACATCTCACATCATACATCATACATTTGCAGTATGGTTGAATTAAAAGAAGGTATGAAAGCCCCTGCTTTCAAGGGGAAAGACCAGGATGGGAATACCATTTCCTTGGCAGATTACAAAGGCAAAAAATTAGTCCTCTATTTTTATCCTGCAGATCTTACGCCTACGTGTACCGTGCAGGCCTGCAATCTCCGCGACAATTTTGGCCTGCTCAAGCACAATGGATTTGAAGTGGTGGGCATCAGTCCGGACGATGAAAAGCAGCACAAAAAATTTGAGACAAAACATGAACTGCCTTTTCCGCTGATAGCGGATGTAAACCACGCGATCATTGATAAATACGGGGTTTGGGGCGAAAAGCAATTGTACGGCAGAAAGTATATGGGGCTGCACCGCACTACGTTTGTGATAGATGAAAAAGGCGTGATCAGGAAGGTTTTTTTGAAGCCGAAGAGTAAGCAGCATGCGGAGGAAATATTGAAAGCAATGAATAATGGATAATGTATAATGTAATAATGGATAATTTTCGTTCGGTCTAAAGGTCTTTCCATTATCACTACAACATTTCATTTGAATACATTATCCATTATTACATTATCCATTATCTACTATCCATTATTAAATTATCCATTGACAAACTTTCGTATCAAAGAAAACAGCTGGATCGCAAAGATCGCCGCTAAAAAATTAAAGGCTGAAAGCGTTGCCATCGTTATCGGCAAAACGATTCATTTGCACCATACTTCAAAGGACGATTTCCTGGCGGATGAATCATGGTTGAAACATGAGCTTTGTCATGTGGAGCAGTTTCGCCGGCATGGGTTTTTTACGTTTATTTTTTTGTATCTGGTGGAAAGTTATAATAAAGGATATTACAATAATAAGTTTGAATTGGAGGCGAGGGACGCGGAACGTGCCTCTCAATGACTGTTCTAAAAGATCTCGGTTCCACATTCACTCATTCACCCATTCACCCATTCACTACATCACCCACTCCACTTCCCCAAAATTAAACTGCCGCTCCATCGCATCCTGCGTAAGCAACTGCCCAAAGGGATTTACAGATTTGATAACTGTCGAAAACGTGATCGAATCCTTCTTCAGCTTCACCGTTTCACCCTTGCGGAAAAGGTGCTGATTGTAATACGCCAGCAATTCATCAAAATCTTTTGCAGTTACAGCCGCGAAAGCCGCTATTATGCGTTCGTGCAGTTCTCTCGCCAGGTGTTCAGGGCTCCACTCTTTCCCGGTTATCAGCCCGAGGGAAGTCACATTGCGGAGGCTGCCATGAAAATGATCCTGGTTGATATTAAGCCCGATGCCCGCCACCGCCCATTTCCAGGTTTTGGCGGCAAAAACGTTTTCGATGAGAATGCCCCCTGCCTTTCTGTCACGCCAGTAGATATCATTGGGCCATTTTATAGAGATTTGCCCCCCGGCCTTTTCATTGAAATAGCGATGGCATTCCCTGGCAACCACGGCATTAAGCATAAAATGATTGGCTGAAAAAATGCTTTTCGGCTTCAAAACGATACTTAATGCGATGTTTTGCCCCGGCCGGCTTTGCCATACCTTTCCGCGTTGGCCTTTTCCTGCCGTTTGTTCGCGGGCAAACCATGCCATGCCATGCCTCGCCAATCCTGCATGAACGGCTGCCATGGCATAGTTGTTGGTACTGTCGACAGTGTCCAAAATGCTAAATAATTCAGTTTCCGGCATAATCCATTTACGGGTAAAAAAGAAGTAGTACTTTTGAGATTAGTTGCAAGCTACTATTTTTAGCCTGCGCATCATGGCCTATCCATGAAAAATTATTTATCTAAAACGAATAAAGTTTGAACAATTTGACCGCATTAGAAAGTCGCAAAAAAAACACTTCTACCAGGCTGACCAGGAACAGCAAACTCTTCAAAACTATCATCAACGCCATTCATGAAAAAAAGGGCGAAAATGTTGTCAGTCTCGACCTGCGCAAGATACCCGAAGCCGTAGCTGATTTTTTCATCATCTGCCAGGCCAACAGCAATACCCAGCTGAAAGCGATCGCGGATTTCGTGGAATTTGACGTCAAAGAAAAATGCGATGAGCCTGCCTACAAACATGAAGGCCGTCAGGCACAGCAATGGATACTGATCGATTACGTAAACATCGTGGTACACGTGATGCTGCCCGAAACCCGCAAATTTTATCAATTGGAAGAAATGTGGAGCGATGCCCCCGGCATGGAACATAACGACTAATCATTATACACCCCTTTACCCTGAAATTTAAAGAATCGCACAAAATATATGAGCCAACAAAACAGTAACAGAAAGAATCCTCCCGATAATATCCCCCCGACAGGCGAAGACCCGCAAAAGAAAAAAAGTTGGTTTAACCTTTACTGGATCTATGGCGTGATCCTGTTGTCCATCATCTGTTATAGCCTGTTCAGGGGCGCTAACAGCAGTGGGGTGGAAACGAGCATGCTGCAATTCAAGCAAATGCTGAAACAAGGTGATGTTGAAAAAATAAAGACCATCCGCAATAAAAAGATCGTTCGCATTTACCTCAACAAAAATGTATTGACAGCCAAGGCCGCGGAATACAAGGCTATACTGAATACTCCCGAAGAGGACCGTAAATATGAAACAGCGCTAAGGAATACAGCTCCCGAATTGTATTTCCCGATCATCGACGAAAAATCTTTTGGCGAGCAGATGGATGCTTTTTATGCAGCCAATCCTACTGTCAAGGAAGTAGCCGATACGCCGGATAATGAAGGGGAAGCATTCGGGCAGATCATCAACTTCATCCTCCCATTCCTGCTGATAGGTTTGCTCATTGTGATGATGATGCGTAAAGTAGGTGGGCCAGGCGCCGGCGGCGGGCCAGGCGGCATCTTCAGCATCGGCAAATCAAAAGCTACTTTGTTTGATAAAGGCACAAGGGTAAATATCAATTTCGGTGATGTTGCCGGCCTCGATGAAGCTAAAGTGGAAGTAATGGAGATCGTAGACTTCTTGAAAAATCCTAAAAAATATACAGCCCTCGGTGGTAAGATACCAAAAGGCGCATTGCTGGTAGGCCCTCCGGGAACCGGTAAGACCTTGCTGGCTAAAGCCGTTGCCGGTGAAGCGCAGGTTCCTTTCTTCAGCCTTAGTGGTAGTGATTTCGTGGAAATGTTTGTGGGTGTGGGTGCCAGCCGTGTACGTGACCTGTTTAAACAGGCAAGAGAAAAAGCTCCGTGTATCATCTTCATCGATGAGATCGATGCTATCGGCCGTGCAAGGGGCAAGAACGTGATGATGAGCAACGATGAGCGTGAAAATACACTGAACCAGTTGCTGGTGGAAATGGATGGTTTCGGTACCGACCTTGGTATCATCATCCTGGCTGCTACCAACAGGCCCGACGTACTGGATGCGGCTTTGTTGCGCCCGGGACGTTTCGACAGGCAGATCACCATCGATCGCCCTGACCTGGTAGGAAGGGAAGCGATCTTCAAAGTGCATCTTGCGCCGATCAAGATTTCGCAGACACTCGATATTCATAAACTCGCCGAACAGACCCCTGGTTTTGCAGGCGCTGATATAGCCAATGTATGTAACGAAGCTGCTCTTATCGCCGCAAGGAAAAATAAGGAAGCGGTAGATATGAGCGACTTCCAGGATGCGATCGATCGTGTGATCGGTGGATTGGAAAAGAAGAACAAGATCATTTCCCCGGAAGAAAAAGAGATCATCGCTTACCACGAAGCAGGCCATGCTATCTGTGGATGGTATCTCGAACATGCGTACCCGTTATTGAAAGTAACGGTGGTGCCAAGGGGTTCGGCAGCATTAGGTTACGCTCAATACACTCCGAAGGAACAATACCTTTATAATACCGACCAGTTGATGGACCAGATCTGCATGACGTTGGGAGGAAGGGCGAGTGAAGATATTTTCTTCGGAAAGATCAGCACCGGAGCGAGCAACGATCTGCAGCAGATAACGAAGATCGCTTACAGCATGGTGACCACTTATGGTATGAATGATAAGGTAGGTAACGTAAGTTTCTACGATCCTAACCAGGAAAATATGTTCACCAAACCATTCAGTGAAGAAACAGGAAAGATCATTGATGAGGAAGTAAGAAAACTGATTGACGAGGCTTATGTAAAAACAAAAGGTTTGCTGAGTGACAAACGGGGTGATGTGGAATTGCTGGCGAAAGAATTGTTGAAAAAAGAAGTATTATTCAAGAGCGATGTGGAAGCATTGATCGGTAAACGCCCTTTTGAAGAAAAGAAATTACTCGATGATGTAGCGCCGCAGGATGCAGTGTCTGACACACCGCCAACAGATATCCCGGAAGAGTTGAAAAACCCGCCGGTAATTTAAAAGCGAACAATGGCAATATCGCAGGCAAAAGAGAATATTTTAAAAAAAATACGGCAGGCACTGAGTAATCCGGTGCCTTTGCCTTTTCCGCAAAGCGAAGGGACAAATTCCGTTTACGGCGCTTCTGAGGAAGACAATGCCGTTATTTTTGCGGAAGAGTTCAGCAAACTGCAGGGAAGGTTTTCTTTTTGTGCGGATGAACAGGAACTGGTTTTGCAATTGCAATTATTACTGAAAGAAAAGGGCTGGGATAAAGTCTATTGCAAGGATGCAAAATTGCTTTCCTTGCTATTTCCTGCCATCGGCGAACCTTACCAATCGCTTCCATCCTGTGATGTATCCATCACCGGTTGCGAATACCTTGTGGCCCGTACAGGCACGATGGTATTGAGCGCCGCACAACAGGAAGGGCGTACCGCGAGTGTGTATGCGCCGGTGCACATCTGCATCGCATATACATCGCAAATGCTGTATGATGTAAAGGATGCGCTGGTGAGCCTGAAAGAAAAATATGGAACCGGTTTCCCTTCCTTCGTCACATTCGCCAGCGGTCCGAGCCGTACGGCGGATATTGAAAAAACGCTGGTAACGGGGGTTCACGGGCCGAAGGAAGTGTTTTGTTTTTTGGTGGATGTACCTTGAAGCTCCAGCTTCGAGTTTTGTACCTTGAAGCTCCAGCTTCGAGTTTTGTACCTTGAAGCTCCAGCTTCGAGTTTTGTACCTTGAAGCTGGAGCTTCGAATTTTTTAATATAATCGAAGCTGGAGCTTCGATATACAAATTGAATAGTATGCATCGATTGTTTGTCTACGGATCACTACGTAGCGGTTTTCACAACCCCGCTTACGATTATCTTACAAAATATTTTCACCTGTTGGGTGAAGCTGTGGTGAAAGGAATGTTGCACGATAACGGCTCATACCCGGTTGCTACTCCTACTATTGAAGATCATTACATTACCGGCGAATTGTATGAGCTGAATAATGCTAACGAATTCGATTGGGCAATAGAGCAACTGGATGACTACGAAGGATTGAATGCAGACCCGGGTGAAACGCCTTTGTACAAACGTGAACTGGTAGAAGTTTTCCAGGATGGCCAACCTTCCAAAGCATGGATCTATTGGTACAATAAAAGCGTTGACAACATGCCGCAGCTGGATATGGGGGATGTGCTGAGGTATTTGCAGGAGAAGAACAAACCGGTGGATAATGCATAATGGATGATATAGTAATGGATAATGCTTCGGGTTGAAGGTTTATCTATAAATTATAAATGATGGTACGAACGAATTGAAAAAAATATCAATTATCCATTATATAATTATCCATTATGATCTGAATAAATTTTCAAATATTAATGACCTCTCCAAAAAAAATATACTTCCTCTCCGATTTCCATCTCGGCGCCCCCAACGCCGCAGACAGCCTGGTGCGTGAAAAAATGATCGTGCGCTTTTTAGATGAAGCAAAAAAAGACGCCGAAGTGATCTTCATTGTCGGCGACCTTTTCGATTTTTGGTTTGAATACAAACATGTAGTACCGAAAGGATATACAAGGATACTTGGTAAACTGGCTGAGATCACCGACTCCGGAATTCCAATCCATTTTTTTGTAGGCAACCACGATATGTGGATGACAGATTATTTTCAAAAAGAACTGAACATCCCGGTATATTTTGAGCCGAAGGAATTTGAATTCAATGGAAAGAAATTCCTGGTAGGGCATGGTGATGGCCTTGGCCCCGGCGATCACGGATATAAATTCATCAAGAAGGTTTTCCGCAATCCCGTCTGCCAGTGGTTGTTCGGCATTTTGCCACCTCGCATTGGCATAGGCCTTGCCAATTATTTCAGCAGGAAAAGCAGGGCGAAAACAGTGGATGTGGAAGAGAAATTTTTGGGCGAAGACAACGAATGGCTGATCATTTACAGCAAGGAAATATTAGCGCAAAAACATTTTGACTTTTTTATTTTTGGCCACCGGCATTTACCGATAGATTTTAAACTGAAAGAAAACAGTCAATACATCAACCTTGGCGACTGGATAAAATTTTTTACTTATGCCGTGTTTGACGGCGAGAAAGTATCTTTACTGACCTACGATCAATAAACGAACGACTTGAAAAAAATCGCACTATACTTTTTTCTGCTTGCCTGCTGCAGTTCACTCAACAGCTTTTCGCAAACGCTGGTAGCCGATACCGTTATACGTTATCCTTATCCTGCCAAAACCAATGCTTATTTCAAATTCACGAAATTCATTCCCGGCGATTTCACTTCAATGGATATTGATGTGCTGGATAATATTTATCTGATCACCACAGGTAACCAGTTGAAAAAACTGAATGCCAACGGCGATAGCGTAAGTGTATTCAATGATGTAAAAAAATATGGCAACCCGGGCTTCATCGATGTCAGCAACCCATTGAAGATATTGGTCTACTACCCGAATTATTCTACGGTAGTGATCCTCGACAGGCTACTCACTTTCCGCAACAGCATTAATTTCCGCAAGGCAAATATTTTCTCTGTAAAAACTTTAGCGACCTCTTATGACAACAATATATGGTTGTTTGATGAGCAGGATTTCAAGTTGAAAAAAATTGATGATGATGGCAAACCTCTCCAGGAATCTACAGACTGGCGATTGCTGATGGATGCCGTGCCTTCGCCAACACAACTCATCGACCGCGACAACTTCGTATATCTTTACGACAGGAACAAAGGCTTTTATATTTTCGATTATTACGGAACGTATAAAAATACTTTGCCTTTTCTGCAGTGGGAACATACTGCCATTTCGGGCAATAAATTATACGGCTTCAAAGATGGCCGCCTTTACAGCTACGAGCTGAAAACCCTCAGCCTGAAAGACTATACCATCCCTTCTTTTTTCGAAAATTATTCCGACATCAAAACCATGAACGGAAAAGTGTACCTGCTGAAGAAAGAAGGGATAGAAGTGTACAGCGTTCTTTAATGATAAATTATGATGGAGTTTTTAAACAGGATGTATTTTGACAACACGGTAAAAAGTTACCTGATGGTGCTTGCTGTGATATTTTTTGTGCTGGCTTTTAAAAGATTGTTGTCGAAGTACGTGGCTTCGCTGATTTACCATATGATCAAGCGTACGTGGAAAACGATCGAGCAAAAACAGTTCGTGGAACTGATCGTAAAACCATTGGGTAATTTCCTGGTGATCACAGTAGCTGTGGTAGCCATCGATAAACTCAATTTTCCGGCCGCCTGGAATATAAATATCTATCACCGTCCGCTGGAAATATTGCTGAATAAAATCGGTTACATCATCGTCATCGTAGCTTTTGTAAAGCTGGTGGTAAGCCTCGTGCATTTCATATCACTCATCCTGCAACAATCTTCCAGTGTAGATAAGGAACACAATCAGCTCATCATTTTCTTTCGCGATTTCTTCAAAGTGATCGCCTATATCGCCGGTTTTTTGTTGTTGTTGAAAATAGTGCTGAACGTTAATATCGGCGCATTTGTAGCCGGTCTTGGCATTGCTGGCGCAGCCCTGGCACTGGCGGGAAAAGAAAGCATTGAGAACATCATCGCGTCCTTCATCATCTTCCTGGACAAACCATTCTTTACAGGAGATACCGTAAAAGTAAATGCTTTTTCAGGAAAAGTTGAGCGCATCGGATTGCGCAGTACCCGTATCCGCACCAATGACAAAACGCTGATCACGGTACCCAATAAACAGATGGTGGATAGCGTGGTAGATAATCTCAGCTTCCGGAGTTTCAGGAGAGCGGAAATAAAACTGGAATTTTCTCCAAAAACCACCCATGATATTTTAAACAAAACCACTGAAGCATTTAGAAAAATCCTTACCGAAAGAAAAGAACAACTAAGCTCTTCTTCTGTACTGGTAACAGATTTCACCAAGAGCGGGGTAACGGTTACGGTAGAGTTTTTCGCTACCCCGATTCCGTTAGATGATTTCAATAAAATAAAAGAAGGGATATTGATAGAAATGATGGGACTGGTGCAGCATTCAGGTATTGAGCTGGCCACATCACAAAGCAACATCACTATTTTCAATTCTGATCCGGGAGATGATGCGCCTTCGAAGTCGGGCATTATATAGATTTATACACGAATTAACGCGAACCTGCCTATCGGCAGATAGCTATACAAATTCTGTTGCAGCAGTCATTGCGGCTCAGCATGAAAATTATTAATAGAACAGTCATTGCGAGCGCAGCGCGGCAATGACAAACTTACTTCAATAAGTCCGCCAGCTCTACGTCCCACTTCCCCGTTTTACCATATTCCACCACACGGCCAACTTCCTTTCCATCTTTCAAAACGATGATGGTAGGCACATTGGTGATCTTGAACATATTTGACATGTTCCCCAGCGTTTGTTTTTGGCGGTCTACCGCGAAGAAACTGATGTCTTTATCTGCCACACCACTTTGTTCCTGCAACTTGAAGAATTTTGGCAACACGGATTGTGTATCCTCACACCAGGTACCCCCAAAGAGTAAGAACTGAAATTTTCCTTTCGCCGCTTCCATAGCATTCAACACTGCGGCCGGCGGCGTGTAGGCGTTCTTGTTAGCCGGGTACCAATTGCTGAAAGCTGGATTATTTTCCAGGGCGTATTTTGAAATGATCCCATCAAGGATCAGCACTTTTTGATCATCAACTGCAGATGTATAGGGAGTCTGGGCATTAACAGCTGCTGCAGCAAAAATAAACGACAGGATCGCAATAATTTTTCTCATGGTTTAAATGTATGATAGATGATGTATGATGTACGATCTATGATCTATAATCTATGATTTTTTAGGTTTGGACTGCTCAAGCCATCACAAACTTTCTGTGGTCCGTTGTCGGTCGTCCAGCCTTAGAGATTTGCTTTTAGTTCATTCAAAAACTCCTTCATCTTTTTCAGATTCTCGATCACCGAAAAAGTCTCCTCTACTTTTTTATTCTTCTTCAAAAATTCTTTCGCTCCTTCAATGGTGTATTTTTTTTCGCGAAGCAGATGATAGATGAGCTGCAGGTTCTTGATATCTTCCGGGCGGAAATGCCGATCGCCTTTGCCGTTTTTCTTTGGCTTTAAAATATCGAATTCATTCTCCCAGAAACGGATCAGCGAAATATTTACTTTAAACATTTCCGAAACAGTTCCGATGCTGTAATATCTTTTTTCGAAAAGGATAGAGTCTTCAGGAATTTCGATGAGATCCACTACAGTGTTCATGTCGCTGAGTTTCATGCGGCCACGGGTGGATTTTTTTTCTTTTATCCCGACAGTCGCAGTCCCTGTCGGCGGTTTATTTTCTATCTCAACGCCGACAGTGTTTTCATCCGCTGTCGGGGTGTTAACCGTAGTAGGTGTGTCAGCCGTTACCGGGATATCTTCCATCTCCAATACGAACGGCGACATCACGGTTACATAATTCTGCTCCAGCAACTTCTCATCTGAAATATCTTCTTTAACCGCTTTTATTTCTTTAAGTCCGGGTAATTTCAACTCCTCATTCGGCACAACCTCATTCTCTACAGTTTCCACCACCTCTTCTTCTACCGGAGGAATTTCTGCCTGTATTATCTGCGGTTCTTCCCTGATCTCCTCAACCTTTTGAATTTCTTCAACCTTTTGAACCTTTTCCGCACGCTCCTCCTTCACCGGTTTTTCTTCCGGTGGATGATCGAACATATCAAATAAGGAAGCTTGTTTGAGCGCCATGCGACAAAATTAGGTTTTTTGATTACACGAATTAGCGCTAATTCGTGTAATGTATTAATCGAAGCTCTTGGCACTGCCCATCGCAGCAAGCTTCAGTAACTGATCGTACTGCTCGGCATTGAGATCGTTATAGAAGAAATAAACCGGGTCTACGGCATTTCCATTGATGTGAACTTCGTAATGGCAATGCGGCCCCGTACTTTTTCCGGTGCTGCCTACCCACCCTATCACTTCGCCACGGGTAACTTTTTGCCCCTGCCGTGCTTTTATGCGGACCATGTGGCCGTAAAGCGTTTCGTATCCATACCCATGATTGATCACAACATGATTGCCATATCCGCCTTCGGAGTAACCGGCTTCGCTGATGGTACCGTCGCCGGTAGCATAGATCGGGGTGCCTTGAGCGGCCGTAAAGTCAAGCCCCTTATGCATTTTAGGAGTACCATATACCGGATCGATACGCATCCCGAATCCACTGGCGATGCGGTTTAGCTGCTTATTGCTCACCGGCTGTATCGCTGGTATGCTCGACAGTTTTGCATCCTGGTTTTTGATCAGTTTTTCGATCGTACCATAACTGGTATACTGGTATTTGATCCGGGCATCGAGGTTATTCAATTGCGCCGCAATATCTTTTCCGAGAAAATCATCGGACATGCCTTTTACCTTATCAAACTCCTGCTGTTTTTCGATGAGTTTCGCCCGGGCACTGTCTGGCAGCGGGTTCGCTTCAAATATGGAGCGGTAAACGTCATTGTCCCTTTTTTCGAGGCTGGCCATCTGGTCCTGCAACGCTTTCACTTTTCCTGAAAGCAATTTGTAGTTTTCCATCATCGGTTTGTATTTCAGGTCGCTTTCCAGCTGGGTTGGCTTGGGGATGAAACGATTGTAGAGGTAGATAACGATGGCCGAACTCACCAATAAAGCACTCATAAACCCGAAAAACCGGAGCAGCTTCACCCGCAAAGGAGTTATGAGCTTTTCGTAACGAAGCGTATGTGTATTATAATAATATTTTATTTTTTTCATACCACAAACCTCCGGGGAGGCTTTTAAAATCATGCTTATTGACTAAATTTGCCCCTATTGAAAAATGGCAAGTATAATTTTCGGTGCCCGTCCATATATATTGTTCAACCTGTACAACAAGGTTGAATTTTTTACCGGGTCTACAAATATAACTCCATAAACATTATAGACAACCCATTCAAATAAATAATAACATGAAGACGGCTATCGAAATCAGGCAGGAATTTCTTGACTTTTTTAAATCAAAAGGACATGTCATTGTTCCCTCTGCGCCTATCGTGGTTAAAAATGACCCCACACTTTTGTTCATCAATTCGGGCATGGCGCCATTCAAAGATGCATTCCTGGGCAACAAACCTGCTCCTGCAAAACGGGTAGCCGATACACAAAAATGTTTACGCGTAAGCGGAAAACATAATGATCTCGAAGAAGTGGGTGTGGATACCTATCATCATACCATGTTTGAAATGCTGGGCAACTGGAGCTTTGGTGATTATTTTAAAAAAGAAGCCATCGCCTGGAGTTGGGAGTTGCTGACAGTTGTTTATGGCATTCCTAAAGAGCAGTTGTACGTGACTGTTTTTGGCGGTGATGAAAAAGAAGGCCTGCCGATGGACCAGGAAGCCTACGATTTCTGGAAAGAACATATTGATGAAAGCCGCATCCTTCAGGGGTCCAAAAAAGATAATTTCTGGGAAATGGGTGATACCGGGCCTTGCGGGCCTTGCTCCGAAATTCACGTGGATTGCCGCACGGCGGAAGAACGTGCCGACGGAAAAGGAAACGAACTGGTTAATGCCGATCACCCGCAGGTGATTGAAATATGGAACAATGTATTCATGCAGTTCAACCGCAAAAAAGATGGTTCACTGGAACTCCTGCCTGCACAGCATGTGGATACGGGCATGGGCTTCGAACGCCTGGTGAGGGTATTGCAGAAGAAAACAAGTAATTACGATACCGATGTATTTACCGGCACGATCGCCGAAACGGAAAAGATCACCGGTAAAAAATATACATTCGGGGATGATAAGGTTTCTGTTGCATTCCGTGTGCTGGCCGATCATATCCGTGCCATCGCATTCACGATCGCAGATGGACAACTTCCTTCCAATACCGGCGCCGGTTATGTCATCCGCCGTATCCTTCGCAGGGCAGTGCGTTATTATTATTCTTATCTGGATTACAAACAGCCGTTGATGTTCCAGTTGTTGCCGGTGATCGCTGCGCAATTCAAAGATGTATTTCCGGAGCTGGCACAACAACAGGATTTTGTGGCCAAAGTGATCAAGGAAGAAGAAGAAGGATTTTTGCGTACGCTGGATAAAGGTTTGAAAAGAATGGATTCCATCATCACAGGAGCAAAAGATAACATGATCAGTGGTACCGATGCATTTGAATTGCTGGATACTTACGGTTTCCCGATCGATCTTACTCACCTTATCGCATCCGAAAATAATCTAAGAGTAGATGAAGAAGGTTTTCATGCGGAAATGAAACAGCAGAAAGACCGTTCCCGTGCAGCAACAGCATTGGATACCGAAGATTGGGTGATCGTGAATGAAGGCAACAGCAATGGTTTTGTGGGATACGAAAAACTGGAAGCGGATACCAAAGTTATGCGTTACCGCAAAGTTTCGGGAAAAGGGAAAACGCAGTACCAGATCGTGCTGGACCAAACTCCTTTTTATGCCGAAAGCGGCGGGCAAGTGGGTGATACAGGGAAATTATTAATTAATAATGAAGAATTAATAATTAATAATACTAAAAAAGAGAATGATCTTATTATTCATTTTACCGACTCCATTCCTGAAAGCCTCGAAGGTGATCTTACTGCATATGTAGATATCTGGCGCAGGAAAAATATCGCGGTCCACCATAGTGTGACGCACCTGATGCACGCGGCATTGCGCCAGGTATTGGGCACTCACGTAGCACAAAAAGGAAGCCTGGTGAATGATGAATACCTGCGTTTTGATTTTTCTCATTTTGCTAAAATGACGGACGAAGAAATTGCGCAGGTAGAAAAGATCGTGAATGAAAAGATCAGGGAAAATATTCCTGTCGTGATCAAAAGCATGAGCAAAGATGAAGCGATTGCCATGGGTGCTACCGCTTTGTTTGGCGAAAAATATGGCGATGTGGTTCGTGTGGTAGTGATGGATCCTGCCTATTCCATCGAGCTTTGTGGTGGCACGCATGTGGGCAGCACGGGCGAACTTGGCTATTTCAAGATCACCAGCGAAGCCGCTGTGGCAGCAGGTGTGCGCCGTATTGAAGCCGTTAGCGGCGAAGCGGCTGATAAGTTAGTTGCTGCCGCTTTCGCGGAAATAAGCACCATCCGTGGTTTATTGAAAAATCAAAAAGACCTGCCAAAGGCATTGGAAAACCTGCAATCAGAAAACAGTACACTTGGCAAACGCATCGAAAGCCTGGAAGCAAGGCAACTCGTGGTGCTGCGCAATGAATTGCTGCAAAAAGATGAGATCATCAACAACGTTTCTTTCATCGGGCAAATCGTGGAAGTTCCAAATGCTGATGCATTAAAAAAACTCTGCAACGATCTGAAGAATCAATTACATGATCACCTGGTGGTCTTCTGCGCCAACATTGGTGGCAAGGCAAATGTGGCGATCGGTATCAGCGAAACGGTAGTTGCCGCTAAAAACCTGGATGCGGTGAAGATCATCAAAGACGTGGTAAGCCCATTGATCAAAGGTGGCGGCGGCGGACAAAAAACGCTGGCCAGCGCCGGTGGGCAGGAAATCGGCAATCTTGCTGAAGTAATCAATCAGGTAAAAGCTCTTTTATAATTTCTTAGTGCAACTTTGTTCACTTTGTGTCCTGGTGGTTGAACCACGAAGTCACAAAGTGAACAAAGATGCACGAGGTGAATATTGATATAATTTTAAACCACAGAGTTGACGGAGTAAAAACACACAGAGTTGTGTAACTCTATAAAACTCTGCGGAACTCTGCGACAAAAAACTCCTTTAACTCTGTGGTTATTTTAGAAACTCCCCGGCTCACACTCCGCCGCTTCACCGAAGCAGATGCGCCATTGATATTCGATCTCAACAGTGATCCGGCAATACTAAAATATTTGCACGAATTTCCATTGATAGATGAAAAGGATGCCTTAAGGATCTTGCGGGAGATCATCTTTCCTCAGTACGAAAACAACCTTGGCCGCTGGGCGGTGATCATAAAAGAAACTGGTGAATTTATCGGCTGGTGCGGGTTGAAACATCGCCCCGAACTCAATGAGATCGACCTTGGTTATCGTTTTAAAAAAACTTCCTGGGGAAATGGATATGCCACAGAAGCTGCTAAACATGTATTGCGTTATGGGTTGGAGATCTTGAAATTGAAAGAGATCACGGGGAGGGCCCATGTGGAAAATATCGCTTCTTTGAAAGTGCTGGAAAAGATCGGGATGAAATTTATTAAAGAAGAAATCGTGGATAATTGTCCCGTGAAAACATTTGTGGCTGTACGCTGAAGCGCTGGCTTCGGCTTATTTGCTGCAGCTCCAACTCAATTATTTTCCTGAAACAACTATCTTTAAATATTAATAAACCGGAGCAAGAGCGTTAGCACACATTAAAAAACCGGAGCAGGAGCTCCAGTGTACACCATGGTTAATTACAACCCCAAGGACTGGTTCAGCACCATCTTCCGCTTTCATAAAGCAGATACTTCGCGTAAATTATTTCCGCTGATCATTGTCGTATCTCTTTATTCGGCGCTGATCGCTTATATCGAGATCAACCTGCTGCATCTTACCGATAAAAGTTATCTTAAAAATATACCGTTGATGCACAGCCTGCTCGGGGTGGTCATTTCCATCCTGCTGGTCTTCCGCACCAACACTGCCTATGACCGCTGGTGGGAAGGGCGTAAACTCTGGGGTGCATTGGTCAACAATAGCCGCAACCTTGCCATGAAATTATCTGCCATGCTACCGGCTGATGAACTGGCGCAACGTACTTATTTCAAAAAGATGATCCCCGCATTCGCACATGCGCTGCACACCCATTTAAAATCGGAAGAAACGAGAACGGCTTTATTTGAAAAGGCCATCGCGAAAGGGCATCTCACCAATATTGATACGGAGAAACATATTCCCAACCAGATCGCTGCCAAGATCTTCAAGCACATTCAATCATTGTACAACGAAAAAGTGATTGATGGCAATCAGCTCATCGTTATCAATGAAGAGCTGCGGTCGTTTACCGATATCTGCGGCGCCTGCGAACGCATCAAGAACACTCCTATTCCTTATTCCTATAGTGTCTTTATTAAAAAATTCATTTTCGTGTACGTGATCACGTTACCCATCGGGTATGTGTTCAGCCTGGGCTTTTGGGTGGTGCCGGTAGTGGCGTTCATCTTTTATGTACTCGCCAGTATGGAATTGATCGCGGAAGAAATCGAAGACCCATTTGGCGAAGATGATAATGATGTGCCTACGCACCAGATCGCGGATAGGATACAGGTGCATGTGGAAGAAATATTGTGAATGGTGAAAAGTGAATGGTGAAATCTTTGAAGGTCATCATAGTTCAATCCTCTTTTATTACAGCATTCATTTTATTTGCAATGCACATTGATTTCACCATTGCCCATTCACCTTTCATAATTAATGTTTTGTTAAAGCAAAAAATTTATTTCCGAAATCTTTCGTAATTCAATTTTTCCCCTTAGTTTTGATGTACTAAAGATTTCGTACATAAAATATATAAAGATGAAAAAACTGATAGCTGCTGCAATTTTTCCATGGTTGATGGCCATTTTCGGGCAAAAAGCCATGGCGCAGGATACACCAAAAGTAACCGACGAAAAACGGGAGACCCAGGAGATCGTTATCCGCAAAAAAGGCGATAAGGATATCACGTTGAACCTCCAGATATCCGGTGATAAAGTAACGGTGAATGGCAAGCCACTCATTGAGTTTTCGGATGATGCGATCACTATCAACAAAAAGAAGATCGTGATCCGCGATAATTTTGATATAAATCTCGATGGGCTTGATTTTGATAAGATCGTCCGCGATAATGAGGTCATTGTAAATGGTTATCCTACCAACCGTTCACGTGCATTCCTCGGCGTATACACTGATAAAACAGAAAACGGCGCAAAGATCACTAACATAACCAAAGAAAGTGCCGCGGATGCCGCGGGTCTGAAAGAAGACGATATTATCACTAAGATCAACGATATCAAAGTGACCGGCCCGGAAGACCTTTCAGAAGCCATCGGTAAGTTTAAGCCAAAAGACGAAATAAAAGTTACCTACAAACGCGGAAGCGATAAAGAAAAGACGGTAAAAGCTACGCTAAAAGAAAGGAAATCGAGTGAAACGAGGAGCTTTTCGTTTACCTCTCCTGACGGAGGTACGAGGTCATTCTCTTTCCCCCGTACGCCAAATCCACCGCCGACACCTGGTTCTGCATGGGGCAATGAGAACCGTAGCTTCAACGATATCATGATCGTAGCTAAAAACAAACAAAAACTCGGTATCAAAATACAGGATACGGAAGAAAGCAATGGTGTGAAGATCCTTGATGTGGATGATGAATCGCCTGCGGCAAAAGCAGGTATCAAAAAAGATGATATCCTGACCGAACTGAATGGCAAAAAGATCACCAATACTGATGAAGCAAGGGAATTGCTGCAGGAAAATGCTGAAAATAACAGCTACCCTCTCAAAGTAAAACGCAACGGTACAGAAATGACCTTGAATGTAAAAATTCCAAAGAAACTGAAGACAACAACTCTGTAATAGTTTAGTTTATTAAAAATGAAGCGTCGCGATTTCTATCGGGACGCTTTTTTTGTGAGTAAATGCGTCAATGAGTGAATGAAGTAATACTTTTCCCCCATTCACCCATTGACTTATTCACCCATTGACTTATTCACCTTACTTTTGCACCAATGAACAACAACAAATACGAACTGGTGATCGGGCTGGAAGTGCATGCACAGTTGCTGACGGAAAGCAAGCTCTTCTGTGGTGACAGCACAACTTTTGGCGCTGACCCGAATACACAAGTGAGCCCTGTTTCGTTGGCCCACCCGGGCACTTTGCCGGTGATGAATGAAAAAGTGATCGAGCTGGCGGTAAGGCTTGGGTTGGCGATGAATTGCACCATCGTGCAGGATAATTATTTTGCCCGCAAAAATTATTTCTACCCCGATCTTCCGAAAGGCTACCAGGTGAGCCAGCATACGGCACCGATCTGCCTCGGCGGACATCTTCCCATACAAACAAGCGAAGGAAAAAAAAATGTGCAGCTCAACCGCATACACATGGAAGAAGATGCGGGTAAAAGCCTGCACGATCAGGATGAAAAATATACCAGCATCGACCTTAACCGTGCCGGTATGCCGTTGCTGGAAATCGTTACAGAACCGGATCTTCACAGTGCCGAAGAAGCGTATGCTTACCTCACCGAATTGCGCAAGCTGGTTCGCTGGCTGGGCGTGTGCGATGGAAACATGGAAGAAGGCAGCATGCGTTGCGACGCCAATGTATCCGTCCGTCTGAAAGGCGCTACCACACTGGGTACAAGAGTGGAAGTGAAAAACCTCAACAGCATCCGGAATGTAAAACGTGCCATTGAAATTGAAGCGGAAAGGCTGATCGGTATTGTAGAAAAAGGCGAACAGGTAATACAGCAGACGCGTAGTTTCAATGCGGATAACAATACTACATTCGCATTGCGGAGCAAAGAAGAAGCGGATGATTACCGGTATTTTCCGGAGCCTGATCTGCCGCCGTTTTTTATCAGCGATGAATATTTGCAGGAAATAAAGACCGCGATGCCGGAATTGCCTGCAGCATTGCAAAGCAAATACATCAGCACGTATAATTTATCGGAATATGGTGCTGCGCAAATGAGCAATGATAAGGAAGATGCGGATCTTTTTGAATCGATCATCGGATTTACCACGCATTACAAAGCAGCGGCAAACTGGATGACAGTATTGAAACAATATTGCACCAATGCGGATTTAGCCATGAGCTCTTTTCCTTTGCCTGCAGAAAAAATCGCGGCACTCATCAACTTTACCGAAACCGGGAAAGTGAGTTTCAATGCGGCTTCTACAAAAATTTTGCAGGAACTCATCAGTTCCCCTGAACAATCGCCGGAAAGCATCGCCACAAAACTCAACCTCGTGCAGGAAAGTGATGAAAGTGCTATTGAAACCTGGGTGGATGAAGTAATAGCCGCTATGCCGGATAAAGTAAAAGAATACCGGTCGGGCAAAAAAGGGTTGATAGGATTGTTTGCCGGCGAAGTAAAAAAACGAAGCAAGGGCAAAGCGGATATGCAACTGACTAATAAAATATTGACAGAAAAATTGAGTAATTAAATAAACCAGGATCCATGAGAAGAATATTTTTAGCACTGATGTTGGGCGCTGCCATCATTTCGTGCAACGAGCAGCAAGACAAAGGTAAATTCACTGTGACCGGCGATCTGAAAAATGCCGGCGATCAGAAAGTTTACCTGGAGCAATTGTTCTTCAGCGAACAGGCTCCCGAAGTGCTGGATACGGCTGAGATCAAAAACGGTAAATTCACCATCAGCGGCACTGCTACAGAAGAAGGTTTTTACAGGCTCCGCCTGGAAAAAATGGATGGCGGTTATCTTTTTATCAATGATGATAAAAGTATCGCTTTCAACGGTGATGCTAAAGACATGACTTTGAAAGGCGCCAGTTTCAACACTCCTGCCAACAAAGAACTGATGAGTTTCCTTACCGATCTTCAGTCGCAGCGTGAAAAATTCACCACTACAGCCAACCGCATCAAGGAACTGGAATTGCATAAGGAAAACGACAGCGCTTTGAATGTAGAAAAACAAAATATCGCCGGGATAGAAAAAGACGCGAATAATTTCATCCTGAAAACAGTTAATTCTGCGAAAAGCCCGGTGGTAGCGTTGTTTGCATTGGGTTATTCTCAAACTGCTGATACTGCATTGCTGAACAAATCTGTACCTGCGCTTGCAGACCGTTTTCCGCAGCATAGCGGTGTTGCGAGTATGATCGCACGTTTCAAACAGATGCAGGCACAACAACAACAAAAAGCTCAACAGACAGGAGCGGTACAGATAGGAAAGCCTGCGCCGGAATTTACACTGAACGATACCGAAGGCAAACCATTCTCATTGAGCCAGCTGAGAGGAAAATATGTATTGATAGATTTCTGGGCAAGCTGGTGTGGCCCATGCCGTGGTGAAAATCCGAATGTGGTAGCGGCTTATCAGAAGTATAAGAATAAAAATTTTACCATTCTCGGCGTTTCCCTGGATGATGATAAGGCTGCATGGCTAAAAGCTATCAAGGATGACAAATTGGACTGGAAACATGTGAGCGACCTCCAAAAATGGAGCAGTATGACCGTACCGCTTTATGGATTTGATGGTATTCCATACAATGTGTTAGTTGATCCACAAGGGAATGTAGTTGCGACTGAATTGAGGGGCCAGGCCCTGGAAAATAAGCTGGCGATGGTGTTGAAGTAATTGATTTGTAAAAAAATTGTGCAGGAAAAATGTGCAGCGTTGTTACCACACAAATTTCCTGCACATTTTTTTTATGAAAAATGTGGTCAGCTGACAATCATCATTCAGTCTGACAAAAGTCTTGAAAGGTATTCCTCACTGCATTTTAAATAAAAAAGAACGGCTATCATTTGATAGCCGTTCTTTTTTATCAGTTATTATCTTCTATTAAAAGTAACCAGGGTTTTGCTGGATGATCGGGTTTGCCTGAACTTCTGAATTCGGGATCGGAAGCAGGAAACGGAAATCACCGGCCGGCAAAGTTACCGAGTTGGTGTTTGGCGCATCAGATGCGTTACGTACTACAGCCAAACCTTTTCTTTTCAGGTCCCAGAAACGATGGCCTTCATAAGCCAGTTCTTTGAAGCGTTCGTTCATGATCTCTGTGATAGCCTGTGGTTTTGAAGCCAGCACCACAGGTGTATAGCCTGTGATCCTTGCGGCACGCAATGCATTCAGATCGCTTTCTGCGCTGTTGGCGCCCGTGAACTTATCTTGTTCTGCACGAGCTTCAGCACGGATCAGGTACATTTCGCCGGTCCTGAAAACTTTACCATTGGCAACGTTTTCGAGTGTGGCGCCATACGTACCACCTGCATATTTATTGATCAGGCGGTTTGGCCTTGGAGCAACCAGTAATGGTTCTGTTTTGAAATAAGCTGCAAAACGTACGTCATTTACCTGGTCGTAGCTATCCCATAATTTATCGGATGGCAACCAGGTGATGGTGCCGATGTTTGCCGCATTAGCTGAAGTACCGCGGAAAAGTGAACCGATACGGATACCAGTACCCCTTACGATCCTCATGGCCAATTCGTTCGTGTTGGCATCCGTCCAGATACCCCCAAACTGAGCGATCGGTGATAATGGAATAGCTGTGATGTATTCGCTGGCGAAAGTTTCGGCAGCTACCCAGTTATTCATATACAGCGCAACCCTTGCCTGCAGGCCGGTTACAGCCATTCTTGTAGCCCTGTTGATATCAGTAAGATTGTTAGGCACCAGGTTTTTTGCTTCGGTAAGATCTGCATTCAGCTTTGTGAAGAAAGGCAGCATTTCGATCCTGAGCTGGTAACCCAGGGATGGAGTTTCCATGTAAGGCATCGCCAGGCCGGTTGGGTTGTAAGGGCCACCATAGTACCTGAATGCTTCGAAGTGTGCGTATGCACGAAGGAACAACGCTTCGCCCCTTAATTTTGCACGCAAAGAATTATCGCCGGCTTTGGTAGAATCTGCTGTCGGCAAAGCCTGCAGTACCCTGTTTACCCTATCGATGATCTGGTAGTTTGGAGTGATAGCCGTGAAGTTATCACGGATGCTTACGTCTGTAGAAGAATACTGCCATTCGTGAGTGGTACCTGCGTTGTAAAACTCCCCTTTTTTCATTTCGTCGGAGAGGGTCGCATTCAGCAATATATCCATTTCGGTACCGAGGGCAGCGTAGCCGCCTATTATACCTTGTTCGCAATTGGTCACCGTTTTGAGCGCCAGTGGCCCTGCAATAAGATCGGTTTCATTGATATTAACCGCCTTTTTACAAGAAGCGAAAGCTGCCATCAGGCAAACGCCGGCTAATAGTGATTTATAATATTTCATCAGAAAACTTTTTTAGTAATTAGAAATTAATTTCAATACCTGTTACAACGATACGTGGATTAGGGTATTCCCCTAAGCTGATATTGTTTCCATCTTCAGGATCCGGGCCACGCCATGGGCTCCAGATAGCAATGTTCTGCATCTGCACATAGAACCTTGCTCCTTTGATGATCTTGCTACCTTTTCCGTCGTTGATCATTGGCAACTGGTAAGCCAGGTTCAGGTTCCTGAAACGCAGGAATTTAGCATCCTGCAGATCTGATGAAGAGAACCCACGATCGTAGATCGGGTTCTGATAGAACTTCACATCACCCGGGTTCTGCCATTGTTCTGTTAGCAACCTGCGTGAACCATTTACTGATGACTGGTAACCGGCAATACCTCTTGTAATGAAGTTTTCGATGTTATTGCTCCTTACTACATCAAACTGGTAAGAGAAAAGTGCGCTTAAAGTAAATGGACCATAACGAACATCCATGTTGAAACCTCCCACATGCTTAGGAAGATATGTTCCGAAGTCTGCAAACAATGGTGCTTCTGTTGGATTCAATGTTTCTGTTCCATCCAGTTTCAGGAAACGTGGACGTCCTGTTGTTGGATCTGCACCAAGATATTTGGTGGTGTAATGAGAACCATATGGAAGCCCTTTCCTGATCACGAATGTACCTAATGGATATTCGTTTACAAGGCCAAGGTCTGTGATGGTATTTTTGTTAATAGCATGGTTGAACCCGAAGCTAAGGTCAAATTGTTTTGTACGGATAACGTCTATGTTCAAAGTCAATTCCACCCCTTTGTTTTCCATAGTACCCGCATTCACGTTCAGGCTTGGAAAACCTGAAGATGCCGGCAATGGCTGGGAAACGAACAGGTCAACTGTTTTGTTTTTATAAACATCAACGGTAGCCCTGATCCTGTTTCTCCAGAAACCAAGTTCAGCACCGATGTTCAATTTCTGGATCGTTTCAATTTTCAGGTTCGGGTTACCCGGAGTAGTTGGTACGATACCTGTAATGGTAGAACCTGTAAAACCCGTTGTAGTCCCATAAGAAGGTACCTGTGGGCCGAGATAGTTTGAAACCGTCACCAATCCACCTGAAATTGTGTAGTTATTCGTAGCTATACTTCCGATGTTTGGAACGATACCATAAGAAGCCCTTAACCTGAGATCGCTCAATACTTTTTGTTTTTTCAGGAAATTTTCCTGGATTGCATTCCAGCTTGCACCGGCAGACCAGGTAAGTATTTCTTTATTGTCTTCGTTGAGGATCCTTGAAGTTGCATCCTGACGAACGTTACCGGTGATGGTGTATTTGTCTTTATAAGTGTAACGTCCTGTTGCGAAGTAAGAACGGATACCATACTGGGATTTAGCACTGGATGCATTCTGAGGATAAGCAGTAAGAGCTCCTACAGGAATTGTACCTGCACCTTGTCCTGTCTGCGTTAACCTTGGATCCATGTTGGTAAGAGAGAAACCTAATGCTTTCTGGTAACCTCTTACTACTTCGAAATAAGCGCCTACTTCTACATCATGAATTTTGTTGAAGCGTTTGTTAAATACAGCGCTGGTGGTATTGATAGTGTTGGCAGTAATTTTAGTTGCTTCCGCGTCAAGGCCTGCACCGTTGGTCTGGCGGCTACCCCAATAAGAATTGGCGTTGATAGCACGCTGCCACCTGTCGTCAGATACGTCGATACCCAACGTGTTTCTCAGGTTAACGTTAGGGAACAATTTATAATTAACCGTGATCCCTGAATTTATTTTGATCTGGTTCTGCCTTAATACGGAATTCTGAGATTGTTCGATCAGGTTACCTACCTGTTTAGGATTAAGATTGGTGCTGGTTCCGAAGATCAGCTTGCCATCTGCTCCATAAGGGTTTTCGTAAGGTTTTGACCTCCACAACATCGCGAAGTTGTTTTGTGCACCATTCGCTGCATTCCACTCTCCTTCAGAATAAGTAGAGATGGAATAACCAGCTGCTGTGTTGAACTGAATATTGAATTTACCTGCGGTATGATCAAAGTTGAACCTGGTAGTATATCTTTTCAATTCAGAATTGATATCGAGGCCTTTTTGATCCATATATGCTGCCGAAAGGAAAAAGCGTGATTTATCAGAACCGCCGCTTACGTTCAACTCATGAGTCTGAGAGATACCCTGCCTGAAAAGATATTGTGAATAATCAGAATCGATCTTGCCGATACTATCCAGCAGAAAATCGCGACGGGCTTTTACTGTAGCACTTGCGGTAGCATAAGTAGGATTCAGTTTTGAATATTCCCAACCCGGAGTTCCTGTAAGTTTCAGCCTTTCCTCGTAAGAAAGGATCTCCTGCGTATTCATCACGTCGAAATTTGTTGAGCTAGGCGCTTGAGTAAAACCAAGTTGAGAACGGAAAGTTACATTGGTAACTCCTGCACGGCCTTTTTTGGTAGTGATGACAATTACCCCCAAACCACCACGTGCTCCATATAAGGCAGCTGCACCTGCATCTTTCAGCACAGTGATAGATTCGAAATCATTTGCATTAATAGTAGCCATGTCTGCTGCCGGAAGCGGCACACCATCCACAATGAACAATGGCTGAACGTTGGCACCCACGATAGATTGCACCCCACGAATGGTAAGGTTGGCACTTGTACCTGGCTGGCCTGAACTTGAGTTAACCAACAAACCCGGAGCACGCCCCTGGAGAGCCTGGTCAAACGCTCCTACCGGAACATTTTCTACTACTTTAGAACCCAGCACGGTAGCAGAACCGGTGAACTGACTTTTCTTTTCACGGGTATAACCTGTTACGATCACTTCCTGTAAAGCACGGTCGCCGGCAACCAAAGTTGTGTTGATAGATGTCCTGGAGCCGATATTTACTTCTTCAGATTGCATATCAACCGAAGAGTAAATGATTGTTCTTGCATTTGCGGGAACCGGTAAGTTGTAAGAACCATCTGCTTTGGTACTGGTTCCCACATTTGTTCCTTTTACGATCACAGATACGTTGGGCAGAGGTTTCCCGTTAGCATCCGTTACAACACCCGTAACGGTTTTTTGAGCACTTGCATTTAGCACAAATGCCATTACAACCACGAGGGTTGAAATAATTTTTCTCATCATTGCAGTTTAGTTTATTGCTACAAATATATTGGATTCCACAATATTTAACATTTAATTAGACAAGTTTCTTTAGTTTTTGCTGCTTTGGCAAAAAACATTTAAACCCGCCTGAAAATGAAGCGTAGCATTGGTTTGGTGCAACAACGTTTGAAAAAGCATTTTATTTCAACCAGGTATAAATAAGAAAAACGGCCAGGCTGAGCCTGGCCGTGTATTAAGATGAATTGAAGTGTAATTATTTCTTTTTGCTCGTCATCAACAGCAGTACCGGCAAAAGTACCAGGTTGGTGGCGGTAGCGGTAAGAAGTGTTACGGAGGTGAGCCACCCGAGCGAGAAAGTGCCTCCAAAACTGCTGGCACAAAAGATCACAAATCCAGCTATCAGCACGAGTGATGTGTAAATTATGCTCAGGCCGGTCTGGTTTATGGTGTTTTTTACGGCTGCCTCCACTTCAAAATTATGCTCTGGTAATACCTGTTTGTAATTGACCAGGAAACGGATGGTGATATCCACCGCTATTCCCAGCGCCACGCTGAAGATCAACACAGTACTCGGTTTCAGCGGAACGCCTACCCAACCCATGATCCCTGCGGTAATTACAAGCGGCACCAGGTTAGGCATCAATGAACAAATAAGTATGCGGAACGATTTGAACAGATAGAGCATACAGGCAGAGATCAGTAAAAATGCCCAAAAGATACTTTCTTTCAAACCATTGATGATAAACCGGCTTCCTTCAAGGAAAGTGATACTGGTACCGGTGAGGGTAACTTTGTAACTGCTGTCGAAGGTTTTGTCTACACTTTTCTGGATGGTATCGAGTATCAGCGGAAGTTTTTCCGTACCTACATCTTCCATGCTCATGCTGATACGGAGGTACTGTTCGCTAGAATCCACGAAAGAACCCAGCAGTTTCATCATCGCCGAATCTTTTCCATCCATCTGGTTTTCCTGCTTTTTGATCTGCATCACGCGGATGGTCTTATGCAGGTCGGCCAGCGGGTTGCCAAAGCCGGGCAATGTGTAAGTAGCATCGCCTTCGCCCTGGCTGATGGCCTGGTAAGAAAATTTGATCCCGTCCACTACCGACAACGGTTTGCCCACGGCATCCAGCATCGCCAGCGTAGAATCCTGGAAAGCGCCGATCTTGCGGATGTCGATGGAAGATTGCAAAATGCCTTTAGGCTTTTTAGTATCCACCACTATTTCCAGCGGCATCACCCCTTTAAAATTATTTTCAAAAAATTTGAGATCCCTGTATACGATATCCGTTTTGGGCAGGTCATCTACTATATAACCCACTGTTTTCAGTTTTACGATACCCACAACAGCCAATGCAAGAATAACTCCTGTGACACCTAATACAGTTTTACGGTGATGGAACACCCATTTTTCGAGCCTGATGAGCAGGTTGGTGATCCATTTACTGTATAAATATTTCAGCTGCATTTTACCCGGTGCCGGCAAAAAGCTCAGTACTGATGGCAGCAGTATGAATGAAATGACAAAGATGACCATGATGCTCAACCCCGCTACCACACCGAATTCCTTTAGGATAGCGCTTTTGGTGAAAGCGAATACCGCAAAACCGATCGCCGCGGTGATGTTACAAAACAAGGTCACCACTCCCATCTTGCTCACCATATTTACCAGCGATTCTTTTTTATCGCCGCTCTGCAGGTAAGAAGTATGGTATTTATTAATGAAATAGATACAATTCGGTATCCCTATCACCACCACCAGCGAAGGGATGAGTGCTGTAAGGAGGGTGATCTGGTAGCCGCACATCTGGGTGATGCCTACCGTCCAGATAACACCGATCACGACCACAGCCAATGATAACAATGTAGTACTGATGGAGCGGAAAAATATCAGCAATATCAGTACACTAAATGCCAGCGAGCCCAGCAGGAAGAGTTTCATTTCTTTCTGTATCCTGTCGGCTACCACGGTGCGGATCAGCGGTAGCCCGCTGAGATGGGTATCTACTTTTGTTGCTGCCGCAAAATCGTTGACTTCTTTGGTGATGGCCTGGATCACTCTGAGGCGGCCGGGGGTATTGAACGTGTCTTTATTTACCCTGACAGCCATGAGATATGCATTATTACCATCATTATTGATATGGTATAATTTCTCCTTATAGAAAGGCAGGTTGTAAAAAACTTTCAAGACGCTGTCGAGTTCTTCCTGCGAAGCAATGTTTTCCGGGAATATCCTTGCCGCCCCTAGTTTTTCCGTCGCGCTGTCTTTTAACAGCTGCACAGCCCCGGGTACACTCAATATATCTTCTACAGCATTCACTTTTTTCAGCTTTGCTACCAATTGCTGATATGCCTGAAAGTTTTTTAAAGCAAAAAGTTCCTTGCTCTGCACCCCGATCACCATGGTATTGCCGTCATCACCAAACCTGGCTTTGAAAGCCGTATAGTCCTTGTATTTCGGGTTATCCGTTGGAATAGCCTTACTGAATTCGTAACTGAGTTTGATCTTTGAAGCATGGTATCCCATGAAAATGGTGGCTGCCGCCAAAAGAATTAAAAGTACTATCCTGTTTTTTATGACGAACTTTGCCAGTTGCTTCCACATAATGATTTAAATTGGGTTGAATGCTGTTCTAATGCAATGATTGTGCAAATTTATAGTTTAGAGATTAGAGTTTGGAAAGTTTAGGGGGTTAGAAGATTTAGAGGGTTTAGAGGGTTTAGAAGGTTTAGAAGGTTTAGAAGGTTAGAGGGTTAGAAATCCCGTCAGCGGCCTTAGCCCTTGATGGCAGTTGAAACGCTGGATACTAAAGTTTCAAATCAAAAAATATTACAAACCATAAGATATAACGGTGGCCGGTCGTCCGTCGCCGGTGGTCTTCTTTATGACACATAAAACAAAAGGCATCATATTACGTACCGTACGCTATGGAGAAACCAGCCTGGTAGTGACAATGTTCACCGAATTGTTCGGGGTGCAGAGTTATATGGTAAACGGTATCCGTACGAGCAAAAAGACAGGCGCCAAAGCAGCCATGTATCAGCCGGGAGCCATTCTGGATATGCAGGTGTACCATAGCGAGCAGAGATCCATGCACAGGATAAAGGAGGCGGAATGGGCTTATTTGTATAAGAACATATTAAGCGATGTGATCAAAAACAGCATCGCACTATATATGATGGAACTGCTGTACAAGATCCTGAAACAACCGGAACAAAATGCCGATCTTTTCTATTTCTGCGAAGATGCGCTGATACAGTTGGATGATGCCCCGCCGCATATCGCGGCTAATTTTTCGCTTTACTTCGCTTTACACCTGGCCAGCTTTTTTGGCTTTCGTATCAACGATCCGGAAAATGAAGAGCAAATGTTCCTCGATCTCGCCGAAGGCGCATTCACCGATCATGCCCCGGTACACCCTCATTTTCTTGAAGGCGAGTATGCGCAGGTGACGGCAGAATTGCTCAAGATCATGCAGCCGCACGAACTGGACCAGTTGAAGCTGAACCATGTAAAAAGAAGGGAATTGTTGTTGAAATACCAGGAATATTACGCGCTGCATATCCAGGATTTCGGGCAGATGAAGACACTGGCGGTGCTGGGGGAACTTTTTAATTAATTGCCCGGAGCTTAAGTTCCCGGTAATTGAATCCTTTTGGCTTTTCCTTCATGCAACTGCACCAACCCAGGTTTTTTACCTGCCGTAAAACTGCCGAATTGTTTTTCGATGCCCAGTGCTTTCGCGCCATTTATCGTAGCCCATTTCAGGAAAGTCGCCAACGGGATAGAAGGAAAATTCTTTTGCAACACTAATACTTCATCATACACATTCAGGCTCCGGTTGCTGGCGTAACTGTCGGTGCCGATCACGATGTTGAGATCGTTTTGCAGCAACATTTCTACCGGCGGCAGGCTATTTTCGATATAAAGGTTGGCATTCGGGCACAGACAAAAATATAGGCCGGCGTTCTTTACATTGAACGTGGAAAAACTGATATCCTGCTGGTTGATGAAGGTATTGTGTACAGAAATGATCGTTTGTTTTCTGTCAAAATATGGCAACCATGTTTGCCAGCTCCTTTTTCCACTTGGGAGGAAAGAGCTGATATCAATGTTGAAATTCTGGTAGAGTTCCAAAAACTTCCCTTGTTTATCCTCATACAATTCATTTTCCGCTTCCGCTTCCTGATTGTGGATGGAGATCAGTTGCCCCGCGGTTTTTTCGTTGAGCAACTGAAATAATTTTTTTGAAACAGAATAGGGCGCATGCGGCGACAGCGTACTGAATTTTGAATATGGCAGGTTAAATTTATCCAGCACATCTTCGGCTGCTGAAAGGCGTGAAACAGCTCCGGATTCATTAAACCCGCTCACTTCTATAAAGTTATGCCAGTACAAAGGGCTGTTTTTCTTCAGCGATAAACTATCTGCCGTATTGCATATATCGCCTACGGCAATTGTCCCACCCTCATACAATTCCGCGGCGGCGGCGGCCATGGCGGAGTTTTTCTCCTCTTCATCAGCGCCCCTGCCGGTCATTATTTTTTGTACAAAATCCACCAATCCGGTCCCTTCCGGTATTTTTCCTTTGAGATGGCTCAACTCGATATGACAATGGGCATTCACAAATCCCGGGGATAATATACCGCTGATGGACTCGATATCATCGCCGGCTTCGTCTTCCGGCACTATTGCGGCCACAATCCCTTCTTCGTTCACTATTAACACATTGCCGGCGGACAATAGTTCGGTTCCAGTGAAGAGTGCGTCAGGTTTTATTTTTCTGTACAAAATGATTGGTTGAGAAGATGTAAATTTGCGGCTAAATTAAGAAAAAAGGCTACGCCTTTTTGGTTTAGGGATCAGGGTTTAGAGTTTAGGGTGGCATTCGGTTGCAACTAAACACTAATCCCTAAACCAGGAATGAAGTAGCCAATCAATTGAGACATACCACACATGTTAGATAAACTAGATGCCATAAAGGCAAAATTCGATGACCTTGGCGTAGCGCTTACGAATCCGGAGATTGTGAGCGACAACAAACGTTACAGTGCCATGAGCAAGGAATACCGCAGCCTTGAAAAGATCGTTGTGGCCCGGAACGAATATGTGGCTACGATGGAGGATATTGAATTCAACAAAGAAGTGCTGAATTCGGATGATGAAGAAATGCGTGAGCTGGCGAAGATAGAATTGCCTGCGCTGGAAGAAAAAAAGGAGTTGCAGGAAAGAAGCCTTCGCAATATGTTGATCCCGAAAGATCCGTATGATGAAAAAAATGCGATCCTGGAAATACGTGCCGGTACCGGTGGTGATGAAGCCTCTTTGTTTGCAGGCGACCTCTTCCGCATGTACATCAAATACTGCGAAAAGAAAGGCTGGAAGACGGCATTACTAAGCGAAAGCGAAGGGACCGTCGGAGGTTTTAAAGAGGTTCAGGTAGAGATCACCGGCGACGATGTATACGGCACCATGAAATTTGAAAGCGGTGTACACCGTGTGCAGCGTGTGCCGGATACGGAAGCAAGCGGACGCATTCACACCAGCGCCGTTACTGTTGCGGTAATGCCTGAAGCGGAAGAAGTGGATTTTGAACTGAAAGAAAGTGATGTAAAAATGGAAACTGCCCGAAGCGGTGGTGCCGGCGGACAGAATGTAAATAAAGTAGAAACAAAAGTATTCCTTACCCACAAACCTACTGGTATAGTAGTGATGTGCCAGACCGACCGTTCGCAGTTGGGCAACAAACTGAAAGCGATGGAAATGTTGCGTACCAAACTGTACGATGAAGAAGTGCGCAAAGCGGAAGAAGCGATCTCACATCTCCGCAAAAGCCTTGTGAGTACCGGCGACCGTAGTGCCAAAATACGCACTTACAATTTCCCGCAGGGAAGGGTTACCGATCACCGCATCGGGCTTACGGTATACAACCTGGATAGCGTGTTGAATGGGGAAGTGGGGGAGTTTATTGATGCATTACAATTTGCAGAAAACGCGGAAAAACTTACGACGCAGTAAAACGAAGTTCTTGCTTCGCTCCTCCTCGAACAAAATACAGCGAAGCAGGGCTTCGCTTTTTTTATTCACGCGAACGAAGCAGGAGCTTCGTTTTACTGCTGTTGTTGCATCATCTCCAGGTGCCGCTGATATGAATTCATCCCATCCGGTTCCTGTACAGCCGTTACCGGTTGCGGTTTGAGCACGGTTTTCATTTCTTCCGTCACCCTTCCGTCTTCGTATGCTACAGATACGCCCACTTCCAGTGTTTGCCTGGAAGTTCCTTTGTAAGTTCCTCTCACCGGTGAGCAATCGCTGAAGTTTCGGCCAATGGCGAGCCGGACGTGCAGGTCTGTCACCACACAATTATTGGTAGGGTCAAAGCCAAGCCAGCCATAAAACGGGATATAGGCTTCCACCCAGGCATGGGTAGCACCTTCGCCTCTCATGCCGGCATCTCTCGGACAAACATACCCGCTTACATACCGTGCCGGAATATTGAGTATACGTAACATCACCAAAAGTATATGGGCGAAATCCTGGCAAACACCGGCTTTCAGTTTCCATATCTCTTCCAGCGTTGTTTCTACATTGGTAACGCCTTGTATGTATTGAAAATTGGTGTATACATATTCGGTCAGTTGTTGCGCAGCAAGGTATACGGATACTACCTGGTAAAATCCGCTGTCGGCTACCGCTTTCACTTCATCCAGTGCCGGGAAATTTTCCTGTTTTAAAAAATCGATGAACCTGCCGTCACAGCGCAAAGACTTCAGCATTTCCCATTGCACTGCGGGCTCTGCCGTATCTTCCGGCAAAACCCGTGGCTTGGTGATCACTTCCACTTTTGATTCGATCCGCAACTCCTGGTGTGGGGCAATATTCATGAAAGAACCTGCCCGGTTGCCATAATAATCTTTGTAAATGTCCACATTCGGATTGCCGGAAATATGCAATTGCTGCTGCACGAGTTCCTGCAGTTCATCTTTTACCGGAAAAAGTAAAATATGGTTGGCGCTGTCGGTAACAGGTTCTTCATAAGTATATTTTGTAACGTGTTGAATGATGAAACGAGGCATATTTTTTAAAAGAAATGATTGAATGGTTAAGCAAAATAATTTTTGTTCAGGGTGTTGCCGATCTCTACCAATCCCGACCTGGTTTCGTAAAGATATTCATGCAGCCCTTCGTGCATGATGGAATTGGAAGTTGAGAATTTCACCCGGCTCTTCAGCTTTCCGATCAGGAAATTAAGATGATCGAAAGTATCATTACTCCGGTCGGAGCGAAGGCGCTCGAAGTAGCGATGGAGCTGGGTGATGGAATAGATGACCGAACGGGGAAAATCTTCACTGAGTACGATCTGCTCCACCACATGCTTCGCTTCAAATCCACCGCGGTAAGTGCGCAGGTACAATTCATATCCTGAGATCGACAGCAGCATATATTTCCAGTAGGTAGTAT